>Ga0208826_1002125_pt1 | contig 15188 bp, 12 predicted proteins | sample AD_UKC115_MetaG_FD_184451 | JGI IMG/M metagenome (GOLD analysis project Ga0208826, IMG submission 184451) | Active sludge microbial communities of municipal wastewater-treating anaerobic digesters from Hong Kong - AD_UKC115_MetaG (SPAdes)... | ecosystem: Engineered > Bioreactor > Anaerobic >...
CTGATCCGGTTATTAATTTTGTGAACGATTATCCTGAATACCTATCGTCAGATCTTAACGTATCAATGAGACTAAATTTGAGACCTAGTCCCAGAAGCTGGTACAAACTTGCAAAGGTTTTTGAAAATCTTTCTGATCAGGAAATTAAAGATTACGGATATATTATTTCTGCTTCGATAATCGGGTCAGAAGCGGCCAGAGCATTTACCAACCACCTTAACAACAAAAAGAACCTTCCTACTGCGCAGGATATACTTAAAGAAGGAAAGTTCATACAAAGGCTTTCGTCATTGAATCAGGACGAAAAAATCACCCTTGTTCTCAGAATAAATAAGTACATTGAAAATATAAGCGAGACTGATATGATAAAAATAATTGATATTTCTGAACATCAGACATATGCCAAAAATATCAAGCTTCTTTCGGAATATGTTCCCAAAGATTCTATTTTTGCTATTTTAAGAAACCTTGAAAACCTTATTCAAAAAAGTTCTGGTTTAAAAAGAGCATTTTACGATAAACTTTTTGAGGCTGTAGCCATTGAGCTCAACGACGAAAGCTGGTTTCAGAACTTATAAATAAAGCGGTGGGAAAATGGACGATATATTACAGAAAGCATGGATAGAGCTTTCAAAAGAGAGTGTTTTTTACTCGTACCTTAAGATGTATTTTGACAGTCTTGCTACTGATGCTGTCAGAACCATAAAGGTAAGCATAACGCCAAACGGTAATTTCAGAATAACCTATAATCCCTATAAACTCCAAAACAAAGGGCTTGCTTTTACAAAAGCACTGTTAAAACACGAAATATACCACATTATATTCGGGCATTTTTTTATAAAAATAAAAAACAAACGGGAGAAAGGCTTATGGAATATCTGTATGGATGCAGCTGTTAATCAGTATATACCAGAGCTGGATGCACTTTCCATGCCTATGGATGCATTATTAAAAGAAGGTTGCGCATCAGATAATGAAAATCTTTTTGTAGCACCGCCTATGAATTATATCAACAAGACTGCAGAAGAGTATTTTAAATGGGCAGTAAATTTTATGGAAGATGAAAAGATGGCCGATTTGGAAGAGGTGGAGGATAAACGGAGCGAGACAGATTCACACGACTTTAACTCGGAGATTTCTCAGGAAATGGCTGTTGATATAGTAAGCGAAGTAATATCCCAGGCATACGATAAATCAGCCGGCGATATTCCCAGCGGAATAGAGTTTGCGGTGCAGCTTATGATAAAAAAACCCAAAGTATCGTGGGCAAATGTTTTACGCAGATTTTTCGGAAGCTCTACCGTGGTGGACAGATACAGAAGCATATTAAAACCCAACAGACGGTATGAAGATCAGCCTGGATGGCAGTCGGAATATGGTCCGAAAATAGCTGTAATACTTGATACAAGCGGTTCTATAATTGAAGAAGAGTACAACAGCTTCTTTTCGGAAATTGATTCTATAGCCAAAATAACCGGAGGAAAGGTTTTTTTGATACAGTCTGATCAGGATGTGCGTTCGGTTATCCAGTACAGCAGAGGAAGCTGGAAAGATATAGTTCTTAAGGGGAAAGGTTCTACAGATATGCAACCTGCGGTCGACTATGTCCAAAGCGTGATAAGACCCGAAGGAATAGTAGTATTTACCGATGGATATGTGGACGTACCTGTGATAAAAAGGCGGGTTATGTTTGTTCTCTCCCAAAAGAACAATCCGGAATTTTATAATGAATCTGTTGAAATATACGGAAAAGAAAATGTGTGCATAATTCAATAAATACGGCCGAATCTGCGGCCGTATTTATTTTCGGTTTTTCAAGAAAACAAGAGAAAATTACACATAAAAAAGAATATTCTTTGTTAATACCATGAAAATCAGGATTGCTTTAATTTGTAAAAATGATTACAATAATTTAGAAAACGTTTTCGCAAACGTTTTCAGAAAGGTGGAGACATGTCGGACAAAATTACAATCAAAGACATCGCAAAAAAATCAGGAGTATCAATATCTACGGTTTCAAGAGTTATAAACAAAACGTATCCGGTAAGGAAAGAAGTGGCTGAAAAAGTTCAGCAGACCATACAGGAGCTTAACTATACTCCAGATCTCATGGCAAAAAGTCTCAAAACAGGTAAGACATCAACAATCGGGCTTATAATACCGGATATATCAAACCCTTTTTTTGCTTCTCTTGTAAAAGGTGCCGAGTCGTATCTCAGCAAAAAAGGTTACTCACTTATTATCTGTAATTCAAATCAGGATATGAAAGAAGAAACAAGACTCATAAATATTTTGCTTTCAAAAAAAATTGATGGCCTTTTGTTTACCGGAAGTGCCAATCACAATAAGTTTCTACAGGAAAAAGTAATTGACATGCTTCCTGTTGTATTTATGGATAGGGCTTTTGTGAAAACAAACGGATCTTATGTTCTTTCTGACAGTTACAATGGCATGCTTGACCTCTTGAACTATATGTATGGAGCAAATCACCGTTCATACATATACATAAGCGGCAACAAAGATACTCTGAGTGCCGGGGAGAGAACCAAAGCCTTTTCTGACTTTGTAAAAGAAAAAAAGATAGAAAAGTACCGCATATACCAGGCTCAGTATGATTATGAAAGCGGTTATAAAGCTATAAAAGCAATGGACTGCGGTAAAGGATATGATGCAGTTATATGCGGAAATGACCTTATAGCCTATGGCGTAATAGAGGCACTTAAAAACAGTGGCGTGAACGTGCCATACAATATAAGTGTCACGGGATATGATGACATCATGTTCAGCAGAATGTTTTCTCCTTCCCTTACAACGGTAAGGCAGCCTATCTACGATATAGGAAGTAAATCGGCAGAAAAACTGTTGAAAATAATCGAAAACAATAAAAAGATTAAAAACGGTATAATCCTGAAAAATGAACTAGTAATACGTGAAAGCACGATGATTAGAAGTGACTGCAGCAGACAAAAAGATTAGTAATCATTTTTTTAAAAATATCAATCGTTACCTGTATAACTTGCATTTTAAAAGATTTATTTTAATCACTTATGAAAACGTTTTCTATCAATAAAGGAGGGGCAAACATGTTTTTAAAGAGATTTATAGCTGTTATTGCAGTTCTGTTTTCTGTTTTTACATTGAGCTATGCACTTGATCTGAAGGGAACCACAGAAAGTTCAAGCATAGATTCCAAAATTCTCGGACATGCATTTAAGTATAAAGTATATCTTCCGGCTGAGTATACCTCTCAAAAACAATTTCCTGTAATTTATCTTCTTCACGGAAGCAATGGAAACGAAAATAGCTGGGATGAACTTTTAGGTACACTAGACACGCTTATTTCTTGCGGAGAAATTCCTCCGTTTGCAGCTGTTGTTCCATGCAGCGGCTATAGCTGGTGGATTGACGGAAGAGAAAAGTATGAAAGTGCGTTTATAAATGAACTTATGCCTTTGGTAGAAAAAAAGTATAACTTTTCACAGTATAGAGAAACAAGGATAATATCAGGCTTTTCCATGGGGGGCTATGGTGCTTTGAGATACGCTCTGGTATATCCGGAACTTTTCAGCGGTGCCATCCTTTTAAGTCCAGCACTTTATGACACTTTACCGCCAATAGATTCAAGTGCCAGGGAAACAGGCAACTTCGGCATGCCTTTTGATATTGTTAAGTGGAACACTCTCAACTATCCGCAGGCTCTTAAGAAGTACAGACAGCAAAGTAGCACCGTCAGTCTTTTTATAGCCGCAGGCGATGATGACTGGCATAATCCTGAAGGCTTTGAATTTAACATCGAACAACAGGCAGTAAGGGCATACGGCATTTTATGCAAGGAAAACAAAATACCAGGTGAGTTGAGAATCCTTAATGGAGGACATGACAGCGGAGTATGGAAGCCTGCATTTTCAGAAGGGTTAAAGTATCTGGGAAGTATTGTTTCAAAAGAAATTAAAAAGCTTTCTTCTTCTCCGGCCATAAAAACAGAAGTAAAAATAGACAAGGTATGGAGTTTTAAAGCCGCAGGCGCTATAAACAGTTCTCCAGCGGTAGGAAATGACGGAACCATATACTTTGGATGCGACGGCAAGAAAATATATGCCCTGACTCCAGACGGAAACAAAAAATGGGAGTATGCAACGGATGATGCTGTATATGCAACACCGGCCATAGATAATGACGGGACAGTCTATTTTGCCTGCTGGGACGGATTTTTGTATGCCATGAATCCGGATGGTACGCTTAAATGGAAAAATAATACCGGATGCGGAGATTCCTCGCCTTGTATCGGAGTGGACGGAAGCATATATATAGGCAGTTCTGACGGAAAACTTATATGTATAGATAAAAACTCCACAATCAAGTGGCAGGTGCAGCTTGGATCGATAGTTACTTCTTCTCCGATTACAGACACACGCATGATATTTGTGGCAAGTGAAGACAACAAATTTTTTGCATTTTCCTTGGATGGACAAAAGATATGGCAAGCAGAGCTTGACAGTTGGATTACTTCATCGCCTTCATTTTATGATGAAAATATTGTTATGGCAGTATCAGGAAGTTCATTATATGTCTTTGAAAAGAGCACGGGCAAAGTCATCAAGCAGATTGCGGTCAGTGGCGGAAGATCCTCGGCGGTAACTGATAAAAACGGTAACATATATATTGGAACCCGTGAAGATAAAAAATTATATGCATTTAATAAGAATTTTGAAAAAATCTGGGATTTTGCAACAGGAGCAAGAGTTTATTCAACTCCACTGACAGTTTCCGGTGGGTTGATAATGTTCGGTTCACGGGACAAGTCTTTTTACTGTGTAGATTCTTTTGGGAATATGATCTATGAACTCAAAACGGGGGGAGAAGTAAATTCATCACCTGTAATGGCAGAAGACGGGACGCTTTACATAGGATCTGCAGATTCACAGCTTTATGCTATAAGATTTACAGATGCGTCTTTTCAGGAGTCTTTATGGCCGATGTTCAGAGGAAATAAAAGAAGAAACGGAAGTACAAAATAAAATTCTATTTCGGAGGTGGATGTATGAAGTTAAAAGCGTTATTGGTGCTGTGTATGATCATTTCAGCAGTTGTGGTTTTTGCAAAACCGACAGTCATAAGGCTTCTGGAGCAGGATTTTCTTCCCTCCAATCCTGATGATGAGCAGTATGTAAAGCTTATAGAAACGGAATTTTTAAAAGCAACCGGTATAGAGATTGATATACAGCTGGTTCCGATTCCAAGTGGTAAGTATGCCGACAAAGTCAACGTTCTGCTTGCAAGCGGTGATTTTCCGGATGTAATATGGTTCAGGGACAATGTTGATATACCATATGCTGATCAGGGTCTTCTTATGGATCTCAGAGCACTGGTATCAAAATCCGAAACTCTGAAAAAAGCAATGCCTTCATGGGATATGGCAAGATTAAATTCATACCCGTATCTGCTATGGATAACTCCTATAAACCCAAAGATCGCCGTTGTAAGGGAAGATTGGATGAAAGAACTTGGAATTTCTGCTCCTAAGACAGTAGAAGATTATTATGATATGATGAAAAAACTTAAAACTAAAGCACCTAATGCAATCACTATAACAGGAAATCTTGAAAGACTTGACTCAATTTTTAATGCTGCATTTGGAACCGATCAGACCTTTATTAAGCAAAAAGACGGAACATTCACGTATTCGAGAATAACTCAGGGTGAAAAAGAAAAACTGGCTTTTTATAACAAGCTTTTTAAGGAAGGACTACTTGATCCGGAATTTATCACCGTTAACTGGCAGAGTATGGAAGATAAACTCTATTCTTCAAAAGTAGCGATGGTTGTAGGAGGATCGGGAATAGTTGTGGATATGTATCAGCAGAGAATGTACGATTCGGGAAATAATACAAAGCTTATAGCCTTGGAACCTCCGGTCGGAATCTCCGGCAAGGCAGGTTTCCCGGCTGTGAACGTTAACAGGCAGTCAAGAGGTTTTGCAATAACAACCGTCTCAAAGGTAAAAGATGTTGCGTTTAAACTTCTTGAATTCATGGCTACTGAAAGGGGTCAGTTTATAGACAGGCTGGGAGTTGAAGGCAGAGAGTACAAGGTAGTTAACGGAAAGATTGAAAAAACAGAAAAAGGTCTTGTATGGTATCCTCGATTCTATGAAAATCCTAACTGGAACTCACCAATAGAGCTTTATGGCGAAGTTGGCAAAAAATCTCTTGAAATAGTTAATAAATATTATGTAGAAGATAATTATTTTGAAATGCCTGCAAAGTATTCGACTAGCTGGGATGAAATGAACAATCTTTATAAAGAGTACTCCATAAAGATTGTTACCGGGGAGTATGCAATAGAGAAATTTGACGAGTTTGTCACCAAATGGAGAAAAGCAGGTGGAGATACATATATAAAGCTTGCTAATGAATTTTTTAAAAAATCCGGTAAGTAGGAAAGAATAATGAAAGAGAAGATAAGAGGTTCAATAATCGGTGCTGCCCTGGGAGATGCTCTCGGGGCGCCCATTGAGAAGCTTAGCCATTCAAAAATAAAAGAAATGTACGGCAAAGTAACAGATCTGAATGTTGAAAGCTACAAGTCAAAATCAAAGACTCACGGAAAGGGTTACGGAAGAATAACAGACGATACATTGTTGAGTATCAGGCTATGCGAGATGTATAATGAAAAAATTGATCATATTGATACGTACGATGTGTTCACACTTATCAAAAAAATTTTCTTCCAAAAGATGTGGGTACCCGAGTATCAAAAAGAGATTCCTCTTATAGAAAGACTTTTTTACCCGGAGAAATATATTTTTCTCAGCAACTATCTTGCATCACGCGATCCAAGGTCGGGCGGAACCGGAAATATGGTGAACTGTGGAGCAGCAATGTATATGGCGCCAGTGGGACTGGTAAATGCATGTGATCCTTTTAAGGCATATGAAGAAGCCATAAATTTTGGTTTGTCTCATCAGCACAGCTATGGTCTTGAAGCCGCAGGTGTTTTTGCGGCATGTGTGGCGGCTGCCATGATACCCGGAATAAAAATGTCCGAAGTTGCCTCGTTAGCAATAGATCTGGCAAAAGACGGAACACAGCTTGCAATAAAAGATATCGTAAAAGAAACAGTATTAATGGATAAAAATGAAGATAATGCAGATAAGTTCCATGAAATCATAAAAAAATACAGCCCTATGGGAGATAATGTTGAAAGATTTGAAGATCAGGTCGGACTCCCGACTGAAAATTATACCCCAAGCCGTCTCAAGAGCATAGAGGAGCTTCCCATTGCCATAGGTTACTGCATGCTTTATGAAGACGACCTTATGAGAGCAATGACCGAAGGTGTTAACTCTGGAAGAGATACCGATTCAATTGGAGTGATGATAGGAGCCATACTTGGAGCAAAACTGGGTGTTCAGTCAATAAGAAAAGAGCTCATAAACCAGTTGAAAGAAGCAAACAGGTATGATTTTATGGAGATAGCGGATAAATTTTATGAAACTGTCAGAGCGATACACGAAAAAGACAGAAAGAGGTATATTAATATTATTGATATGAGGAAATGATAATAACCGTTTGGAGGGAGAGAAAATGAAATTCGACCAGAAGTATCTTGAAAAAGTATATGCCGGGCTTTTGGGGAAAATTATCGGTGTAAGGCTTGGAGCGCCGGTTGAACCATCTGTTTGGACGTATGAGAGAATACTGGAGTCATATGGAGAAATAACAGACTATGTAAAAAGCTATAAGAACTTTGCAGCTGACGATGATATCAACGGACCGATGTTTTTTATCCAGGCAGTTGAGAGCTACATAAAAAATGATCGCATGACAGCGCAGGACTGCGCTGATACATGGCTTAACGTTACCTCCGAAGGACATGGAATGTTCTGGTGGGGAGGATACGGTATATCGACGGAACATACAGCTTTTGATAATTTGAAAAAAGGTATTTCTGCGCCACAGAGCGGAAGCGTCGAAAAAAATGGAAGTACAGTCGCTCAGCAAATTGGCGGGCAAATTTTTGTTGACACATGGGGGTTAGTTTTTCCTTCAGACTACAAAAAAGCCGGTGAAATGGCGAGAATTTCGGCAAGTGTTTCCCATGATGCAAGTGCGCTTGACGGTGCACAGTTTGTTGCAGGCTGTATAAGTCATGCTTTCAACGAAACTGATATACTAAAACTTGTAAAAGATGTTTCTGATGTTCTTGATAAAGGATCAGAGTACAGGGATATGATAGAAAAAGTCCTTGATTTTTATAAAAATAATCCAGATGATTGGAGAAAGTGTTTCTTATATGTAAAATCGCTATATTCCGATAAGAAGAAGTATCCCGGTGTAGTCCATGTGATACCTAATTCTGCGGTAATAGTCCTTTCACTGCTTTACAGTAAAGGGAATTTTTCAAAAGGAGTACTTGTTGCAACAATGTGCGGATGGGATACAGACTGCAATGCCGGAAATGTAGGAACTATACTTGGAGTAATGAACGGTATCCAAGGTATAGAAGAAAAATGGAAAAAACCTATAAAAGACTTTTTCATAACCTCAAGCGTAATAGGAAGCCTCAATATATGGGATATACCCTGTGCAGCAAAGTATATCGCCGCTTTGGGAGCAAAAGCAAATAAAGAGCCAGATGAAATGTCCGGATACGACGGTGAGATCTGCTGTGACTTTGAAATACCAGGATCTACACACGGGTTCAGATCTGACAACGAAAACATAGTTACATTTATAAATACAGACGAAGAGGCTTACAGTGGTAATAGATCGCTGAAAGCAGTACTCGTTACAATGGAGAAAAACGTTACCCAGAAATTTTTTATAAAACCTTTCTACAGAAGATCCGATTTCAGTGATGAGAGATACAAACCACAACTCTCTCCCAAAGTGTATCCTGGTCAGAAGGTATCTTGCGTCTTAAAAATAAAGGAGATACCACAGGATGTAATGATAAAAGCCTGTATGTACATAAAGTATGACGGGAATACAGAGTATGTCTCTACACAGAAGTATACTCTGAGACAGGGAGAATGGGAAAGGATGGAACTGGATATTCCCGACATTAACCACACAGCAGTGGAGGAAATAGGTTTTAAGCTGTCCAATGTAAGTGGTAATCAGTATCATGGGATTTTTTATGTAGATGATTTTAAAGTAAGCGGAAAAGCGGCATATGCTATAGACTTCTCAAAATTAAGTGATGAATGGGGAGCCATAACTCAGTTTACATGGGATTGTGGCTACTGGAGTACTGATGGAGCTTATGTTCAGGGGATATGTTCCGATCATGGAGAGATGTTTACAGGTAATTATTTTTGGAAAGATTATACACTGAATACCAAAGTAAAACTTTTATACGGAAATGATTTTAAACTTCTTTTCAGAGTAAACGGTAATCTTATACATTATGGTTTTGGATTTGAGGATAATATGCTGGTTCTTTTCAAAAAGAATAAGACAAAAGAAATTCTGTGTAAAAAGCCATTTGCTGTACAGATTCATAAGCCTTATGAGTTTAAGGTATGGGCAAAAGCTAATAAAATTACAGTTTTCCTTGACGGCGAACAGATATTTGAAACCTTAGATTCAGATCCTATTCTTAACGGTCATGTAGGGTACAGTATAAACTGTGGCTCAAGAATTGAAATTTTGGATTTTTCTTTTAAGGAGGAATAGAGATGAAATCTGCTTCCTGCGGAAGAACAAAGAAAGGTGATGTGCTGATAACTGTTTCAAGGATTGAAACTGAAGAGGTTGTGATAAATATAAAAAGTACTGTTAAAGAACTTTATGCACGTGAAATAGAAAGAACCGTACGTGAAGAACTTTCAAGGGCAGGGAAAACAAGCATGGAAATAACAGTTGATGATTACGGCGCTTTGGACTTTGCCATAAAAGCAAGGTTAATAACAGCACTGCAAAGACTGGAAGAAACGGGAGATGATAAAAATGTTCTGGCGTAGCATAATGTATGTGCCCGGAAATACTCCTTCTATGATCCAAAGCTCCATGATATACGGTGCCGATGCTATAGTTCTTGATCTTGAAGATTCTGTTGAAGAAAGTGAAAAAGATAGCGCCAGAAATTTAGTATCATGTGCCTTGAAAATGCTTGATTTTTCAGGAACCGATGTTTTTGTTAGAACAAACTCCGTTGACAGCAAACACTTTCAGAGAGATCTTCGGGCTGTTGCAGGTACATGTATTTACGGCATAAGGGTTCCTAAGGTTCAGAAAGCCCAAGAGATAGTATATATAGATCAAAGCATTACAGAAATAGAAAACGAACTGAGTCTGCCTGGCGGCATAATAAAGTTCATGGTAAGCATAGAGTCTGCTTTGGGTGTGATAAATATAAAAGAAATCTGCCAGGCTTCAACAAGACTTATAGGAGTAGCGTTCGGAGCCGAAGACTTTACTTACGATATGGGAGTTAAACGAACCAAAGAAGGAAATGAACTGGCATTTGCCCGGTCAACACTGGCATTGACAGCTAGGGCATACGGGAAGATAGCCATTGATTGCGTTTTTTCCGATACCAAAGACCCTGAAGGTTTAAGAAAAGACTGTGAAATTGCAAGGTCATTTGGAATGACCGGAAAATCAGTGATTCATCCCGGCCAGATTGAAGTTGTAAATAAATCATTCTCGCCTTCTGATCAGGAGATTGGGCAGGCACGCAGAGTAATTGAATTATATAAAAAGCTTGGATGTCCCGGAGTATTCAGTTTTGAAGGAAACATGGTTGACCTTCCGGTACTGAAAAAATATCAGCGAATATATGAACTTTACGGACGTGATAAAGTTGAATAAAGTTTTTAATTCGTTTGAAGAACTTTTCAGGGAAATACCGGTTAATGATGGTATGACGATCTCTTTCCACCATCATCTCCGTGAAGGAGATGCAGTTATGTTTCAGGTGCTTAAGAGTATACAGAAAACCGGAGTGAAAGGAATTACTCTTGCATGTACTTCGCTTATGAATACACACGATTTCATTGCTGATATGATAAGTGAAGGAACAGTCAGCAGAATTCAGACATCAGGTTTAAAAGGAAAGCTTGCTGCTATGGCTTTAAACGGAGGCATGCAGGAACCTGTAATATTCAGGTCTCATGGTTCCAGGGCCCGTGCTGTAAGCGATGGGGAACTGAAGGTTGACATTGCATTTATTGCTGCCTCCGCTGCGGATATGTTTGGAAATGCCAATGCAATTGACGGACCAAATGCTTTCGGATCGTTGGGATATGGAGTATGGGAGGCTCAGAATGCAAAAAAGACAGTTATAGTAACCGATTATCTTTCCCGGGGGATTCTAAGAGATATAAGTATAAGTCAATCTTATGTTGATGCCGTGATGATTGTTCCTGCCATAGGAAATACAGCAGGAGTAAAGGAAGGGTCACTCAAGGAAAGAAGCAATCCCAGAGATTCTGTTATAGCCGCTGACGTTGCAAAAACAATTATAAACTGCGGTATAGAGCTTGATCAATCAGGAATTCAAATGGGCAGTGGTTCGGTCTCCTTACAGGTTGGCAGATATCTTAGCGGGTATATGAAGGAAAGAGATAAAAAATTCAAATTTGGGTTGGGAGGTATAACTCAGGATCTTATAGATATGCTCAATAATGGAACTTTTGAGTCTTTGCTGGATGTACAGAGCTTTGATCCGAAAGCCTGTAACTCTATAAGAAACAATAAAAATCATCACGAAATTGATGTAAATACATATGCTAACCCACTCAACAGAAGTTCAGCGGTTAACTTTCTTGATATTGCAGTCCTCAGTGCCACAGAGATTGATACAGACTGGAACGTTAATGTACTGACAGGATCTAACGGAAGTATAATAGGCGCCATAGGAGGCCATCAGGATGTGGCAGCGGCAAGCAAAATAACCATAATTGCTGCACCTCTTTTCAGAAACAGGATCGGAGTTATCAGAAAAAAAGTAACCACAGTGGTTACTCCGGGAGAAAATATAGATATCCTTGTCACAGATTTTGGAATCGCAGTAAAAGAAAGCAGGCAGGACATTATAAAAAACCTTACAGACAACGGAATAAAGGTTCTCAAGATAGAAGATCTATATAAAAAATGTATTTCTTTTACTTCGGAACCATGTACAGTCCGGTTTACGGATAAAGTTGCAGCAATAGTACAGACTCCGGATGGAAAGGTGCAGGATTATATATATAAGAAGGTGTGATATGCGATGATCAATACAAACAATAAAATTCTCAAGCGTATTTATAAGGACAGGTACTACTACTACCTTCTTATCCCGGCGACCGCATACTTTATAATATTCCACTACATTCCCATATATGGCGTCAAGCTTGCTTTTGAAAAGTATAGGATATTTGGTGGGAACCAGTGGGTAGGACTTGCGTACTTTGAAGAGCTGTTTACATCCCCGGCGTTTTATAAAGCGCTTATGAATACTATTATAATCTCCGGGTTAAAACTGCTTATAGGAATGCCCGTGCCGCTGATCCTTGCGATACTGATAAATGAAGTAAACAATAAATACTTTAAAAAGTATGTTCAAAGTGTAGTTTATATTCCACATTTTCTTTCATGGGTAGTCATTGCCGGAATATTTACTATGATTTTATCTCCGGTAAACGGAATGGTAAATGAAATAATAAAAGCTTTTGGTGGTTCTTCGGTTTCCTTTATGACATCCACCAAACATTTCAGGGGAGTACTTGTTGTATCTGAGCTTTGGCGAAGTGCCGGGTGGGATTCTATTTTATACACTGCCGCGCTTTCAAATATTGATCCTACTCTTTATGAAGCAGCCAAAATTGACGGAGCAAACCGTTGGCAGCGCAATATATATATAACTCTGCCTGAGCTACTTAAAACAATGATAGTAGTTTTTATACTTAACCTCGGATTTTTCCTAAATGCAGGATTTGATCAAGTATTTAATATGATGAATGACTCTGTTATAAGCGTTGCTGACATAATAGATATCTATGCATACAGGATAGGGCTTCTTAACATGAACTACAGCTACGCAACAGCAGTAGGACTTTTTAAAGGAGTAATAGGAATGATACTCATCATTACTGTAAACAAGATAGCCAAGAAAAACGATGCCGGCGGACTTTACTGAGGAGGGATGAAAAAGATGACAAAAAAAAGTATTTTTCAGCTAATTAATGCAGTACTACTCCTTCTTCTCACCATTACAACCATATATCCATTTGTAAACCTGCTGGCCGTTTCCCTGACCGATGCTAAAGAAATAGCTTATATGACAGGGCTTGATATTATTCCCAAAAAACTCAGTTTTGATGTTTATAAAGCTCTTTTTACAAGCCCGCAGGTTTATAAAGCTTTTTTCAGCAGCATATATATAACTGTTATGGGCACAGTTCTTAATATGGTATTGACTATAATTACAGCATATGCGCTTTCACGGAAAAATTTTTACGGCAAAAAACTTTACATGATATTTCTTATAATACCAATGCTTTTTGACGGTGGACTAATACCTAACTATATGCTTATAAAAAATCTCGGACTCATAGACTCTTATTGGTCAGTCATTCTGCCCGGAACAATCAATGTTTACTATCTTATGCTTTTAAAAAATGTTTTCCAGTCGGTTCCCCAATCAATATATGAAGCAGCAGAAATAGACGGTGCGGGCCATTTCACTATGATATGGAAGATCGCCGTTCCCCTTGCCAAACCGGGAATAATAACCATAGGACTGTTCTATGCGATACTGAGATGGAATGAGTACTTCAAGCCGCTGATATACATTAACAACCCTGATAAATGGCCTTTGCAGGTGCTTTTGAGACAGTTCATAGTAGATTCTGATAAAGGAGCGCTTTTCGGAACACAGACTTTGCTTAATTACTCTTCCGGTGCCACAGCCATTCCATTCAGATCACTACAGGCAGGAATAATAATAATAACGGTTATTCCTATCCTTTTATTGTATCCGTTGCTTTTAAAATACTTTAATAACGTTACTGTCGGAGCAGTCAAGGAGTGAAAAAAATGATAGGGATAATAGGAAGTACGAATATAGATGTGACCTATAATGTGAGACACTTTACACAAGCAGGTGAAACCCAGCGTGCTCTTTCCCTTGAGTATTTTGATGGAGGAAAAGGAGCAAACCAAGCAGTTGCTGCGGCAATTCTTCTTAAAAAAGAAGTATATTTCTGCACATGCTTGGGCGAAGATGAGTATGCAGAAAACTTAAAAACACGATTTGATCTTCTAAACATAAAAGGCCCCGAGACTGTGCCGGAAAGATTTACAGGAAGAGCATTCATAGAGGTACAGTCCGGAGGAGAGAACCGAATAGTAATATTTCCCGGAGCCAATGAAGAACTCACCCCGGATAAAATAGAAAAATTTATGGATAGTTATGGTCAAAATATAGAAATTATGCTTGTGCAAAATGAAATTCCAAAAGAATCAATAAAAAAAGCAATAGAACAAGCCCGCAAGAATAGAAAAACCATAGTATACGATCCTGCTCCCAAAGAAGGTACAGCAGTAGATAGTTTGTATGGAATTGATTTTCTCACACCTAATGAAACAGAATTTGATTATCTATATAATCTTTGCGGAGGAACAGTGGAAAGCAGTATTGAAAAAAAAGCTTTGTGGTTCAAAGAACATACCCAAGTCAAAAATCTTATACTTAAACAGGGAAACAAAGGCTCTCTTTTTATAGGAGAAGACAGAAAGATAATAGTTACTCCTGCTTTTAAAGTCAATGCAGTTGACAGTACGGCTGCTGGGGATATCTTTAACGCAGCCTTCGCAGTGAAGTATGGATTAAGTAAAAACATAGAAGAAAGTCTTGTTTATGCATCTGCTGCATCTGCAATTTCAGTTACAAGAAAAGGTGCACAGAGTTCAATACCGACTGACCAGGAAGTAATAAAACTTATCAGATCCCATACATAAAGTATGGGATCTTTTTAAACCAAATTGAAAAAAAAGAAAAACCTTTTTCATTGAAAAAAAGAAAACCCTTTTTCAGAAAAGATTTTCCGCAAAAAAAGACTCAAAAAAACCATCTTAATTCACTTACAAGTAGGATTAAGTTAACTAAAAAGCAATTGACAAAGGAAGGGAGAGATGGTAAGATATATAACCGTGCCGCGAAAAAAGCACGAAACGAAAAAAAGCAGTTCATTGAAA
>Ga0208826_1002129_pt1 | contig 15168 bp, 12 predicted proteins | sample AD_UKC115_MetaG_FD_184451 | JGI IMG/M metagenome (GOLD analysis project Ga0208826, IMG submission 184451) | Active sludge microbial communities of municipal wastewater-treating anaerobic digesters from Hong Kong - AD_UKC115_MetaG (SPAdes)... | ecosystem: Engineered > Bioreactor > Anaerobic >...
CCCACACAAGTCACCTGCGCACACTGTCAAAGATCAATGGCTTGCGGAACTTTCTTCGTCCCGCCCCGAGGACATTTCGTCCGAGGGAGCCCGCTATCTTACATCCCTTTTTCCTTCCGTCAACACCCAGCAGGAACTTTTTTTCCGTCCCCGCCCGCGCCTCCGGTCGGCTCCCACGCCACCAGGCAAGCACCCGCCAGCGAAGGGGCGCGAATCCTAATCGCGCCGGCGGTGTTTGGGAAGCCCTGCCGCGGCGGCTGAGACAAGCTGCCGCGGCACCTGGACGAGTGGATCGCACCTCGTCGCGCGGCAGCTCACTCCGATCGCAGGCGCACGCGCTGGAAGTTGCGCTTGCCGATCTGCAGCACACCTTCGAAGCCCGGCGCAAACAGGCGCTGCCCGTCGCAGAACACTTCGCCGTCGATGCGCACGGCGCGTTCGGCGAGCTTGCGATTGGCCTCACCGTTGCTCATGGCCAGGCCCGCCGCCTTGAGCAAGGCGGCGATGCGCAGGCCCTCGGCCGGTACGGGCAAGTCCATGAGCGGCAGCAGGGACAGGTCGCCCTCGCCGCTGACCGCCGCCTGCCAGCCGGCAATGGCGGTCTCGGCCGCGGCAACGCCATGGAAGCGCGCCGCCAGCTCGCGCGCCAGGCGCAGCTTGGCGTCGCGTGGATGCAACTGGCCGGCGGTGAAGTCCTGCTTCATGCGTGCCAGCTCGCCCAGGCTGACCTCAAAGCTGAGCAGCTCGAACCAGCGCCACATCAGTTCGTCGCCGATCTTCATGGTCTTGGTGACGATGTCGATCGCCGGCTCGTTGATGCCGATGTAGTTGCCCAGCGACTTCGACATCTTGTTGACGCCGTCCAGACCCTCTAGCAGCGGCATGGTCAGCACGATCTGCGGCGGTTGGCCGTAGTGCTCCTGCAGGCCGCGCCCCATGAGCAGGTTGAATTTCTGGTCGGTACCGCCGAGCTCGACGTCGGCCTTGAGCGCGACCGAGTCGTAGCCCTGCACCAGCGGATACAGGAATTCGTGAATGGCGATCGACTGCTGCGCGGCGTAGCGCTTGGCGAAGTCGTCGCGCTCGAGCATACGCGCCACGGTGTGCTGCGCCGCGAGCTTGATCATGTCGGCGGCGGACATCTGGCCGAACCATTCGGAGTTGAAGCGCACCTCGGTGCGTTCGCGATCGAGCACCTTGAACACCTGATCGGCGTAGGTCTGCGCATTGGCGAGCACATCCTCGCGGGTGAGCGGCTTGCGCGTGGCGTTCTTGCCGGTCGGGTCGCCGATCATGCCGGTGAAGTCGCCGATCAGGAAAATCACCTGATGGCCCAGCTGCTGGAACTGCCGCATCTTGTTGAGCAACACCGTGTGGCCGAGGTGCAGGTCCGGCGCGGTGGGATCGAAACCGGCCTTGACGCGCAACGGCCGTCCCAGGCGCAGGCGGGCATCCAGTTCTTCGGGCTTGAGAATTTCCTCGGCGCCGCGACCGATCAGGTCGAGCGCGTCCTGTACTGACGTCATGGGTGGTCCCCGGGGCGATGATGGAGCGAGGGCCAAGGTGGCGCGGGAGGCGGGATTCCGCGGCCGCGAAAGTGGCCCTGCGGTTAAGTATTCGTTAACCGGCCGCCGCACGCAAACCCTTGTCGCGATTGGCGTTGACGGGCTTTTGACGCTGCCGTTATGGTACGCGCCGATTTGCCGGATTGCGACCGTGACCGAGACCCCAGCCGCTCCACCCAGCGTCCGCCGCAACCGTCGCCGCGCCGTCCTGCGGCGCCGGGCACTCCGCAAGCACTTTCACTTTTACGCCAAGTGCGCGCACTGGACGCTGTCCCGGTTGCCGCCCGCCTCGCCGGCGTCGTGGCGCCGCGAACACTGGGTCCTGGCCAGTTTCGCCGCCACGCTCGCTGTGCTGGTGGGTCTGGTAGTGCCGAACTGGGCCGGCGCGGTCCGTCACGAGGACGGCACAGCGCTGCTGACCACGCTGGAGTTGCCGCTGCCGGCACTGCCGCAGGACGCCGCCGCGGCTGCGGATGCGGGCATGGCGCGTGCGGGCATGCTTCCCGGGCAGGGGAGCGACGATGCGGGCTGGACCGTGGTGGCGCTGCGCGCCGGCCAGTCCCTCGCCGACCTGTTCGAGGAGCAGGGGCTGACAGCGGCCGAGCTGCAGCGGGTCCTGGACAGCAGCCCCGACAAGGGGGCTTTCCGTCGCCTCCATCCCGGAGATGAATTCGCCCTGCGCCGCGGCGCCGACGGGCGACTGGCCGCCCTGCGCTTCGACCGCGACGAGCACACGCGCGTGGTGCTGCGTTTCGACGCGGGCCAGGTGCACAGCGAGACGATCGAACGCGCGCTGGAGCGCCGTACGCACGTCGCCCGGGGCGTCGTCGACAGCTCGCTGTTCGACGCCGGCGGCCAGGCCGGATTGAGCGACGCCATGATCCTCAAGCTGGCCACTGCATTCAGCTACGACATCGACTTCGCGCAGGATCTGCGCGTCGGCGACAGCTTCAGCGTGATCTACGAGGACGTCTACCGGGAGGGCGAGCGCCTGCGCGATGGCGACATCCTGGCCGCGACTTTCGTCAATGCGGGCAAGCGTTTCACGGCCTACCGCTATGTCGACGCGGAGGGCAACGTCTCCTACTACAGCGAAGATGGACGCCCCCTGCGCAAGTCTTTCCTGCGCACGCCGGTTGACTTTGCGCGCATCTCCTCCGGCTTCAGTGCCGGGCGCATGCATCCCATCCTCGGCACCATGCGTGCCCACCGCGGCGTGGACTACGCCGCCCCGTCCGGCACGCCGATCTACGCGGCCGGGGACGGCAAGGTGCAGTTCCGCGGCCAGCAGCCCGGCTACGGCAACGTGGTGATCCTGCAGCACAGCGGCAACGTGACCACACTGTACGGTCACATGTCGCGCTTCGCCGGCATCGCGAACGGCCAGCGCGTGCGCCAGGGGCAGCTCATCGGCTACGTGGGAATGACCGGCCTGGCCACCGGGCCCCATCTGCACTACGAGTTCCGCATCGGCGGCGTGCACCGTGATCCGCTCACCGTGACACTGCCCAAGCCGGAGCCCCTGCCAGCCGGCGAGCTGGCCCGCTTCCGCCAGCAGGTGCAGCCGATGCTGGCGCGCCTGCGTCAGGTCGAAGGCCAGCAACTCGCCAGCGCGGACTGAGCGCGTGCATCGGCCCGCGGAGCTGTACCTCGGTCTGATCTCGGGCACCAGCGCCGACGCCATCGACACGGTGCTGGCGCGCTTCGAGCCGGACATCAAGATCGTCGCCGCTGCGGCCTTCCCCTATTGCGCCGAACTGCGTCGGCGCGTGCTCGACCTGGCCCGCCGCGAAGCCCAGGCCGACCTGGATGAACTCGGATCGCTCGATACCGAACTCGGCCGCGCCTTCGCCGCGGCCGCGCGGGATCTGCTGCAGCGCGCGGGCGTGGATCGCAGCGAAGTGTGCGCGCTGGGATCGCACGGACAGACCGTACGCCATGGACCCGCGGGGCCGGCGCCCTTCACTCTGCAGTTGGGCGATCCCAACGTCATCGCCGAGCGCACTGGCATTACCACGGTGGCGGACTTCCGCCGCCGTGACCTCGCCGCAGGCGGCCAAGGCGCGCCGCTGCTGCCGGCCCTGCACGCCGCGCTGTTTTCCGCCCCAGCGTCGGCGCGCGTGGTGCTCAACCTCGGCGGCATCGCCAACATCACCGTGCTGCCGGCGCAAGGCAGCGGGCGCGACGCACCGGTGCGCGGCTTCGATACGGGGCCGGCGAACTGCCTCCTGGACGCCTGGGCCGCGCGCCACCTGGGCCAGGCGCACGATAGCGCCGGTGCCTGGGCCGCGGCCGGGCAGGTCGATGCGCCGCTGCTCGCGGCCCTGCTGCAGGAGCCCTATTTCGCCCAGCTACCGCCCAAGAGCACGGGACGCGAGCTGTTCAATCTGGACTGGCTCGATGGCCACCTCGCCGCGCGCACGCTGGCGCCCGCCGACGTGCAGGCGACCCTGGTCGCACTGACCGCTCGCAGTGTCGCCGACGCCGTGGCCGCGAGCGCGCCGGAGGCAATGCAGGTCTATGCCTGCGGCGGCGGCGTGCACAACCCGGTGCTCATGGCCGCGCTGCAGCAGGCCCTGGCGCCGCGCACGCTGCTCACGACGGCCGCCCTCGGCGTCGATCCGGACTTCGTGGAAGCCACCGCCTTCGCCTGGCTGGCCCGGCGCCGCCTTCTCGGCGAGCCGGGCAACCTGCCGGCGGTCACCGGAGCCAGCGGCCCGCGCGTGCTGGGCGCGATTTACTTCGGCGACTTGTCGTCGACGTAGAGGGGTTTACCGTCCACCTGCTCGAAGGCGCTGACAGCTTCGCGGAAGGCGGCGGCTTCGGTCGGCTCCCAGGTCCCGCGCAGGTAGGCGATGTCGTGCAGTTCCCGCCGTGCCGGATCCTCGCCGCTCAGACCCAGCCCGTGGCGAAGAGCATGCAGGATCACTTCATTGATCGACCACTGGCGTTCCCGCGCAATCGCCTTGATGCGCTCGGCGGTGGCGTCGTCGATGTGGCGCACGAGTATGTCCGGCACGACCGCTCCATCCCATTGCCCATGCCCCTGTCGCGGCGATTCTGGCAGCAATGGCCGCGGATTTCAGCCGCGCAGGGCGGTTGCTCCGCCAGCCTGCTGCGCCAGCTCGGTGGCGCGCAGGCGCGGCCAGAGCAGGACGAACAGCGCCATGGCGGGCAGCAGTGCCACCGTCGTCAGCACGAAAAAGCCGCCATAGCCCACCGCCGTGGCGATGCCCCCGGCGAAGAACCCCAGCACCTTGCCCGGCAGGTTCACCAGCGAGCTCAGCAGGGCGTACTGCGTCGCCGTATGCCGACGGCTGACCAGCATGGACAGGAAGGCCACGGTCGGAGGGCCAAGCATGCCCAGGGTGAGGTTCTCGCCCGAGATCACCAGCGTGAGCACCAGCAGGTTCCCCGGATGGGCGATCAGCCACAGGTACAGCAGGTTGCAGCTGCCGCACAGCAGAACCATCGCACCCAGCGAGCGCCAGGCCCCCCAACGCGCCACCAGGGCGCCGCCGAGGAACACGCCGACCATGCCGATCCATACGCCGTAGAGCTTGGTGACGGCGCCAATCTCGGTCTTGGAAAAGCCCATGTCGCGATAGAAGGGACTCATCACGCCGCCCACCGTGGCCTGCTCCGGCAGCTTGAACAGCAGGATGAAGGCCAGCAGCAGTCCGGCCAGCGGCCAGCGGTAGCGGCGGTAGAAATCGCCAAACGGCTCGAGGACGCTCTCGCGCATCGCCGCGCGCCATCCCGGCGGCGGAGCCCAGGCGACGGCCGGCTCCCGCGCCAACAGCGTGGTGCCGATCGGCAGCAGCATCGCCACGGCCATCACCAGGTAGACGCCGCTCCAGGGCAGGTGGTCGGCGAGGATCAGCGCCAGAGCCCCGGCCAGGATGAGCGCCAGCCGGTAGCCCAGGGAATAGGTCGCCACGAGCGCGCCCTGCGCCTCCACCGGTGCGATCTCGATGCGGTAGGCATCCACCGCGATGTCCTGCGTGGCGCCGCAGAAGGCAACGACAAGGGTGGCGGCGATGAAAGCGCCCAGGTGCGCCGGCGTCAGCGCGGCCATGGCAAGCAGGCCTGCCAGTACGCCCAGCTGCGCCAGCAGCAGCCAGCCGCGGCGTCGGCCGAGGCGCGCCAGGCCCGGGGCGGGCGCATGGTCAAGCACGGGCGCCCACAGGAACTTGAAGGCATAGGTCATGCCCGCACTGGCGATCATGGTGATCTCGCGCAGCTCCACGCCGTGTTCCTTCAACCAGTAGGCCAGCGTGCCCGCAACCAGCAGGAAGGGCAGACCCGAGGAGAAGCCGAAGAGGAACATGGTGCCGGCAGCGGGCTGGGCGAAGGCCTGCCACGCTGAGGGCTTGCGCGGCGCGCCCGCGGCGCCGCTCACAGGGCGTAGTCCACCGCGTAGGGCGCGTGGTCGGAAAAGCGCGGCTCGCGCGTGATCTCGCAGGCGCGGACCTTCTTCCCCAGTGCCGGCGTGACAATCTGGTAGTCGATGCGCCAGCCCACGTCATTGGCGCGGGCCGCGCCACGATTCGACCACCAGGTGTATTCCACCGCGTCTGGCTTCACCGCGCGGAAGCTGTCGATCCAGCCCTGCGCCGGCGGCGGCGTGCCGTCGCCGCAGGCGTCGGCGATAAGGCCGTTGAGCCAGGCGCGCTCAGCCGGCAGGCAACCGGAGTTCTTCTGGTTGGAGGTCCAGTTCTTGATGTCGTTGCGCGCTCGCACGATGTTCCAGTCGCCGCACAGCACGTAGTCGCGGCCGCTGGCCAGCCAGGCGCGGAAGATCGGCGTGAGCCACTCCATCACGCGAAACTTGAATTCCTGCCGCTCCTCGCCGGACGACCCGGAAGGGACATACAGCGACACAACCGAGAGCTTGCCGAAACGCGCCTCGATGTAGCGCCCCTCGTCGTCGAAGGGCGCCCAGCCGAGGCTGGTGCGCACCTCGTCCGGCTCGCGCCGCGACCAGATCGCCACGCCGCTGTAACCCTTCTTGGTGATGGCGTCGCGGTAGAAACAGTGGTGGCCGTCCGGACGGAAGGCCGGGTCGGACAACTGCGCCTCCTGCGCCTTGGTTTCCTGCAGGCACAGCACGTCGGCGTCCTGGCGGCGGAACCAGTCGAGGAAGCCCTTGCTGGCAGCCGAACGGATGCCGTTGGCGTTGAAGCTGATGATGCGCACGCGAAGCGTCTCCGTGAGGCAGGCGCGAAGCTTAGCAGCGCCATGCGGAGCGGCGCGGCCGCCGGCAAGCGACGTGACGCTAGCCGGATCCGACCACGTTGACAGCCTGACCCGGGCTGAGCCGCTCGGCACCGCGCACCACCACGCGGTCGCCCGCGTGCAGCTCGCCGCGAACTTCCACGCGGGCATCGCGCGCGGCGCCGGCTGCCACGTCGACCGGCTCGGCGGTGTTTTCGGCGGTCACACGCATGACGTAGGTGCGCGCATCGCGCAGGATCAGAGCGTCGCGCGGCACGGTCAGCGTGGTCGCTCCGCCGTCCTCGGGTATGGCCACGTCGATGGCGGCGCCGACCAGAGCGAAACCCGGCGGCAAGGCCACGCGCAGCTCGAACTGGCGCGAACGCTCGTCGCCGACCGGCACGACCGTCCGCACCCTGAGCGGCCGCGACTGCCCGGCCTGGCGTACCTCCACCTCCTGGCCCGCCTGCAACCGCGACGCCAGGGCCAGCGGGGCCAGCACGCGCGCCTCCAGCCGCCCGGTGTCGACCAGATGCGCCACGGCCGCACCGACCTGCAGATATTCACCGCGCTGCGCGTAGCGCTCGCTCACCACGCCGTCGAAGGGCGCGCGGATGTCGGTTTCCGCCAGGTCATGCTCGATGCTGCGCGCGCGCGCTTCGGCACTGGCAAGGTCCTCCTCGGCCATCCGGCGCTGCGCGCGCGCCTCGTCCAGTTGCGTCTGCGCCACGGCATTGCCGGGCGCCAGGCGCTCCAGCCGTCCGAGCTGGCTGGCGGCCAGCTCGCGCTGGGCGCGGGCACGGCCGGCCTGGGCGCGGGCCTCGTCCAGGCGCAGGCGCAACGCAGCCCCGTCGAGCTTGGCCAGCCGCTCGCCCGCCTTCAGCCGCGTCCCCACCTCCACGACCTCCACCACACGACCGGCGGCCGCGCTGGCGACGCGGGCGTCGTCGCGGCTGATCACGCTGCCGGGCACCCAGCGCGTCGGCGCCAGCGCGGCCTCCGTGGCGGTACCCACCGCCACGGTCGCGGGCGCTGCCGGTGGTGGTGTCTCGGCCGCGCGGCTGGTCGACAGGGCGGCGCCGAAGGACAGGCTCAGCGCGGCGGCGCACAGCAGGGTTTTCATGGGCTTGCTCCGGGAGTGACAGGGTCAGGCGGCACGCGGCAGGGCCTCGGGCCGGGTGCTCGACGGGCGCGCGCCGGCGTCGCGGCGCGGCTGCGTGCTGCCCAGGCGCATCAAGGCCGGCAGCAGCAGCAGGGAGAACACCAGGCTGATCACGACGCCGCCGACATTGACCGCGGCCAGCCCGCGGTAGATGACGCTGCCGGGGCCCGGATTGACGGCCATCGGCAGGGCACCGAGCGCACCGGTGAGGGTCGAAGCCAGAATCGGGCGCAGGCGCTGGTTCAGGCCGATGCGGATGGCGTCTTCGAGGCTGTGGCCGTCGTTCTGCGCCTCGCGCGTCAGGTCCACCAGCAGGATGGCGTGGTTGACGATGACGCCGATCATCATGACAAAGCCGATCATCGACAGCAGATCCAGCGGCTGGAAGGCGAACAGTCCCAGCACGCGCAGCCCCACCATGCCACCGATCAGGGCCAAGGGCACCGTCAGCATCACCACCACCGCATCGCGCACCGAACGGAACAGCGCGGCCATGATCAGCAGCAGCACCAGCAAGGCGAGGGCGAAGTTCCTGGCCATGGTCAGCATCACCTGCTGCAGGCGATCGGCGCTGCCCGCCATGCGCACCGCCCCGTCCGGCGGCAGGGCGGCGCGGATCTTCGGCACGACGTCCCGGTCGAGCGTGGCCAGCGCGTCCTCCAGCGACAAGGTCGGCGGCGGATCCACGGTAAGCGAGATGGTGCGGCGGTGGTCGAGGCGGCGGATCGTGCTCGGACCGAGCACGGTCTGCAGACTGACCAGGTCGCCCAGGGGCACCACTTGCCCGTTGGGTGTGGCCAGCGGCGCTTCGGCGAGACGCTCGGGCGACAGTCCGCTCGTGCAGGCGCCATCGCCCGCGGCGCAGGCGCTACCGCCGCCGGCGCGCAGGATCACCGGCACGCGCGTCTCGCCATTGAAGTACTCGCCCAGCCAGGCACCATCGCCAAGCGCGCGCACCACGGTGCCGAGCGCGGCGCGTTCCCAGCCGCTTTCGGCGATGCGGCGGTCGTCGGGCACGGCGCGCAGCTCGGCCTGGCTGGCGTCGGTGTTGGGAAAGGCCTGCACATTGGCGCCGGGAAAGGTTTTTTCCAACAGCTGGCGTCCGGCCTCGGTGGCCTTTTCCAGACCCTTCGCATCGTCGCTGGAGAGATGCAGGGCGATGGAGCGCACCGAGCCGCCGAAGCCGCCGAACAGGTCGCCCTCGCTGGCGAAGGCGCGCGTGTCGGGCAGACCGACGATCACCTGCTCGCGGATGATCTTTTCCAGCTCGCCGATGCGCCGCTCGTCGACCACGCGCGCACCGATGGTGCCGCCGCCCGGCCAGGTGAGCAGGTACCAGTTCTTCAGCTGTGGCTGCCTTTCGCCCGCCATGTAGGGCGCCATGCGCTGCAACAGCGTGGGTACGATCTCGCGATTGACCGTGTCCGGGCTCATGCCCGGCGGGAAGCTGAAGAAGGCGTCGATCGCCGCGCGCTTGACCGGCGGCAGGTAGTCCAGGCGCGGCAGGAAGAGCCAGCACAGCAGCAGGGGCGCCACCAGCAAGGCGCCGATCCAGCCGAGCTGGCGCGGCCGCGTGTCGGTCAGGCGCAGGATGCGCTCGGTCAACCAGGGCCAGCCGTCGCCGTAGCCCGAGCTGAGTCTGCGCGCCTGCAGCCAACCGCCGGCCGCCGCCGGCAGCACGGTGATCGCCACCAGGATGGACAGCGCCACGGCGATGGAAATGGTCAGGGCAAGGTCGGCGAAGATCTGGCCCTCCTCGTCGCGCAGGAACAGCACCGGCAGGAAGACGGCGATGGTGGTCACGGTGGAAGCGAACAGCGCCGGCAGCACCTGACGTGTGCCGGCCAGGGCGGCGTCCACCGGCGTCATGCCGCCCTCCTTGAGGCGGATGATGTTGCCCGACACGACGATGGCGCCCTCCACCACCATGCCGACGGCGAAGGCCAGTCCCGCCAGCGAGATCACGTTGAGGGTGCGGCCCATCAGGTGCAGCACGATGAAGGTGGCGAGCAGGCAGATGGGAATGGAGGTGGCGATGAGCAGGGTCGCGCGCCCGTCGCGCATGAACCACCACACGCAGATCAGGGCGAGCAGGGCGCCCACGAGGAGGTTTTCGCTGAGCAGGTTGACGGCGCGGCGGATGAACAGGCCGGCGTCGAAGCTCTGCTCGATGCCCAGGCCCCTGGCCTTGAGCGGACCGTCGCGCAGCTCGGCCACGACCTTCTTGACCTCGTCCAGGGTGCCCAACACGTTGGCCCCGCTCTGGCGCAGGATCTGCAGGCCGATGGCCGGGTTGCCGTTCTGGTAGCCGAAGAAGCGGCGGTCGGGTGGGCGCACCTCGATCGTCGCCACGTCGGCCAGCTTCACCGGGCGGCCGTCGCGCCAGGCCAGGACCAGCTCGCCGAGCTGATCGGGGGTGTAGCGGCCCGTGTAGCGCAGCGTGTACTGGCGGCGACCCGCTTCCACCTGGCCGGCGGAGACGTCGGTGGCGCTGGCGGCCTTGGCGGCGATATCGGTCAGCGGGATGCCCCGCGCAGCCGCCTTGGCCAGGTCGACGCTGATGCGCACCTCGTCCGCTGGCCCTGCGTTGACGATCACCCCGGCCACCCCGGGCACGGATTCCAGCCGCGGCCGCACGGTGTTGTCGAGGAACTGGCGATAGTTCTCGATCGGGCCCGGCGTGCCGGGCAGCAGCTGCACGAAGAACCAGCTCAGCGACTGGTTGGAGTCGTTGTTGCCCATCTGCACGACCGGGCGATCGGCATCGCGCGGCAGCGGCGGCACGCGGTTGAGGCGCCCGATCACCTCGACCAGGGCGGACTTCATGTCCGTGCCGATGGCGAAGGTCAGGTTGACGAAGGCGCCGCCGGGGCCGGCGTTTCCCTCCAGCTGCTCGAGACCCGGCGTGCCCTGCAACACGCGCTCCTGCGGCTCCAGCAGCTCCGCCTCGACCTCTTCCGGCGAGGCGGCGCGCCAGTTGGTCTGTATGGTGATCTGCGGTCGCTCGATGTCCGGAAACAGCTGCAGCGGCAGCTCGCGCAGGCTCATCAGGCCAAACAGGCAGACCAGCAGCACGGCCACGCCGACGGCGAGCGGATTGCGCAGGGAGGTCTCGATCAGCTTCATGGCAGCCCTCGTGGCGGGCGCGGACCGCCACCGGCCCCGCACCAACGATTCGACGCGCCCGCCGCAGACCGCCGCGGGCTTGCGCGCAGGGTCGCGCCGCGCCCTGCACAGGGGATGCGTCGAAGGTCACGACGGTTGCGCGCGGCGCGGCCAGTTGCCGGCGGGCCGCGCCGAAGCGTGGCGGCGCAGTCACGCTCCACGCGCCTAGGCGAGCAGCGGCACCTTGTCGCGGTAGCTGCGCGACAGCTTGAGGGTCTGACCGCCGTCGAGCAGCACGAAGTACTCGCCGTTCTGGTGCGCGCGCAGCTCGCGCACGCAGCCGATGTTGACGATGGTGGAGCGGTGGATGCGTTGGAAGCGGCGCGGGTCGAGGCGCTGCTCCATGTCGCGCAAGGTGGCGCGCAGCACGAACGTCTCATCCGGCGTGTGGATACACAGGTAGTCGCCCGCAGCATCGACCCACTGCACGGCGTCCTGCGCGACGCGCACGATGCGCGCGCCGTCACGAATGGTCAGGTGCGTCGCCCCCTGCTCCGCCCCCGCTTCACCTGCCAAGGCTTCATCCAGGCACAGCTGCGGGCGCCCCGAGACGTGCGCCAGGAGCTGCAGCAGGCGATCGCGGTGGCCCGCGGCGGCGCGCGCGGCAAGCTGGGTGCGGACCCGGTCCAGGGCCTGCGCCAGACGCGCCTCCTCGACCGGCTTGAGCAGGTAGTCGGTGGCGCTCGCGCCGAAGGCGGCCAGCGCGTACTGGTCGTAGGCGGTCACGAACACGGTGATGGGCAACTGCTCGGCAGGCAGACTGCGCAACAGGGCGAAGCCGTCGACCTCCGGCATCTGCACGTCCAGCAGCATGAGGTCGGGCCGCAGCGCCGCCACCGCCTGCGCGGCCTCGCGGCCGTTGCCAGCCTGCCCGACCACGGTCACGTCGGCATGTGCCGCCAGGCGCAGCTGGAGGCCGCGCCGCGCCAGCGGCTCGTCGTCCACGAGCAGGGTGCGGATGGACGCGGCGCTCATGTGGCCTCCGGCAGCGCAACCGCGCGCAGCAGCGGCCTGGCCGCGTCGTCGCGCTCGAACGGCAGGATGAGGCACACCTCCAGGCCCTGCGGGGCGAGGTTGCGCACCTGCACGCTCTGGGCATCGCCGTAGAGCACGCGCAGGCGCTCGCGCGTGTTCGCCAGGCCGACGCCGCAGCCCTCCGGGGCGGGCGTGGCCGGCAGACCCGGTCCGTCATCGCGCACCGACACGCGCAGTTCTCCGCCGTGCACCCGCGCCTCGACGACGAGACTGCCGCCCTCGATGCGGCGCGACACGGCGTGCTTGATGCAGTTCTCGATCAGCGGCTGCAGGATCAGGCTCGGCACGAGCGCGGCGCGGGCCTGGGCGTCGGCCAGCACCTGCACACGCAGCCGCTCGCCGAAGCGCAGTTGCTCGATGGCCAGGTAGCGCGCCAGGGCGTCGAGCTCGTCGCCGAGGGTCACGCGCAACATCGGGTCGGAGTCGAGCGAGTGGCGCAGGAAGCTCGACAGCCCCGACACCATGCGGTTGGCGGTGGCGTTCTGGCCATCGAGGATCAGCGTGGAGATGGCGTTGAGCGTGTTGAACAGGAAGTGCGGGTTCAACTGGTAGCGCAGCATCTTGAGCTGCGCCTGGTGGGCCATCGCCGTCGCCTGCAGCGCGGCCTCGCGCTGCAGGGCGATTTCCCGGCTGAACTTGATGCCGAAGTACAGCCCGCTCCAGGACAGCAGCACGTACAGGGTGGAGCCGAAATAGCCGATGTAGCCCAGCAGGCTGCCCGGGCGGCAGTCGTGGCAGAGGCGGAACACCGCCTCGGCGTGGAACACACCGTACACCCAGGCGGCCAGCAGCAGCAGGCCCGCCACGCTGCCCCAGCGCCGCAGCGGCGGCCAGTGCCAGACGATGCGGAAGGCGTAGCGCAGCACCGCGGTCAGGGCGAAACCGAACACCGCCGCGGCGGCCAGCACGTTGGCGTAGCTCCAGGGCTTGCCGTAGCCGATCGCGGCCAGCAGGCTCAGGGCGAAGTAGCCGAGCCAGCCCAGGGTCTGCAGCACCCAGAAGCTGCGGCCGGAGCGGGACAGGAGGCGGGACAGCATCGCGCGTGCTCGAACGGGAGTGCGCCATTCTAGGTGCGCGCCCGGCGCGGCGGCAGCGTTCCGCCGCGTCGGCCGCTCGCCTCGGCGCAGCGCGGCGGCGGCGGCTAGAATCCGCCCCTCCGACGGAGCCGGCCATGCTCGACTACCAGCGCGATTTCCTCGACCTCGCCCTCGCCCGCCGCGTGCTGCGCTTCGGCGAGTTCACGCTCAAGTCCGGTCGCGTCAGTCCCTACTTCTTCAATGCCGGGCTGTTCGACTCGGGCGTGGCCCTGGCCCGCCTCGGCCGCGCCTACGCGGCGGCGGCCCTGCGCTCGGGCATCGCCTTCGACATGCTGTTCGGTCCGGCCTACAAGGGCATCGCCCTGGCCGCCAGCACGGCTGTGGCCCTGGCCAGCGAGCACGGCCGCGACCTGCCCTTCGCCTTCGACCGCAAGGAGGCCAAGGATCACGGCGAGGGCGGCCTGCTGATCGGCGCCCCGCTGGCCGGCCGCGTCCTGATCGTCGATGACGTGATCACCGCGGGCACCGCCATCCGCGCCTCGCTGGCGCTGATCCGCGCCCACGGCGCCACGCCCGCCGGCGTGCTCATCGCGCTGGACCGCGAGGAACGCGGCCAGGGCACGCTGTCGGCGGCACAGGAGGTCACGGCGGAATTCGCCATCCCGGTCGTCGCCATCGCCCGCCTCGGCGACCTGCTCGCCTACACGGCAGAGCGTCCGGAGCTGGCCGCTGAGCGCCCGCGCCTGGAGGCCTACCGGGCGCGCTACGGGGTGTGACGGGCCCCGCAGGACGCGAGCCCGGGTCCCGCCGCGGCCGGCGGGCGCGCTCTATACTGCGGCGACTGTCCGGAGGTCGATATGCGTCCGATGCCGCGCCTTGCCCGCCCCCTCGCCGTCGCCGTGCTGCTGGGCCTCGGCCTGACCGCCCAGGCCGCCGAGCAGGATTCCCGCCACCGTTTCAAGTGGCGCGACGAGCAGGGCAACCTGCACATCGAGGACTCCATCCCGCCGGAAGCGGCCCGCCTGGGCTACGACATCGTCAATGCCCAGGGCCTGCTGGTGCGCCACGTGGAGCGGCAGAAGACCGCCGAGGAGCTCGCGGCGGCCAAGGCCGAAAAGGAGAAGGCCGAGGCCGACAAGAAGGCCGCTGCCGAGCAGGCCAGCCGCGACGCCCAGATGCTCGCGGCCTATCCGAACGAGGAAGAGCTGAAGAAGGCGCACGAGGCGCAGATGGCCCTGGTCAAGCAGAACATCGACACCGCGACGGCCGGCATGCGCAGCCAGGAAAAGAGCCTGTCCGACATGCTGGCCCATGCCGCCGAGATCGAGCGCGACAACAAGCCCGTGCCCGCCACCGTGCAGAACCAGATCGCCACGCTGAAGGCCGGCATCGCCGAGCAGAAGCGCATCCTGGAGAAGCGCGAGCAGGAACGCCTGGAGATGCAGCGCCAGTTCGAGCAGGAGCTGACGCACTACCGCAAGATCAAGGCGCGGCAGGACGAGTTGCGCGCCGGCGGCACCCGTTAGCGACCTGCCCGGGAGGCGGGCGGCCGCGGCCCCGGGAAGCGCGCCCGCGGTTCAGAACGGCAACTGGAGGTTGGGGTCCAGAGCCAGCAGCTGGCTGCGGTAGGCGGCCTGGATGCGCAGCAGCGCGGCATCGCTGTCGGCATCGAAGCGCAGCACCAGCACGGGGGTGGTGTTGGAGGCGCGTACCAGGCCCCAGCCGTCCGGCCAGTCGGCGCGCACGCCGTCGATGGTGGTGACCCGCGCGCCCTCGAAGCTCGCGCGCTCGCGGAAGCGCTCGATGAAACGGTAGTGCTCGCCCTCGGCCATGGCGATCTTCAGCTCGGGCGTGGACACGCCCTTGGGCAACTCGGCGAAGATCTCGTCCGGAGTGCGGCCGTCGAGGTCGCCGGCCAGGATCTCCAGCAGGCGCGCAGCGGCGTAGATGCCGTCGTCGAAGCCGTACCAGCGCTCGCGGAAGAAGA
>Ga0208826_1002138_pt1 | contig 15131 bp, 17 predicted proteins | sample AD_UKC115_MetaG_FD_184451 | JGI IMG/M metagenome (GOLD analysis project Ga0208826, IMG submission 184451) | Active sludge microbial communities of municipal wastewater-treating anaerobic digesters from Hong Kong - AD_UKC115_MetaG (SPAdes)... | ecosystem: Engineered > Bioreactor > Anaerobic >...
CCGGGCCTGCTCGACACCTGGCGGCGCGAGCTGCCGCCGGACACACCCAATCATTTCCTCATCAACCTGCAGCCGGAGCAGGCCACCGCCGTCGCGACGCGCCTCGGCGCCCTGGGCGCACGCCAGCTCAACACCCTGCCGCTGGCCGTGGGCAAGCTGCTGGCGATCAACGGCAAGGCGCCGCGGGCGGAGGACTTCAGCGACCGCCGCGCGGCCGGCTGGATCAACGGCGAAACGCGCCTGTCCTGGAGCGAGGCCCTGCCACCCGCCAACCGCCTGGTGGAGGGCCACTGGTTCGGTGCCGCCGCCGCGACGCCGGAGGCCTCGGTCGACCGGATGTGGGTGGACATGTTCCACCTCAAGCTCGGCGACACCCTGACCCTGGGCGTGGGCGAGCAGCGCATCGAGGCGCGCATCACCAGCGTGCGCGAAGTGGACTGGAGTTCCTTCCGCGTGAACTTTTTCCTGCTGCTCGACCCCGCCAGTGCGCGCAGCCTGCCGCACAGCGTGCTGGCCAGCTTCCACCTGCCGCGCGGCCACGCCACTGAACTGGCCGCGCTGAGCCGCGACTACCCCAACCTGTCGCTCATCGACGTGGACGCCATCCTCGACCGCGTGCGCGACATCATCGACCGCGTCGCCGCCGCGGCGACCTGGGTGCTAGGCTTCAGCCTCGCCGCCGGCGTCCTCGTGCTGCTCGCCGCCCTCAGCGTCAGCGCCGACGAGCGCCGCTTCGAGAGCGCCCTGCTGCGCACCCTGGGCGCGCGCCGCGGCCAGCTGCTGGCCGCCGTGCTGGGCGAATTCCTCCTGCTCGGCCTCATCGCCGGAGTGATCGCCGCGGGCGGTGCCATTGCCGCCGGCCGCGCCCTCGGCAGCGGCGTGTTCCGCATCGCCTGGACGCCGCCACCTGCCGCCTTCGCGCTGGCCGTGCTCGCCGCCGCGGCGCTGGTGACCCTGGCCGGCTGGCTCGGCGCCCGCCGCGTCGCGCGCAGCTCACCCCTGCTGGTGCTGCGGCGCGAGTAGGCGTGCGCGTGACCGCATCGTCAACGCGCGCCGCCGCGGCTTGCCAAGCGCCGTCCGGCGCTCCTATCGTCCGGGCATGAACTCCGCCGAGAAACGCCGCCATCCGCGCCTGGCCGTCTTTTCCGCCGCCATGCTGGTGATCGGCGACGACGGCTTCCTCACCGAGGTGCAGGACCTGTCCCAGGGCGGCGCGCGCGTCGGCAAGCCGCGCCACTGGCAACTCGGTGCCGGCGTGGACTGCCGCGTGTTCCTGATCTTCGACCAGGAGACGGTGATCGGTCTCGCTGCGCGCGTGGTGCGTGCCGGCGAGCATGACCTCGGCCTGGAGTTCCTGTCCGGCCAGGAGGCGCGCATCCAGAGCCTGCTGTACGAATCGCGCTTCATGGACCAGGAATTGCCGTAGGCGTTCGAGATTCGGATTCGGAAAATCATCGCAGCTTGGCCCCCTCTCCCCCAAACAGTTTCATCGTTTGGGGGAGAGGGTTGGGGTGAGGGGGCAAGGCCGCGGTGTTCCTCACGCTGTCAGGAACGCCATGGCTTCGCCCCCTCACCCAACCCTCTCCCCCGAGCCAAGCTCGGGGGAGAGGGCTAAAGAAAGTCGCCGCCCGCGTCGCCCCCCGCCCCTCGCCGTGCACCTCGCATGAACTACGTCACGCCGATCCTGCTCCTCCTCGCTTCCAACGTGTTCATGACCTTCGCCTGGTACGGGCACCTGAAGTTCACCGACCGTCCGCTGCTGCTGGTGATCCTGGCCAGTTGGGGCATCGCCTTCTTCGAGTACTGCCTGCAGGTGCCGGCCAACCGCCTGGGCTACGGCGTGTACAACCCGGCGCAGCTCAAGACCATCCAGGAGATCGTCACGCTGGCGGTGTTCGTGGCGTTCTCGGTGTTTTACCTCGACGCGCCGATCAAGTGGAACCACCTGGTCGGCTTCGGACTGATCGTCGCCGCAGGTTTTTTCATTTTCATGGATTAGGCGCGCGGCGTCCGCCCGCCGCTTAATCGGCTGTTCGCTTCGCACTCCGAAATGCGTTTTCCCCGACGCGACCGGCCCCGACCGGCGCATCCGCCCCAGGAGATACCGATGTCACCCTCCACCCTGCCGCGTTGCACCTTCGCCCTCGCCTGCGCCCTTGCGGCTGGAGCCGCGCCGGCAAAGGACGGCGACCTGGACTTCGGTTTCGGTTTCTTCGGCAAGGCCTTCGTGGCGCCGCCGGGCGGCCAGTTCCTCGGTCTCTACAACGCCGAGATCGCCCTGCAGCCGACCACCGGCAAGATCCTCATCGCCGCGCCGATCATCAGCGCCGCCGGCGGCACCGACTTCGGCGTGATGCGCATCAACGACGATGGCTCGGTGGACAGCGGCTTCGGCAGTTCCGGCATCCGCATCGTGCCCTTCGATCGCAACGCCACCCCGGCCACCGACAATGACGAACTCGCCGGCCTCACCGTGCAACCGGACGGCAGGATCCTGCTGGTCGGCATCGTGGCCGGCGACAGCAGCACGCAGTCGGACATCGGGCTGGTCCGCCTGGGCGTCGACGGCGCGCTCGATGGCAGCTTCGGCAGCGGCGGCAAGACCACGGTGCCCTTCAACCTCGGGCCTTCCGGTTCGCGCAACGATGCGGGCATCCGCGTGAACCTGCAGACCGACGGCAAGATCCTCGTCATCGGCCAGGCGGACACCGCCGTGAGCCACACCGCGATGGCGATCGCGCGTCTGGACACGGCTGGTGCACGCGACAGCAGCTTCGACCTCGATGGCCGCGTCACCGCGAGCTTCGGCGGCGACGCCGCACTGGGCTACCGCATCAAGCAGCTGGCCGATGGCAAGCTGCTGGCGGTCGGCGGCGCCTACACCGTCCCGGGCACGATGGATGCCGACTTCGCCCTGCTCAAGCTCAACGACAACGGCAGCCCCGACCTCACGTTCGGCGTGGGCGGCAAGCGCACCTACGCTTTCAACGTGGGCGGCGACAACAGCGATATCGCCACGGATTTCGTGGAGAACCCCGATGGCACGCTGTTCGTGTGCGGCCAGGTCAAGGCCAACGACCCTTACAACTACGATTTCGGCTGCGAGCGCTTCCTCGCCGACGGCACGCCCGACCCGGCCTTCACCCCGGTGCTGGTGATCTTCGACCGCGGCGGCGATTTCGGCGATACGCCGCTGCGCGTGGAGCGCGACGCCCAGGGCCGCTACCTACTGGCCGGCTATGCGGAGCGCGCCACCTACAACTACGACTACGGCGTGGCGCGGCTGCTGCCGAGCGGCCAGCTCGACCCGAGCTTCGGCATCGGCGGCAAGCAGACCTTCAGCAGCACCGTGCTGTTCGGCACCGACTACGACAATGGGGCCGGGGGCCTCGCCATCCAGCCCGATGGCAAGATCCTCATCGCCGGCCACTACGCCACGAAATCCACCGCGCCGAACATCTACAGCGACTACCAGTTCGAGATCGTGCGCGTGATCGGCGACACGATCTTCGACAACAGCTTCGAGCTGCCTTGACCGCCGTGCAGCGTTACAGCAGGGAACGCACGGCGCCGATCGCCGTGGCCAGGACCAGCACCACTACCGGCACGAAGCTGACGAGAAAGCCCATGCTGCGCTTTTCCGGCGCCTGCACGTAACCCGCGGCGTACATGGCGCGGCCCGCAATGAATACCGCGCCGACGGCGGCCACGTATTCCGGCTTCCAGTAGCGCGCCGCGCCCCACAGCGCGGGCACGAACATGATCAGCAGTTCCAGCGTGTTGCCCTGCACGCGCAGCCAGCGCTCGAACACCGGATGCCCGCTGGTCGCCGGCGCCTCGATGCCGTAGCGCCCGCGCGCGCGGCCGACGAGGCCGATGAAGAACAGATACTCCAGCAGCACCACCGCCAGCACCACGTCCACCCAGGCCATCGTCGTCTCCCCTTGTTTGATGCCGTGTGCAGGGGACACGGCCCCCGCGCGGCCGGCAGAGGGCATCGTGCTGCCGGCCGCGCGGGGGCAAGCGTAGCCCAAGCGGGGGCGCCGATGCGGGACTCGCCACGGGCGCGGCGGCGGGCAGGCGCAGACAGGAGGCCCGGGCGGCGCGAGCGCCGATCTCCCAGGGGCCGGCCCGATGCGCCGAAGGCCATCGGCCGGGCCACGGCGGGCGGCCGCGCCACGGCGTTTCGGGGCGCCCTGCAGGCCATGGCTTTCGGCACTGCAACGATTTGTCGCCCTGGCGCATCCTAGATCCCGGAGTCTGGACCCCCTCCTCTCCCAGCTCCGCGAGCCTCCGCTCCCCATCGGAGTGCTCCTCCCCTCAAGCGGGCGCCGCAAGGCGCCCGCTTTCTGTGGCGGACCCGCCTCAGCCTTCCGGCAGCACCACGCTGCCGCGCACGTCGCGGTGGCTGATGTTGCGCGCGCCGCCGGATTTGCGCGCGACGCGGAAATCGCCGCCGACGTCGTCGGCCTCGATGTCGCCGCTGCTGTCGCTGTCCACGCCGGCGTTGCGGCCGATGTGGCGGAAGGCAATCGAGCCAGAGCTGTCGCTGCCGACGCGCGCACTGCCTTCGATGCGCTCGAAGGCGATGTCGCCGGAACTGTCCTCGACCACCTCGGCATTGCCGCGCACGCCAACGATGCGGATGTCGCCGGAACTGTCGTGCGGGATGAGCACATTGCCGCCGACCTGCTCCACGCGGATGTCGCCCGAGGTGTCGGCGATGCGCACGTCACCGGCGACGTCGCGCACGACGATGTCGCCCGAGCTGTCCTCCAGCGCCAGGCGCCCGACGTGGGCGATATCGATGTCGCCGGAACTGTCGCGCACATCCAGCGCCAGTGCGGCCGGCACGCGCACGTGCACATCCATCCAGGCGTAGTTGCCGCCGCCGAACAGAGCCCAGCCGCCCTGCACTTCCGGCAGCACGGTGCCGACCCGCTGCACCTCGCCCTCGCGGCGGTCCTGGAAGGCGATGGCGTCGAGCAGGGCCTGCGAGCTGGCGCAGGCCTTGCCCTGCACCTCGATGCGCGCCAGCCCCGGCACGCCCTCGATGCGCAGGTCGCCGGCGCCCGTGCTGAGCGCCAGGGTGGCCAGCCCCGCCGCATCGGTGTCGAAACGGCGTTCGGCGCGGAAGGCACAGTCGTCGGCGCGCAGCGGCACGGCGAACACGGCGAGGGCGACGGCCCCCAGGGCAAGCGTGGCAAGGCGTTGGTTCATGGCGAACTCCCGGATCAGGTCAACCAGCTTGCGATGCCGTGCGGCGACGAAAGGTTGAAGGCCCGCGGCGGCGCTAGGGCGCGCGCTCCTCGCGCTTGGCTGCGTCCCACAGCGCATCCTGCTCGGCCAGGGACTTGCCGGCCAGCCCCTCGCCGGCGGCGGCGGCGAGCTGCTCCATGCGGCGGAAGCGGCGCTCGAACTTGGCGTTGGCGCCGCGCAGCGCGGCGGACACGTCCACGCCGGCGTGACGCGCCAGGTTCACGCAGACGAACAGCACGTCGCCGATCTCGTCGGTCAGGCGGTGCGGATCGGCGCCCGCGGCGAACTCGGCGCGCACCTCCTCCAGTTCCTCGCGCAGCTTGGCGAACACCGGGTCGACCGAGGGCCAGTCGAAGCCCACCGTGGCGGCGCGCTTCTGCAGCTTCAGCGCGCGCTGCCACTCCGGCAGGCCGCGGGCGATGCCCGCGAGCACGCTGGTGTCGGCTGCGCCGGTGGCCGCGCGCTCCTGCCGCTTGTGCTCCTCCCAGGCGCGCGTCTGCGCGGCGGCGTCGGCCACGGCGGCATCACCGAAGACGTGCGGGTGGCGGCGGATCATCTTGCTGCAGATCGCGTCGACCACGCCGGCGAAGGCGAAGTGCCCCGCCTCCTCGGCCAGGCGGGCGTGGAACACCACCTGCAGCAGCAGGTCGCCGAGCTCGCCGCGCAGCTCGTCGAAATCGCCGCGGTCGATGGCGTCGGCCACCTCGTAGGCCTCTTCGATGGTGTAGGGGGCGATGGAGGCGAAGTCCTGCTGCAGATCCCAGGGGCAACCGCCCTGCGGATCGCGCAGGCGCGCCATGATGTGCAGCAGATCGTCGATGGTGTGCATGGCGGCGGTGGGAGGTGGCGGGAAACGACGCGGGCGAAGGCAGCGGCCGGAGATGCGGTCAACCCGCCGTCGGCGCCGGCTCGTTGTCGCGCAGGCGGTCCGCCCAGTCCACGCGCGGATCGCCGCAGGCGAGGAAATCCGGATTGAGCAGGGAGTCCTTGGTGTTGTAGCGCAACGGCGCGCCGGACAGGTCGAGCACGGCGCCGCCGGCCTCCTCCAGCACGCACTGCGCGGCCGCGGTGTCCCACTCCGACGTCGGGCCCAGACGCAGGTACAGATCGGCGGCGCCCTCGGCGATGCGGCAGAACTTGAGCGACGAGCCCAGTGCCAGCTTTTCCACTGCACCCAGGCGCGCCAGCAGGCCCGCTTCGCGCTCGCTGCCGTGGGAGCGGCTGCCGGCCACGACCAGCGGCGCGGCGGGCGCGCGCGTGCGCAGGCGGCGCGGCGCCGCGCCGGCAGCGTCGCGGCGGTACGCGCCGCCGTCGCGCCAGGCGCCCCACAGCACCCCTCCCACGGGCGCATGCACCACGCCCAGCACCGGTCGCTCGCCGTCGATGAGGGCGATGTTCACGGTGAACTCGCCGTTCTTCTTGATGAATTCGCGCGTGCCGTCGAGCGGGTCGACCAGCCAGTAGCGCGTCCAGCCGGCGCGCTCGGCGTAGGGCACGTCGAGCGACTCCTCCGACAGCACCGGCAGCGGCGGGTCGAGCCGACGCAGGCCTTCGAGGATGAGGCGATGCGCGGCGAGGTCGGCTTCGGTCAGCGGCGTGCGGTCGTCCTTGTGCGCGATGGTGTAGTTGGCGTCGTACACGGCCAGGATGGCGGCACCCGCAGCGGCGGCGATGCGCTCGACCTCGCCGGCCAGGCGCTGCAGATCGGCAGGCGCCAGGCTCATGGCCGGTAGCGTCCGGCGAGGAATTCGCGCGCGATGAACAGAGCGGCGATGGAGCGGCCCTCGCTGACCTCGTCGTGGCCAAGCAGGGTGTGCAGTTCCGAGAGCTTCCACGGCACCACCTCGAGTTCCTCCGGCTCGTCGCCCTGCAGGCGCTCCGGGTAGAGCTCCTGCGCCAGCACCACGTGGGTCATGCTGGTCATGTAGGCCGGCGACAGCGACAGCGTGGTGAGGATCTTTAGGTGCCGCGCGCCATAGCCGATCTCCTCCTTCAGCTCGCGGTCGGCGCCCTGCTCCACCGTCTCGTCGCGGTCCAGGCGCCCCTTGGGCAAGCCCAGCTCGTAGCGGTCCACGCCCACGCCGTATTCGCGCACCAGCAGCACCGTGTCGTGGTCGAGCATGGGCACGATGATGACCGCACCCAGGCCCGACCCTTTCAGGCGCTCGTAGGTGCGGCGCTCGCCGTTGGAGAATTCGAGATCGACCTGTTCGACGTGCAGGAAGCGGCTGGTTTCGACCGCGCGGGCGGCGTGGATGACGGGACGGGGGCGCATGCACGGATTGTATGCGGCGGCGTGTTCGCCGTCGTGCTTATGTTCAGGCTGAGCACAAGCGCCGCTGCGCTCACGGCGCGCTCAGCCGGCGGCCAGCGCCGCGCGGAAGCGCGCCAGCGCCTGCGCGTGCAGGGCCGGCGTTCCCGCCAGGACGCTGGTCGTGGCCAGGCCCGGCTCGGCGCCGTCGAGGTCGGTGAACACGCCGCCGGCTTCGCGCAGGATCAGCACCAGCGGCGCGATGTCCAGGATGTTCACGTCCGACTCGATCACCAGGTCGAGGCTGCCGCGCGCGGCGAGATGGTAGTGGTAGAAATCGCCGTAGCCGCGCGTGCGCCCCACCTGCTGCACCAGGCCGGCCAGGGCCTGCCAGCGCGCGTCGCGCGAGAGCGTCTTCACGTTGCCGAAGGAGATCGCCGTGTGCGGGCCGAACTCGCGCGTGTCGGCCACGTGGATGCGCTCGCCGTTGAGGAAGGCGCCACCGCCGGCGCGCGCCCATGCGGTCTCGCCGAACTCGGCCGCGCAGGATACGCCCACGACCAGGCGCTCGCAGTGCATCAGCGCGATCTGCGTGGAGAACATCGGGTAGCGCCGCACGAAGCTCTTGGTGCCGTCGATGGGATCGATGAGCCAGAGGAACTCCGACTCGCCCTCGCGCCCCTCCTCCTCGCCGTAGAAGGCGTGACCGGGGAAGGCCGCGCGCAGCACGCGCTTCACCGCCGCTTCGGCCTCGCGGTCGGCCACCGTGACGGGCGTCTGGTCGGCCTTGATCTCCACGGCGATGGCGCTGCGGTAGTAGCGATGGATCACCGCGGCCGCCGCGGCGGCGGCGGCGCGCGCCACGGCGAGGGCGTGGTCGAGGAAGTCGGCACTGAGGCCGCCGGCGCTGCTATCGTCCATGCGCGCCTCAGAGCAGCTTGTACAGCTGACCGTGGATCTTCAGTAGCGAGCTGCCGTTGGCCTGCGGCTCGCCGATGTACAGCAGCGCCTCGCGCAGAGTCTGGTCCTCGTTGCGCGCCGACAGGCTGGCCTGGGCGTCGAACTGCGCCGCGCGCACCACGAACTGACCGTCCACCGCGAGGTTGCTGGACGTGTCGTCCTTGACCGTGCCCTTGATGCTGCCGTCGGGCTGGGCGGCGAAGTCCAGCAGCAGGTCGCCGAAGCGCGCCTCGGCCTTGCCCGACACGCCGGCCTGCGTCCAGCGCGCCTGTCCGCGCGCACCCTCGACCCAGCCTCCGCGCACGACCGCCTCGTCCAGACGGCCGACGATCTCGCCCTGCAGGTGCAGCGCGGGAATGTCGAGCGCAGGTTCGGCCAGGGCGGCGGGCAGGCGGAAGTCCACGGCGGTGGCGCGCAGCAGGCCGCCGGACTCGCGCACCACCCCACCGCTGGCCTCGACCTGGCCACCGCTCAGGCGCAGTTGGCCGCGCAGGCGACCGCCGAGCAGAGGCGCCCTGTCCAGTCGCCACTCCAGGCCGCCGAGGGCCTGGCCGAAGACACTCAGACGCCCGGCGCGACCGTCCCACAGCGTCCCACTGATGTCGTCCAGCCGCACCGGGCCGAGTTCCGGCGCCGCCCAGCGGTAGGCCAATTGGGCGGGCAGGGTCCACAGCGCCACGCCGGCAAGCAGGACCAGTACGAGAAGGGAGAGCAGGAGATTGCGCAGCAGTCGCATCGTCACGAACCAGGCAGGAAACAAGCGGGAAACCGGAGCCGCTCAGGGCTCCTCGAGGGTGATGCGTGCGTTGACCAGGCCCACGCCCTCGACGCGGTCGGCGGAGAAATCGGTGGCGATCACGCCGAAGTCGCGCGCCAGGCTGTCCAGCCAATCGGCCACGGCATCGAACGAGGCTGCCTCCAGGCTCACGCGCACGCTCTTGGGCCCGAGCGGCTCGACGCGCTTGAGCGCATTGCCGAGTTGCACCCCGCGCGCGCTTGCGTCGGCCAGTGCCAGCAGCGACTTGCCCTGGCGCTCCACCTTGGCACGTGCGCCCTGACTGCGCAGCGCCGCCACGCGCGCGCCGTCGGCTTGCATGCGAACGAGATCGGCGCGCTGTGCCGCCACGCGCGTGCGCAGGGCGTCGCGCGCTGCGGCCAGCGGATGCCAGGCCAGCGACCAGCCCAGCAGCACGGCCACCGCGGCTGCGCCGAGGCCGAGCACGCGCTGCTCGCGCGCCTCGCGCGCCTGCCACCACTGGCGCGGACTCATGCGCCGCCTCCGACGATGCGCAGGCGGCCGTCGACGCCGTTCCCACCGGGGTTGGCCGCGGTCAGTTCGACCTTGAGGCCGGGCAGCACGGACAGCCGTTCGCGCAGGGAATCGAGGGTCGGCACGTCGGGGGCCGTGACGGACAGCTCCAACGCACCATTGCGGAACTCCAGTCCACGCGTGGTCAGGCGCGTGGTCGAGCCCAGTACGGGGGCGATCTGCCCGAGCAGGCGCAGCAAACCGCCCTGCTCCGCACCGCCGCCCAGCCGCGCGAGCGCGCTCTGCATGAGGCGCACCGGCTCGCCGGCGACTTTCTCCATTTCGGGGAAATTGCGCAGCAGCTCGGCGCGCTGGGCGGCATCCAGGCGCGCCGACTCGCGCTGCAGCAGCGCGTACTCCGCGCCGGCGAAGAGAAAGGCGAGCAGCAGGGCCGCAGCCGACAACCCGGCCGCCAGGCGCCAGAGGCGCCGCGACGGCGCCACGCGGTGGTGCGGTGCGAACTCGCCCTGCAGCAGGTTGAGGGGCTCGCCCGTGGCGAGGCCGGGCGCGAGCAGGGCAAGGGCATCGCCGGCCCGCTCGCGGTAGGCGGCCACGGGCACGCCCAGGTCGAGAGCAGGCGCCTCGCGCGTATCGAGCACCGTCGGCGGCGCGTCGCCGGCAGGCTGTGCCAGCGCCAGCCACCCCGCCAGGTGCGGTGTGTCCGCACTCAGGGCGCGCCAGGGCGCCAGTCGCGCCGTCGCCTGCAGCGGTTCCACCAGCACCGTGCCCGGCGTCAGGGCGAGGCTGTCGGGCACCAGCGCATCGGCGCGGATGCCCAGTTCGTCCAGCCGCGCCAGCCAGCGCTGCAGGGCGCTGCGGGCCAGCACGGCCACGCCGATGCGTCCCTCCTGCGCCTCCGGTGCCAGGGCGAAGTGCAGGTCCTCCACCGCCTGGGCGAGTTGATCCTCCACCGCGTAGGGCACGGCGCGCTGCAGTTGCGCACGCTGGCGGGTCGGCGCGGGCGCCTCCAGCAGCAGCACGTCCGCCGCCGGCACCAGCACGGTCACGCGCGACGCGGCCGCCAGCAACGGCGCCGGCGGCAGACCGCGCGCGCTGGTACCGGCAGGGAGCCCGTCCGCACCCAGGCGCAGCCAGGCCAGGCTGCCGTGCGCGGAGAGACGAAGGAGGAGGCGGTCGGACATGGGGCCAATCAGGGGATAACCGCGCGATTCTACACAGGCTCGGCGCCCGGGCGGCTCATTCCTCGGCGCGGGCGCGCTGCAGCACACGCAGCCCGGACGGGCCGCGTTCGATCAGACTGAGCGTGCGGAAATGCAGTCCATCCAGGTCGACGCTGCCCAGGGCGAGGAAATAGCGGCTGCGCACACCCAGTCCCTGCTGCTCGGCCGGCGCCAGCACCACGCCCTGCCGGGCCAGTTCGGCCACGAAGTCGCCGATACCGTTCCAGCGTGCCTGGCCGTCGCGCCACAGGCGCTGGGCGATGGCCTCGGTGATCGCCTGCGGCGCCAGGGCGCGCAGCACCGCCACCGGCGCAGTGTTCACATTGAGCGGATTGCCCGCCGGCACGGCGCAGACGTAGGGCGCCAGGCGCGCATAGGCGGCGCCGTCGACGCCACGCACGAGGCGCAGCTCCGACACGTCGGCGAAGGGTCGGTCGGCGGCGCGGTAGGGCGGCACGGCGCCGAGATAGCCGTTGTCCTCCACGCCGCCCTCGCGCGGCTCGCGGTCGAGATCGATCCAATCGGCCACGGCGTCGGCGATGCGCGGGTCCAGCTGCAGCACGCCGAGCAGGTTGCGCAGCCGCTGCAGCCACAGCTCGTGCCCTTGCGGGTCGGCCAGATTGTTGAGATTGAAGCAGCCGTCGAGGTCGCGCATGGTGCCGGCCAGGGTGCCGCCGGGCACCGGCGTCGGCGGCAGCGGCACCGACCACAGGTCGCCGTTGGCGTCGATCGGACCGTCCTCACTGTCGCGCACCAGCACGCGCGCGGCATAGGCCTCCAGGCCCTGCTGGAAGGCCTCCACCTGCTCGTTACGCAACACATTGCGCGTGCGCGCCGCCACCAGCTCGCTGCGGTCGAGCAGGCCGGCGATCACCACGGTGGTCAGGGCCACGACCAGCAGGGCCACCAGCAGGGCCACGCCGCGCTGCCGCGCCGCTGCGACGCCGTTCACGGCGCGCGCCCCACCGGCGTGGCCGCATCCAGAGTGCTGGCCAGTTCCACCACCCGGCGCACCTCGCCCAGACCGTCCACGTCGAGGCGGAACTCCACCGCGCGCGGCAGTAGGTCCTGCGCCGCATCGCGCGGCGGCCAGGCCTCCAGCCAGTGTCCGGCCACGTCCAGATAGCGCAGGCGCAGGCTCTTCACGCCGTCGCGCAGCACGGTATCGGCCGGCGTGCTGCCCGCAGCGCGGTCGAGCACGGCGTAGCGGCCGCGCCGCAGGCGGCGGCCGTCGAGCGCGTAGACCACGCGTTCCAGGCGGGCGCGCGCCTCGTCCTGCGGGTGGGCAAACCCGCGCCGCGTCAGCTCCACGCGGTCGGCTTCGCCGCGCAGTGCCGGCAGCGGTTCGCCGTAGTTGCCGCGCACGCCGCGCGCTACCGCCGCGCGCAGATCGCGCTCGAGCAGGCTCACGCTGCGCACGCTGCGGGTGAAGTCCTCCTGCGCCGCGCTCAGGTGCGCGCGCGTGCGCAGCACCGCACTCAGACCACCCCAGGCCATCGCCGCCAGGGCGGCGAAGATGGCCACGGCCACCAGCACCTCGATCAGGGTGAAGCCGCGTGCCGGACGTGTCATGGCGCGAGGATGTCGCCGCTGAAGCCGGTGAGGCTGGCGCTGGCGGCGGCGCGCTCCTCGCCGGCGTAGACGCGCACGTCCAGGCGCCGGATGCCGGCCTCCGGCGTGTCCTGCACGTCCAGTTCCCAGCGCCAGTCGCGCCCGGCGTACTGCACGCGGCCCTCGCGCCCGCCCGGCGCCGGGCTGCGCTGCGCCAGGCGCGTTTCGGCGACCACGTTGGCGGCGATCCAGCTGGCGAGGGTGCGCTCGCGCATGCCGGCGAAATCGCTGCCCGAGACTCCGGCGGCCCGCACCAGGGCGGTCAGCGCCAGGGCGACCACGGCGAGCGCGATCAGCACCTCCAGCAGGGTGAAGCCGCGCGTGGCGTCAGCGCGGCGCATCGCGTCGCTCCAGACTGAGCGCGCCGTCGGGTTCGCCGTGCAGGCGCCAGCCCGCGTCGCGCCCGGCGAGGGCCAGTTCCAGGCGGAAGGGCGTGAGCTCGCCGGACGGGAAGCAGGCGAGCTGCGGCCGCGCCGGCAGGTTGTCCTCCAGGCGCAGTACCACGCCTTCGCGGCTGAGCTCGGCGCTCAGCCCGGCCATCCAGGGGCGCTGGCGCAACTCACCCTCGGTGTAGGGACGCCACTCCTCGCGCGCGCGCTCGCTGAACACGTAGCCGCCGCGGGCGAAGGAGAGGCCGATGCTGTGACCGGTGAGCTCCGCCTGCTCGCAGGCGTAGGCGACCAGGGCAGACAGGCGCTGCGCCTCCCGCTCCAGCTGGCGCTCACCGCCGCCGCCGGCGAGGGAGAGGCTGACCGCGGCGGCGAGCACCGCCAGGATCACCACCACCACGAGTACTTCGATCAGGGTGAAGCCGCCGCCGCGCGCGGGCGGCGATCCGGCGGCCGCGCGGGCCGGCGCCTCACTGCCAGTTGCCGATGTCCGCATTCTCGCCGTCGCCGCCGCTGCGGCCGTCCGCGCCCAGCGTATACACGTCGATATCGCCGTGGGCGCCCGGGTGCAGGTAGAGGTATTCGCGCCCCCAGGGATCCTTGGGCATCTTGTCCAGGTACCCACCCTTGGCCCAGTTGGGCGCCTCGGGCTGCCCCGCGGGCTTGCTTACCAACGCCTGCAGGCCCTGCTCGGTGCTTGGGTAGTTGAAGTTGTCGAGCTTGTAAGTATTGAGCGCGGTGACGATGGCGGTGATGTCCGCCTGGGCGCGTTTGACGCGCGCCTCACCGGGCTTCTCCATGACCTTGGGCACCACCACCGCGGCGAGGATGGCCAGGATCACCACCACGACCATCACCTCGATCAGGGTAAAGCCGGCGGCTCGGGAACGGCGCTGCATGGACCTGCCTTGAGTTGCGGGGAAACGGCGCCGATCATAGCAGGCTATGTCTGCGCCCCCTGTCCGCACCAACGCCGCGCTGGCCGCCCGCGACCTCGCCGTGGTCTGGCACCCGTGCACGCAGATGCACGACCACGAAACCGTGCCGATGATTCCCGTGGTGCGCGCGGAAGGCGCCTGGCTGGTCGACGCCGACGGCCGGCGCTACCTCGATGCGATCGGCTCCTGGTGGACCAACATCTTCGGCCATCGCCATCCGCGCGTGGTGGCCGCGCTGAAGGACCAGCTCGACCGCCTCGACCACGTCATGCTGGCCGGCTTCACCCACGAACCGGCGCTCGAACTGGCCGAAGCTCTGTTGCGCGTCGCGCCGCCGGGCCTGGCGCGGGTGTTCTACGCCGACAACGGCTCGGCTGCGGTGGAAGTGGCGCTGAAAATGAGCTTTCACTACTGGCGCAACGTGGGCGAGTCGCGGCGCACGCGCTTCGTCGCCCTCACCGGCGGCTACCACGGCGAGACGCTCGGCGCGCTGTCAGTGAGCGACGTGGGCCTGTACCGCGACACCTACGCCCCGCTGCTGCTGCGCCCGCTGGTGGCGCCCTCGCCCGACGCCTACGAAGCCGCACCGGGCGAATCCCCGCGCGCCTGCGCGCAGCGGCGCCTGGGCGAGTTGCGCGACCTGCTGGAGCGCCACGCCGGCGAGGTGTGCGCGGTGATCCTGGAACCTCTGGTGCAGTGCGCCGGCGGCATGCGCATGCACGACGCGAGCTACCTCGGCGGCCTGCGCACGCTGTGCGACGAGTACGCCGTGCACCTCATCGCCGATGAGATCGCCGTGGGCTTCGGCCGTACCGGCACGCTGTTCGCGTGCGAGCAGGCCTGCGACGCGAATGGCGCGGTGCACGGCATCACGCCCGATTTCCTGTGCCTGTCCAAGGGCCTCACCGCCGGCACCCTGGCGCTGGCGGCCGTGCTCACCACGCAGCGCGTCTACGAGGCCTTCTACGCCGAGTACCGCAGCGGCCGCGCCTTCCTGCATTCGCACAGCTACACCGGCAATCCCCTGGCCTGCCGCGCGGCGCTGGAGACCCTGGCGATCTTCCGCGACGAGCCCGTGCTGGCGCGGGTGCGCGAACTTGCCGCGCGGCTCGCCGCGCGCCTGGCCCCGCTGCGCGACCATCCCCATGTCGCCGACGTGCGCCAGACCGGCCTCATCGCCGCGGTGGAACTGGTGCAGGACAAGGCCAGCCGAACGCCCTACCCCGCGCACGA
>Ga0208826_1002140_pt1 | contig 15129 bp, 16 predicted proteins | sample AD_UKC115_MetaG_FD_184451 | JGI IMG/M metagenome (GOLD analysis project Ga0208826, IMG submission 184451) | Active sludge microbial communities of municipal wastewater-treating anaerobic digesters from Hong Kong - AD_UKC115_MetaG (SPAdes)... | ecosystem: Engineered > Bioreactor > Anaerobic >...
ATTCGAGCAGCACTTATTTTGCTGAGATGAATGGATCGGAACCAGCCGGCACTTTAGGGGTTAAGGTGTCAAGCGCCACCAATGTGGGCGGCGGCACAATAGCAACCGGCAGCGGCTACATATTAATGCCGAGTAAGCTATATTATGCTGGTCCGCTAAACATTTCATCGTCGTTATTGCTGGAATATACAGCGTAAAGGTTTATATAACTATGGCTTTTGCCGCTCTTAAGGGGAGGCGTTTATCTGCCCTAAAAGTAACAGCTTTTATCCTCTAATGCTGACCCTGGAAGTGTCATGAGGGTCTGTGTGAAAGGAATGCTGAAATGTTATATAGAGGGTATCAACGGGAATCGGGCCGCAGGGCTCTTTTTTTATTGCCAGAATCGAGGAGGGAAGATTCATGAGAAACATCATTAATTCTGCTCAAGTAGCATTTACCGCTATCGGCGGCTGGCTGGGCTGGGTCTTGGGAGGCTGGGACGGTTTTTTGTACGCGCTGATTACCTTTGTGGTTATCGATTACCTGACGGGCGTCATGTTGGCCATACTGGAAAAACGCCTTTCCAGCGAGGTCGGTGCCAGGGGCATCTTTAAAAAGGTGCTGATTTTTGCCATGGTGGCGGTGGGGCATATTATAGACGCCCAGGTAATAACAACCGGCAGTGCTGTCCGTACCGCCGTCATCTTCTTCTATTTATCTAACGAAGGGATCAGTATTCTGGAAAACGCGGCCAGGATCGGCCTGCCTATTCCGGAAAAACTCAAGCTGGTTTTGGAGCAGCTAAACAAGGAGGAAAAGAGCGATGGCTAGATTATGTTTTGACTACGGTCATGGCGGCAGTGACCCGGGAGCGGTGTATATGGGGAGAAAAGAAGCTGATGATGTGCTGAGCCTGGGTCAGGCTGTAGCAGCAGTATTGAAACGCCATGGAATAATTGTCGATGAGACCAGAACGGCGGATGTTAGTTTAAGCCTGAAAGCTAGATGTGATTTTGAAAATAAGGGTACCTTTGATTACTTCATATCCTTTCACCGTAATGCTTTTAAACCGGAGGCGTCTGCCGGTGTGGAAACTTACACTTATTTGAATCCGGGAGCCAAGTCAAAGGGGCTGGCTGAAAAAATTCAAAGCTCCCTGGTGGGGGTCGGTTTTGTAAACCGGGGGGTTAAAACTGCTAATTTTCAAGTCTTAAGAGAAACCAGGGCTCCAGCAGTACTAATCGAAATCGGCTTTATTGATAACAGCCAGGACAATGCTTTGTTTGATACCCAGAGAGACGAAATTGTCAAAGCAGTTGCTGGCGCGATCCTTTCCCAACTGGGGTTAGCATACATAAAAGAAAGCAAGAATGGTCTGGAAGGAGCTTTGGAGGTGCTGGTTAGAAACGGCATACTGAAATCCCCCGGATATTGGCTGGAAAATGCCAGAAAAGGCCAGATCGTAAATGGTGAATACGCTGGGACGCTGATTGAAAGAATGGCCGAGTACATTTCATCCCGATAACCTTAATGACTATTACCTAAAAGAAGCACCCTTGAAGCATTGGCCCGGGCTTTTCTTCCTTAATAAAATCTAATAACTGATTCCAAATCGCCGGATGATTGTTTTCACCCGGCATTTTTTTGCTTTAACCCTAAGCTACAGGTACTCAAACCGCCCTTCGTTGTCCTGTGGATTGTGAGGGAACGATTAATGCCCTTCGAAGGGAGGAACCTATATGAACGGCTTGCAAAAAGAGCAGATTGCTCTTCTTCGCGCCGAAGGTAAGAGTTACACCAAAATAGCCGATACCTTAGGTTTATCGATAAACACGGTGAAGTCTTACTGTCGCAGAAACAATCTGGGCAGAAACGCTACTATAATGTCTGATTCTATGGACGGTACATTTTGCTGCCTGTGCGGAGTACCGCTTAAACAGACCATCGGGAAGAAGCAGAAACGGTTCTGTTCGGACAAGTGCCGTATGGCATGGTGGAATGCCCATCCAGAGGACGTTAATCACAAAACCATCCGGTCATTTACTTGTCAGACTTGTGGCCAGTCCTTTGATGCTTATGGCAAACGAGAGCGCAAATACTGCTCCCGCACTTGCTACGGCAGGTCAAAGGCGGTGCGGCATGAGTAGTAGGGCATTAGGAGTCATCTACTATACAGCCACCATGGCAGTTTTCAATAGATGGCTTGCAGCAGGTATTATCCAAGAAGATGAATTGGTAATAATTGAGGCAACTATCGCCCAGAAATATGAGCTTTCCTCCCGCAGTATATATCGCCAAAACGCTTGATAATATGGGCCTTTGGAGCGAATATGTCATAGCGAAAGGAGGTCATTATGGAAAAGATAGTTACGAAAATATCCCCTTCGGTACCACCAATCCCTGCTAGATTACGGGTTGCCGCTTATGCCCGCGTATCATCCGGAAAAGATGCAATGTTACAATCTCTGGCAGCTCAAGTCAGTTATTACAGCAACCTCATTCAGCAGCGCCCGGATTGGGAATATGCTGGAGTATACGCAGATGAGGCACTGACAGGAACCAAAGACACTCGCCCGGAATTTCAGCGTCTAATTGCTGACTGCAAGGATGGCAAGATTGACCTGATCATTACAAAATCGATATCACGCTTTGCCCGCAACACGGTAACACTTCTTGAAACGGTGCGGGAACTAAAACTGCTCGCTGTTGACGTTTATTTTGAGGAGCAGAATATTCATTCCATGAGCGGGGATGGAGAACTTATGCTAACCATCCTGGCATCCTATGCTCAGGAGGAAAGCCGTTCGGTTAGTGAAAACTGCAAGTGGAGGATTCGCAAGCGGTTCCAGCTAGGCGAGATTGTAAACCTGCGTTTCATGTACGGGTATCGAATCAACAATGGTCAAATTGAAATCGATCAGGAACAGGCCGAAATCGTTCGAATGATCTATGCCGATTACATAAATGGCCTGGGATGTGACCGGATTGCTGCCAGGCTGCGGGAAATGGGTGCGCGAACGTTCAGCGGCAGACAGTGGACAGCAAAGCGAGTCCTGGCCATCCTAAATAACGAGAAGTATTCTGGCAACGCGCTGCTCCAGAAAAAGTATGTAGCCGACCATTTATCCAAGAAGCTGGTTTATAACCGGGGAACCCTGCCAAAGTACTATGCCGAAGGAACCCATGAGCCAATCATTGACCCGCTCATCTTTCAAAAGGCGCAGGAAATCATGGCTCTACGCCGGGAAAATAGAAATGTGAGGAAAGACCCGGCCAGCCGTTACCCGTTTTCGGGTTTAATCTTCTGCCCTCGCTGCGGCAAGAACTACCGGCGGGTAACCTACAAGGGGCATGCAGCGTGGAACTGTCCCACGTTCGTCCATTACGGCAAGGATGCCTGCCCAGCCAAACAGATTCCAGAACCAATCTTATTGTTGCTGACCGCTGAAGTGCTGGGCCTGGCGGAATTTGATGAGGCAGTTTTACGATCCCAGATTAAGCAGATGAAAGTGCCGCAAGCAAACAAGGTAATCTATATTTTTCAAGACGGTCATGAAGTTGAAGCCGCCTGGCAAGACCGGTCGCGCAAATCAAGCTGGGACGACAAAAAGAGACATCAGGCGCGGGAAAGGGCGCTTGCCTACCAAAGGGGAGATTTGAAGTGAAACCAGCTCGAGCTGTTACTGTCATACCACCAACCATAAACCGCTTTACGCCGGAAACGACTGGTGTAGCCGCAAGAAAAAGAGTAGCTGCATATGCCCGCGTTTCTACAGATTCTGAGGAACAGCTCACCAGCTACGAAGCCCAGGTAGACTACTACACCAAGTACATCAACGAACGTGCTGATTGGATATTTGCTGGGATCTACACCGATGAAGGTATCAGCGCTACCAATACCAAAAAGCGCGATGGGTTTAAGCAAATGGTCGCCGATGCACTGGACGGGAAGATTGATCTGATTGTTACCAAATCAGTCAGCCGCTTTGCGAGAAACACAGTTGATTCTCTGGTTACGGTTCGCCAGCTAAAAGAAAAAGGTGTTGAGGTTTATTTCGAAAAGGAGAACATTTACACGCTGGACAGCAAAGGGGAGCTTTTAATCACCATTATGTCCAGCCTGGCACAGGAAGAAAGCCGTTCAATTTCTGAAAATGTAACTTGGGGCCAACGCAAACGTATGGCTGATGGGAAAGTAAGCATGCCTTATCGTCATTTCCTTGGTTACGAAAAGGGCGAGGACGGGTTGCCTAAAATCGTTGAAAAGGAAGCGGAAACCGTGCGGCTGATTTACAGGATGTTTCTTGAGGGGAAAACACCTTCAGCCATCGCCAGACACTTGGCCAATCAGGGTATCCCCTCACCATCCGGAAAAAAGACCTGGCAGGTGGCGACAGTAACGAGCATTCTGACTAACGAGAAATACAAGGGTGACGCTCTGCTGCAAAAACGCTTCACGGTGGATTTTCTCACCAAAACCACCAAAGTCAACGAGGGTGAGGTTCCGCAATACTATGTGCAGAATAGCCATCCCGCCATTATTGAGCCGGACGAATTCGATGCGGTGCAGCTTGAAATGGAACGGCGCAAAAAACTTGGCCGTCCAGTCAGCTGCCACAGCCCATTTTCGGCAAAAATAATTTGTGGTGAATGCGGTGGTTTTTACGGCTCTAAGGTCTGGGGTTCCAACACCAAGTACCGGCGCACGGTATGGAGGTGCAATGAGAAATACAAAAACGATAAACCTTGTTCAACACCCCATCTTACAGAAGATGAAATTAAGAAGCGCTTTCTGAAGGCATTTAATATTCTGATGAGTGGTCGGGATGAACTGCTCGCCAACTGCCGGTTGGCCCAAGAGGTCTTATGCGACTGCACAGAGATTGATGCTGAACTTGAAGAACTACGACGCGAAATTGAGGTTGTTTCCGAGCTCACGAGAAAATCCATTTATGAAAACGCCCGCTTTGTCGTTAATCAGGATGAATTTAACGAACGGCACAAGGGATATATGGAGCGGCACCGGATAGCAACAGAGCGGGTTGCCGAATTAGAGGATCAGCGGCGAAACCGCCAAAACAAATTACTGATACTGGACAGGTTTATGCGAGAAATCAAAACCCGCCCATTTGTGGTCGAGGAGTTTGATGAGAGACTGTGGTTGGCAGTCATTGATAAAGTCATAATCCATGATGCTAATGACATCCATTTTACTTTCAGAGACGGTACAGCAATTACAGTTTAATATTTCAACGAGGGGTGTATTCCCCTTACACAGCAACCATCAATATGTTGTAGATCTGCCTGGCACGATTACCAATTAGGCATAAAAGGAAAAGGGGAAAAATGTGATGTTAAGAATTTTTTTAGTGGTTGTTTTTATCTATTGCTTATTATATTATATTACTAATCCCATTGAAAAAGTAGGGATATTTTTGGGAAAGTGATAGGTGGTGGTGTTTGATGCAGGTACCTGTGAGAAGAAGGTGCGTATCAAGAGTCTTGGAATGGATCGTTAGGTCGCCAAAAGAGCCGGAGACTTTGATGGGCAACAGCATGGAAAAAATTTTGCATTAATAGTCTAGTAAAACACTGGGATTAATAAAATATTTAGGAGGATGAAGTAAATGAGTCAAATCAAATGGAATTTTGATACCCTTCAGATCCATGCCGGGCAGGTAGCGGATCCCACCACAGGAGCGCGGGCGGTTCCTATTTACCAGACAACCTCTTACGTATTCAGAGATGTCCAGCATGCGGCTGATTTGTTTGCCTTGAAAGAATCGGGCAACATATATACCCGGATCATGAATCCGACTACTGATGTTTTTGAACAGAGGGTTACTGCGCTTGAGGGTGGAATTGCCGGATTGGCCACCGCTTCCGGTTCATCTGCTATTACTTACGCGATTTTGAATATTGCCTCTGCCGGGGATGAAATTGTATCAGCCAGTACCCTTTATGGCGGTACATATAATCTGTTCGCCGAAACATTCAAGACCTTTGGTATCAAAGTCCATTTCGTAGACCCTGATAACCCGGAAAATTTCCGCCGGGCTATAACCAGTAAAACCAAGGCAGTCTATATAGAAACGATTGGTAATCCGGGCATAAACCTAATTGATATCGAAGGGGTGGCGGCTATTGCCCATAATAATGGTATCCCGCTCATAATTGACAATACCTTTGGTACACCCTATTTGATCAGGCCGATTGAATTTGGAGCCGATATTGTTGTTCACTCAGCTACCAAGTTTCTTGGCGGACATGGGACTTCTATTGGAGGTATCATCATTGACTCCGGTAAATTTAATTGGGCAGCCAGTGGGAAATTCCCAGGCCTCACCGAACCCGACTCTAGCTATCACGGTATAAGGTACACAGCTGACGTTGGCGCTGCCGCCTATGTGACCAAAGCCAGGGTTGGACTACTTAGAAATACCGGCGCTTGCTTAAGCCCTTTTAACGCATTCCTGTTGCTACAGGGGCTTGAAACCCTATCGTTAAGGGTGGAGAGACATGTAGCCAATGCCCAGGCCATAGCCCACTATCTAAAGGATCATCCCCAGGTGGCCTGGGTCAACTATCCCAGTCTGGAAGGCAGTAAATATTACGATCTTGCCCAGAAATATTTCCCTAAGGGCTGCGGTTCTATCTTTACGTTTGGAATTAGAGGCGGATTGGAGGCTGGTATTAAGTTTATTGAGAGCCTGGAGATATTCTCCCACCTCGCTAATGTAGCCGATGTCAAATCTCTGGTTATCCATCCTGCCAGTACCACCCATTCGCAGCTTTCAGGTGAAGAATTAATAGCCGCCGGGGTTACACCAGACCAGATCCGGCTCTCGATTGGTATAGAAGATGTAGAAGATCTAATTTCTGACCTTGACCAAGCCTTGACCAAGGCAGCTCGGGATTAGATTATGTTGAAACACTTGAAGCTATACGCTGCATGGATGGTTAAAGACAAGCAGTTAGATAGATTGGAGGAAAACAGATGAGTAAAATCGCCCAAAACTTGACTGATTTAATAGGAGGAACCCCTCTTCTAGAACTGGTTAATTATAACCGGGCTAATAATCTGGAGGCTCGCCTTTTAGCCAAGTTGGAATATTTTAATCCCGCCGGCAGCGTTAAGGACCGAATTGGCTTTGCGATGATCAAGGATGCTGAAGAAAAAGGGCTATTGAAAGAGAACTCGGTAATTATCGAGCCTACCAGCGGCAATACCGGCATAGCATTGGCTTTTGTGGCTGCCGCCCGCGGTTATCGATTAATCCTGACTATGCCCGAAACCATGAGCATCGAACGTAGAAACTTGCTGCAGGCCCTGGGGGCTGAACTGGTCTTAACTCCTGGTCCTAATGGAATGCTGGGAGCTATCGCCAAAGCTGAAGAGCTGACCGCACAAATTGAAAACGCGTTTATGCCTCAACAGTTTAAAAACCCGGCTAATCCGGCCATTCATCGCCACACGACCGGGGTGGAAATATGGAAAGACACGGAAGGTTTAGTTGATATATTTGTGGCTGGGGTAGGTACCGGGGGAACTGTATCCGGGGTCGGAGAACTACTGAAATCCAAAAAAACTGGAGTACAGATTGTGGCGGTAGAACCTTTTGATTCTCCAGTCTTATCAGGAGGAAAACCTGGTCTGCATAAAATTCAGGGTATCGGGGCAGGGTTTGTGCCAGATGTTCTCAATCGTGAAATTATTGATGAAATAGTCCAGGTCAAAAACGAAGACGCCTTTAATACCGCCCGCGGTCTGGCTAAACATGAAGGACTGTTGGTAGGGATTTCATCAGGGGCGGCAGCCTTTGCGGCTACCCAAATGGCCAAACGCCCTGAAAATCATGGCAAAACCATAGTTGTGTTGCTGCCGGATACGGGAGAGAGATATTTATCCACCCCATTGTTCCAGGAAGGGTAGTTATTTAACCAGAAAGGGTGAGAAGAATGCCTGTAAAAATTCCGGATAATCTTCCGGCCACTGATATATTGAATAACGAGAATATCTTCATTATGGGTGAACACCGCGCGTCCACCCAGGATATAAGGCCTTTGCGAATAGCCATCTTAAATCTGATGCCGGTCAAAAGCGTAACTGAAACTCAATTGCTGCGGTTGTTGAGTAATACCCCTTTGCAGTTGGAGATTGTACTCCTGCATACAGAGAGCCATATTTCCAAAAATACTTCGAAAGAACATTTGAAGAATTTTTACCAGACATTTTCTGATGTTAAAAAGCAGCGTTTTGATGGGATGATTATAACCGGGGCACCGGTGGAGCAATTAGAATACGAGGAGTTCAATTACTGGGATGAACTTGCGGAGATAATGGATTGGACCAGGCATAATGTGTTTTCCACCTTTCATATTTGTGTAGGTGCACAGGCTGGCCTATATCACCACTACGGGGTGCCCAAATACATCTTGGACGAAAAGATGTTTGGGGTGTTCAGACACACCTGCACCCGTAAAAATATTCCACTGCTGCGAGGATTTGATGATGAGTTCTATGTACCCCATTCACGACACACTGAGGTAAGACGCGAGGATATTGAAAAAGTCGAGGATTTGGAGATACTCTCTGAATCTCCCGAGGCGGGGGTGTATATTGTATCATCTAAAAACGGACGGCTGATATTTGTGACCGGGCATTCCGAATATGATGCCTTGAGCCTGAAGGCGGAATACGACCGCGATATTGCCAAGGGCATGAATATCAAGGTACCACGAAACTACTACCCTGATGATGACCCGACCAAACCTCCGCTGGTTAGGTGGCGCAGTCATGCCAACCTGCTGTTTACCAATTGGCTGAACTATTATGTCTACCAGGAGACCCCTTACGATCTGGATGAACTCAAATAATGATGACGAAGAACAGAAAAGAAAACGCGACAGAATAAACATACCGAAAAAAAAAGTCAATAGCACGGCACTCGGAATGGCCATTATTGATGTGTACAAAGGTACTATGTTGAATGGTCATGATGAATTAACTCAGCTATTGGCCTTTTTTGACGGTGTCGTCAGAAGTATAGTTCCTCCGCCGATTACTTCATTATCATCGTAGAATACCACAGCTTGACCGGGAGTGACAGCTCGTTGAGGCGAATCTAGGTACACCGCGGCATGGAATCCTTCCTGGGGAACTACCTGGGCAGATACGCATGGGGCAGAATATCTGATCTTGACCTTAAGTTGCCGAGGTTCGGGGATTGGTTCGCCGGAAACATAGTGAACATGATTGGCTAAGAGGATTTGTGTATATAATTCCTGGGTGGAACCCACCCATACGGTATTGGTGTCCGCATCGATTTTAGTAACATAAGCCGGATACCCGAGGGGCAGTCCCAGTCCTTTTCTCTGGCCAATGGTATAATGATGAATTCCCCGGTGATGACCCAGTATGTCGCTGGTGGCGGTACTCCGGAAAAATCCGATTTTAGTCTTCGGTTTGATGTGTCGATCAATATAATCCCCGTATTTACCTGAGACTACAAAACAGAGATCCTGGCTTTCCGGCTTTTGGGAGACAGGTAAATCCGCTGCATTTGCCAGGCGGCGAACTTCAGATTTGGTGTATGAGCCTAAAGGAAAGAGTATATGCTTCAGTTGGTATTGGTTTAGCGTGTATAACGCATAGCTTTGATCCTTACTGTTATCTATGGCGGTTAATAGGTGGTACTTTCCGTATTCATCATCTAGTATACGGGCGTAGTGCCCGGTAGCAATATAGTCCATGTTCATGGTTAAGGCTTTATGCAAGAGCGAATTGAATTTCAGGTGCCGGTTGCATTCAATACAGGGATTGGGGGTCCGGCCAGCCAGGTATTCTAGACAAAAATGGTCTATTACCCTTTTCTTGAAATCATCCCGGTAATTAAAGACATAATGTGGGATATCCAGTTTCCAGGCAACCTGTTTGGCGTCTGCAACCGCTTCCAAGCTGCAGCAGGCACCGGTTTGAACATCGGTATCCTGCCAGATTTGCATGGTAACCCCGATCACCTCATAACCTTGGTCTTTTAGGAGCATGGCAGCCACCGAACTATCAACCCCACCACTCATAGCAACCATAACTTTCTTTGGCATACTGTTAACCCAACCTTTCATTCAGCTAAAATTAGGCCTGCAGACAAAATCCAAACGGTTCTGTTTACCAGTACGACAGAACCGTTTGGAGTCCGCATTATTTGGATAGCAGGTTGCTTTCCATACCTTTTTCACAGTAACTTTCAGCCTATTTCCGGCAGCAGCTTTTGGTCACGGTGGCAGAGGACTCGCCCCCCCGGCGGTAACTTCTTATGGCTTCATGCAGGGCATCGGCGGCCAAATTGGAGCAGTGCATCTTAATAGGAGGCAGGCCATCCAGTGCTTCAGCTACAGTCCGATTAGTAATGCTTTCGGCTTCTTCGAGGGTTTTGCCCTTGACCATTTCGGTTACCATGCTGCTGGTGGCGATCGCCGCAGCACAACCAAAAGTCTGGAATTTTATATCCTTGATTACATCATCGGTTACTTCGATTTCAATATGCATGATATCGCCGCAGGTAGGATTGCCCACCTCGCCGACACCGTTCGGATTGTCAACTTTGCCTACATTGCGGGGATTCATGAAATGATCCATGACTTTTTGTGAGTACTGCATGATTATTCCTCCTTATTGGCCCAGCGGTGACATAACCCGCAAGTTTTTGATTATAGGCGGTAAAACCTCCAGGAGATAGTCGACATCCTCCTCGGTGTTGTCCTTGCCCAAGGTTAAACGCAGCGAACCGTGCGCAGTCTCATGAGGCAAGCCTATGGCCAACAGAACATGGGATGGGTCGAGGGATCCTGAAGTACAGGCTGATCCGCTGGAGGCCATGATGCCATAATTATCAAGCATCAAGAGTATTGACTCACCTTCCACATAATCGAAACAGACGCTAACATGCCCAGGAATTCTTCTTTCGGGGTGGCCGGTCAGCCTGGTATTGGGAATAGCCGTGAAAATACCTTCAATCAAACGATTAGCCAGTCCGGCGAGGGGAGCTTCCTGGCTGCATAGTCTTTGCCCGGCCAATTCGGCTGCTTTGGCGAAGCCTACTACCCCGGGTACGTTTACCGTTCCGGCTCTAAGATTGCGTTCATGCCCGCCTCCATGCATGAAGCTGCCAATACGGACTCCTTTTTTGGCATACAGGCAGCCGACTCCTTTTGGCCCATATAGCTTATGAGCCGAGGCTGAGAGCAGGTCGATCCCGAGTTCGTTAACATTAACCGGGATTTTACCGACTGTCTGTACCGCATCAGTATGGAAAACTGCCCCGGCTGCATGGGCGATGGCTGCCAGCTCTTGAATAGGTTGAATAGTGCCGATCTCGTTGTTGGCATGCATAATGGAGACCAGGGCAGTATTAGGCCGCAGGGCATCCTTGAGCGTATCCGGTTCCACCTCTCCATAAGAATTTACTGGCAGGATCGTGAGTTCAAATCCTTGTTTGGCCAGGAATTCACAGGTGTGCAGAACTGCATGGTGTTCTATGGCAGAGGTAATTATATGATTACCCTTAGCTGGATTGTTCTGCATGTAAGTTATGATAGCCTGGTTGTCAGCTTCAGTTCCGCCGCTGGTAAAAATAATCTCGTTAGGTTTGGCGCCAATCAATGCCGCTACTTTTTCCCGGGATTCTTCCAGCGCTCGGTGAGCCTTTTGACCTTGGGAATGGACACTGGAAGAATTACCAAATACATCGGTATAGTAGGATTTCATAGCAGCAAAAACTTCCGGGTCTACCGGAGTGGTAGCACTGTGATCCATATAAATAGATTTCATTATTTAATCCTCCTATCTTTAATATAGTGGTATCTCGAATCTAGATTTTATAAATGAATCCGCCCCGCGGCATCTGTTGAGCTTCACGGGCAAGATCGGCCAGGGTGTAGGAATCAAGGACCTGGACAATAGAATCCCGCACCTTAGTCCACAATGACCGGGTGACACAAAAGTCCGACCGGGAGCAGGATTCCGGATTGCTTTCGCTGACACATTCCACCGGCGCTATAGGTCCCTCCAGAACCCTAATGACATCCCCAGCGGTTATATCCTGCGGATTTCTAGCCAGTATATAGCCACCCTGGGAACCGCGAACGCTTTTGACCAAACCGGCCCTTTTTAGTGGAACCAACAATTGTTCCAGGTACCGCTCCGACAATCCCTCCCGTTCAGCTATGGTATGAGTTGCTATAGGCGATTTTTCTTCACTCATGGCCATATCTATCATTGCCCTAAGTCCGTATCTTCCACGGGTTGATAATTTCATGATCAATCCTCCTCGTAGTGTTTAGCCGATTCCTGACTGAGTTAGTCTAAATAGCATAGTTGATCATTTTTTCCAGTACCAGTGCCGCTTTGCTTCGGATAGACTCTGGAACTGTAATTTTAGTTACCATATTCTCAAGCGAATAAAGAATCTTGTCCAGGGTGATGCTTTTCATATTCGGGCAGATTAACTCCTCTTGAGCCAGGATCAGGTCTTTGCCAGGGCTAACCTGGTTGATTTTGTGAATGATACCGCATTCAGTAGCAATAATGAACTGCTCCTTATCCGACCGGGTTGCATGGTCCACCATGCCTGCGGTACTCCCTACGAAGTCTGCCAAGGCAATAACTTCCGGTGTACATTCGGGATGAACCAGCACTTCGGCATCAGGGTGTTCTCGTTTGTGCCGTAAAATATCCTCCGCGGTCACAGCCGAGTGAATTGGGCAACAAGACGGGTAAAGATCCATAGGTCGATCCAATTTGCTAGCTACATATTTTCCCAGGTTTTCGTCGGGGATAAAGAATATCGGGGCATCTTTAGGAAGCTTCTGAATAATCCTGACGGCGTTTGAAGAGGTTACGCAGACATCGGAAACCGCCTTAATGGCGGCTGGGGTGTTGACATAACTGACAATTAGGCCATCCGAATGAGTGCTTTTATATTTCGCTACATCTTCAACTTTAATGCTATTGGCCATAGGGCAGGTAGCAGCTGGTTCCGGGGATAATACTGTCTTGTCCGGGCACAGTATAGCAGCTGATTCAGCCATGAAATCAACTCCTGCTACCAGAATGGTATCCAGAGGTGAGTTTTTGGCCGCCACCCCCATGGCGTAAGAATCACCGACAAAATCAGCGATGTCCTGAATTTCTGGTCGCTGGTAGTAATGGGCGATAATATAGACTGAACATTCTTTTTTCAGCCTTAATATCTTGTCTGTTGTCAATATATCTTTTTGGGTAATCATATTTCTCTCCTTTAGAACTTGACTCGTTCGGGGTGGCTGTAAACAGTGAATTTTTTACCACGGGCAAAACCTACCACTGTTATATTGAGATCTTCAGCTAGTTCTACTGTCAACTCAGTTGGTGCCGATCTGGATAAAATCAAGGGAAAGCCAGCACGGGCTGCCTTAATGAGTATTTCCGAGGCTACTCTGCCGCTCAGAAGGAGGCACTTGTCTTCAGGTTTGATTTCATTCCAAAAAACATAACCGATCACTTTGTCAACTGCATTATGGCGGCCGATATCCTCAAACATGCAGAGGATATTACCTTTATCAGCCAGAGCGGCACTATGGACCCCTCCAGTTAGATGAAAAGTGGCTGAGCGTTCCTCCAGGGTATTGATAATGTTCAGCAAATGCTGAGGTTCAACTTGTACGTCAGTTTCAATCGGTTTAAGTTGGCGGGCATCATTAATAAAATACAACCCAGCCCGGCTTTTGCCACAGCAGCTGGCAATATGACGGCGCAGGAAAGTTCCGGTCTGAGGCATAGGATTGCTAGTCTCTATCCATAGCAGACCTTCTTCTTCGCGCAGAGAAATATTTAATACATCGGACGACCTATTAATTAATCCTTCAGTAATCAAAAAACCAATCCCCAGTTCTGTAAGCGCCGCTGGGGAACATACCATAGTGGCCAGCTCGGTTTGGTTCACAAATAGAGTAAGCGGCTTTTCCTTTACTACCGGGACCTCTTTGGCTTCTACCAGACTATCGTTGTAGACAGTAACCGCCATCTCCTTATAAATTGCCGGTTGGGTCATTAATTTAGTCCCCCATATTTTAGTCATGAGTTTATGAGCAGAATATACACTAAAATAATAGGAATTGTCAAGTATCGTTTTGTTAGTCGTTGTCTATCTGAGGCAGGCAAAAAGACCATATAGAATTCAATTGGCAATCCCGTGATCGCGGTGGTTTTCTAGATTAGCTAATTGACCTTGGGTTTATTCCTGACAAGACCAGTTGACACTTAATTATAGAATCACTATTATTTCAATTGGAATTATAATGATGATATAAATTTTGAAAGGGGATATCTTATGGCCGGGGAGGTTCTAGCAGTTAATGTTTCTTCTAAACGCGGAGAGATAAAGAATAATGTTGGTGAGGCTTTTATTAAACAAAATTATGGACTGGAAACAGATGCTCATAGTGGAGATTGGCACCGCCAGGTTAGTCTTCTTTCGCTTTCGAGTTTTGAGAAGATGCGTAAAAGGGGGGCAATTGGACTTAATTATGGAGTTTTCGCCGAAAACATTACGGTTGGTGGGCTGGATGTAGCCACTCTTCCATTACTAACACGTTTAAAAGTTGGTGAAGCAATATTGGAAGTAACTCAAATCGGTAAAGAATGCCATAACCAAGGTTGTGCTATTAAAAAACAGATTGGTTCATGTGTTATGCCGGTTGAAGGAATTTTTACGAGAGTCTTAAAATCTGGCTGGGTTAGAGTCGGTGATTCTGTAGAAATAATGGCGGAAGGAAGGTAAATAGCACGGTATGGGGGAATTTATGGTCAATGCTTCTACTTGTTTGTTTAATCCCAGAAGTGGGCTCCGTAATATAATGCACTCAAAAGTTAGCAATCTCATTGATTGGCAAGGACGGAATTTTTGCATACCCCTGACGAAAATGCACACCCCCGTATTGAAATCGTTGAAATGTTGACCAGGGGTGTGCATTTGTATCATTTTATAGTAGAGTAGCCAGAATTTAACAACCCGGGCTATGAAAGTGGCCTGGGTTTTCTATTTAAAAAGGCATAGGGACGGTTCTTTTGCCTGCTGAAGCACTTGGGGGTACAATCAATGTTTCTGG
>Ga0208826_1002144_pt1 | contig 15097 bp, 12 predicted proteins | sample AD_UKC115_MetaG_FD_184451 | JGI IMG/M metagenome (GOLD analysis project Ga0208826, IMG submission 184451) | Active sludge microbial communities of municipal wastewater-treating anaerobic digesters from Hong Kong - AD_UKC115_MetaG (SPAdes)... | ecosystem: Engineered > Bioreactor > Anaerobic >...
AGTGATTGCCGCTTCAACTCCGGCAGACTGCTTCGACACCGCATTCTGGGCTTCCAAACTTGCTTTGGAGCACATGACTCCGGTCATCATGTTGAGCGATGCATTCATCGCTAACGGTTCAACCGCATGGAAACTTCCTGAACTGGAGAAATATCCGGAGATCAAACCGAATTACGTATCCAATTATCATGATTCCAAACCTTGGAAGGCTTATCGCAGAGATAAGGAGACGTTCGTCCGCTATTGGGCAATCCCCGGAACTCCTGGATTCGCTCATCGTTTGGGTGGTCTTGAGAAGGATTTCGAAACGAGTGCTATCTCAACGGATCCTATGAACCACCAGAAGATGGTCAAGACACGTCAGGCTAAGATCGATAAGATTGCAGACTTCATTCCAGACCTGGAAGTACAGGGCGACAAGGATGCTGATTTGCTGATCGTCGGTTGGGGCGGCACGTACGGACATCTTTATGAGACTATGGAAGATCTTCAGGCTCAAGGTAAGAAAGTGGCTCTTGCTCACTTCAAGTTTATCAATCCGCTGCCGAAGAATACAGCTGAGGTCTTGAAGAAATATAAGAAGGTAGTCGTAGCTGAACAGAATAATGGTCAGTTTGCTAATTATCTTCGTGGAAAAGTTTCGGATTTCAATCCGTATCGATTCAACCGCATCAAAGGCCAGCCCTTCATCGTATCGCGTCTGGTTGAGGAATTCACTAAAATTATGGAGGACTAAACGATGAATGCAGAAGAATTAAAATATCAGCCTAAAGATTATAAGAGCGACCAATATGTACGCTGGTGCCCGGGTTGTGGTGACCACGCTGTACTTAATTGCCTGCACAAAGCAATGGCAGAGGTAGGTGTTGCTCCTGATAATATTGCACTTATTTCAGGTATCGGATGTTCATCTCGTCTGACCTATTATATGAATACGTACGGATTCCATACGATTCACGGTCGTGGCGCTGCTATCGCAACAGGCGTTAAGACAGCTCGTCCTGATCTTACAGTATGGTTGGCTACTGGTGATGGCGACTGCCTTGCAATTGGTGGTAACCATTTTATCCATGCCGTACGTCGTAATATCGACATCAACGTGGTTCTCTTCAATAACAAGATCTATGGTTTGACGAAAGGACAGTATTCTCCAACGTCTGATCGTGGTTTCGTTTCGAAGAGCTCTCCTTACGGAACAGTTGAGGATCCATTTATCCCCGCAGAACTGGCTATGGGTGCAAGAGGAACGTTCTTCGCTCGTACCATCGACAGTGATCTGAAGAATACAACCGATATTCTCGCTGCTTCCGCTCGTCATAAAGGTACATCTGTAACGGAGGTCCTTGTCAATTGTATGATCTTCAACAACGGAATCCATAAAGGAATCACCGATAAGGAGGTTCGCGCCGATCGTACAATCTTCCTTCGCCACGGCGAAAAGATGATCTACGGTGCAGACAACAATAAAGGTATCGTTCTTGATGGCCTGAAGTTGAAGTCAGTGACGATTGGTGAAGATGGTTACACTATGGACGACGTCCTGGTTCATGATGCTCACGAACAGAGCAACACGCTTCAGATGATGCTTTCTATGATGGGCTATCAGAACGATCTGCCGGTTGCATTAGGTGTTATCCGCGATGTTGAGGCTCCTTGCTATGACGTAGCTGTTCACCAGCAGATTGCCGATGTTCAGGCAAAGAATCCGACACGTAAACTTCACGATCTGCTGATGCAGGGTGATGTTTGGGAGATCAAATAAGGATGTAAATCCTATTGAAAATAGAAAGAGGGCTGTGCTTGAAAGAGTGCAGCCCTCTTTTGCTTTCGGCCCTATAATTTTGTAACTTTGCATTCAAATCAAGATGTTATCTTATGAAAAGACTGCTTATCTCATTATTCCTTTCCTGGCTGATGATTCAGGGCTGCGCCGCGGCTCATCTTTTTGTGGAAGCGGAGAGCTTTCAGCAGAAAGGTGGTTGGGTCGTCGATCAACAGTTCATGGACCAGATGGGATCGCCTTACCTTATGGCGCATGGAATGGGATCGCCGGTGATCGATGCCATAAGCAGTGTGACTTTCCCCAAAACAGGTGATTATTATGTATTTGTCCGGACGTATAATTGGACTTCCCAGTGGAAGAAAGGCGAAGGTCCCGGAAAATTTACACTTTTCGTCGGAAACAGACAGCTTCTGTCGCCGTTGGGAACGGTTGGAAATGCATGGATGTGGCAACCGGCGGGAAAAGTCTCTATCAAGAATGTGAAGAACACGATTCGTTTGCACGATCTGACTGGCTTTGACGGTCGTTGTGATGCTATCTTCTTTACCACAGATAAAAATGAAGTGCCGCCCTCTGAGATGAAATCGCTTGGCTCTTTCCGCCGTTCGGCATTGAATCTGCCTGCTGACGCGTCTAAAGCTGGAACGTATGACTTGGTTGTGGTGGGAGCCGGCATCGCTGGAATGAGTGCGGCTGTTTCTGCCGCAAGACTGGGATGCAAAGTGGCCTTGATCAATGATCGTCCGATTATCGGTGGAAATAATAGTTCTGACATCCGTGTGCATCTTGGCGGGAGGATTGAACAGCAGCCCTATCCTGAATTGGGCGGACTTCAGAAGGAGTTCGGTCCAACAAAAGAGGGCAATGCGCAGCCCGCAGAGAATTACGAAGACCAAAAGAAGCTGGATTGGATTGCCTCCGAGAAGAATGTGACGCTTTTTCTCAATTATCATGCGACAAGTGTGAAGAAAGTGGGGAATGAGATCGTTGCAGTTGTAGCTACGCAGATTGAAACCGGTCGTGAACTCTGTTTCGAAGCTAAGCTCTTTGCTGATTGCACCGGTGACGGAACGATCGGTTATCTTGCCGGAGCCGATTATCGTATGGGTCGTGAAGGCAAGTCTGAATTTGATGAAAGCATTGCGCCAGATAAGCCCGACAAGATGACGATGGGCGCTTCCGTGCAGTGGTACTCTGTAGATAATAAGAAACCTTGCGGCTTTCCTGCGTTCGATTACGGCATTTCTTTTAACGACAAAAACAGCGAGAAGGTGATGATGGGCGAATGGACTTGGGAAACCGGTATGAACCGTGACCAGATCAACGACTTCGAGAAAATTCGCGATTACGGACTTCTTGTGGTCTATTCCAATTGGAGTTTCCTTAAGAATCAGATGAAGGATCGTTCGCAGTACCAAGATCGCAAACTCGGTTGGGTGGCTTACGTGGCTGGCAAACGCGAATCGCGCCGGTTGATGGGCGATTATATTCTGAAGGAGGATGACATCACAAAGAATGTCATGCACGAAGACGCCTCTTTCATCACCACATGGAGCATCGATCTGCATCGTCCCGATCCTGACAACACCGCCCATTTCCCCGGCAATGAATTCAAGGCCGTCACGAAGCATATCTTGATTCATCCGTATGCAGTTCCCTATCGTTGTCTCTATTCCCGGAACATCGAAAATCTCTTTATGGCCGGCCGCGATATCAGTGTAACGCACGTAGCATTGGGTACGGTTCGTGTGATGCGTACAACCGGCATGATGGGTGAAGTGGTTGGAATGGCCGCGTCGCTCTGCAAGAAGCATAATGCTTCGCCACGTGGCATTTACCAATCCTACCTTCCAGAGCTCAAATCACTGATGCAAGAAGGTGTGGATAAAAAGGGATTGCCAAACAATCAGCAGTACAACGAAGGCGGCACATTGGAATAGCAATATCGCCGTTATCTTTCACGGCGGATTATAGTACATAAAAAAGAAAGGCCGCTCTTCGCAGAGAGGCCTTTCTTCTAAGGTTAACAAATTTATGAGTAAAAACCACTAATGAATTAATGTATATTTGAGCTTGAACCCCTTCGGGTTACAATACTCAATCGCGCAAAGATACTCAAAAAAACGAAACCTTTGTAGATTTAACTATTTATTTAAATTCTTTGCGAATGCTTTCCGCTACTTTCTCCAACTCTTCAGACGATGGGTTCATTTTGCCCCGATCGAAATACATATCTGATTCCTTGTTGATGGGGATTAGATGGATGTGGGCATGAGGAACTTCAAGTCCTAAAACTGTAATTCCGACTTTTTTGCAGGGAATGGCAGCAGCTTGAGCTTTGGCTACTCTTTTTGCAAAAGCCATCATTCGGCCGAGCATCGGATCGTCTATATCGAAGATGTAATCTACTTCCTTTTTGGGTACGACCAATGTGTGGCCTACGGAAACGGGATTGATATCGAGGAAAGCGAAGAACTCTTCGTTTTCTGCAATTTTATGGCACGGAATTTCACCGGCGATAATTCTACTGAATATTGTTGCCATACTGTTATATTTTAAATGGAAATGTCCATAATTTCAAATCTCATCACACCTGACGGAACTTTGATGTCAACGATATCGCCCACTTTCTTTCCCATCAAGCCTTGAGCAATCGGTGTGCTGACTGCAATCTTTCCCTCTTTGATATTGGCTTCTGAGTCGGAAACGAGCGTATAGGTCATCACAGCTTTGTTCTTTACATTTCTGATTTTAACTTTGTTGAGAATCTGAACTTCCTTCGTCTGGACGCGTGTCTCGTCAATCAGACGTGCGTTTGAAATCATCGCTTTCAACTGAGCAAGTTTGGCTTCCATGATGCCTTGAGCCTCTTTGGCTGCATCATATTCTGCATTTTCCGACAAATCACCTTTATCTCGTGCTTCGGCAATAGCAGCAGAGATCTCTGGACGCTTTACAGATTCGAGATAGTTGATCTCCTGCATGATCTTGTCATAACCGTCTTTGGTCATATAACTATATGCCATGTTAAAATCCTCCTTATTAAATATTCAATGTTATTTTCGTTTGTTTCATCTCACAATAAAAAAGAATCCCGACCAAACAGTTGGCCGGAACTCTATTATCCTAAGATTTGCGCAAAGTTATCATTTATTTTCTCATTTATCAAATCAAGCTTTAATGCTTTACAACATAAGTCGTTCTATTTTACCTGTATAGGGATTAAATATGTGACTTGATGGCTCTTTCCAGATCTGTAAAATTATCAAATCTGTTCACCAGATTGCCTTGTTTGTCGATTACAAAAAGTGCAGGCAAATCGTGCACATTGTAAAGGGCTGCAATCTGCGAATAGGCCGATTCCGGATCCCGGACGCAAAGCCATGGTAATTTGCTGGCAATGTTCTTCCAGAGATTGACGTCGGTGTCCAAAGAAATCTGATAGATCTGAAGGCCTGACGAAGCATATTTCGTGTAAAGATCGCCCAACGACATATTGAAAGACGACGAACGTTCTGCGCTATAAGCCGTAAAGTTCACGATTGTCAGCTTCCCCGGAACGATCTGAGACAAACGGATTACTCGGCCGTTAATGTCTGGGAGAGCTATATCAACATATCCAATTTCCTGTGTCTTTACATTCGTAGGTAGGTCGATCGCTCTGTCTCTCTGTGCGCGGATGACCTTGATGGATTGAAGTGCAAGGTTATAAAGTTGCTTGCTTCGCGGGCTGTCATGATAGAAATGGTCGAAGCTTGTTGCCACAGCGCCATATGCTTTCGAATCGGTCTTATCGTACAGATCGAAAAACAGCAGACCGTTCACCTGCTGGAAAAGACCAAAATAGGCAGCTGTAGTCATCGGAGCCGTATAAATATATTTGATGGCTACATTCTTGTATGAATTTGCAGCATTCTGTACGGCTGCAGCATATGCCGTGTCTGTAATCTGATGAGCATCGTATTCCTTACGGAGCTTGTTGATCGCCTGGTTGGCGTCGAGTTGAGCCAATGTGATCTCTTTGATGGCTTTGCAGTTGTCCGATCCTTCTACCGTATAAGAGGTGGCAAAAGTTCCGGCGTCAGCATTGACTGTAATGGTCTCGATAGAATCGATGGCGATATTGATAAACTGATTCTTCAAAAGCAGGCGGTAGAAATCCGGATAATCAGGACGGTCATGCTTGAACTTGAATTTACCAGAGCCTGTCAGCTTTACAGAGTCGAGCGTATCGACAGAAGAAATGCCGACATACTCGAGATAAAGCGTCTGTCCCGAAGCATCTGCAACAGTACCTTTGATTGTAAATTTCTTATGGTTGTCGCATGAGGAGGTGACGATCATCATCACGGAAAGAAGTGCAACAAACAATGGTGCGGTAATCCTTTTCATTCTCGACATATTAACTTGTTCATCTATAATTAATGAGATAACTGAATCTATTCTGATTTCTTGCATGGAATATCTACAAATGATTCAAATTTTCGCATTTTTTTGTTTGCAAATATACATAATTTTACAATTGCAAACCTATTTAAAGCTTTTTATTAGCATAATTTTAAGAAAATCTATTGATTACGAAGATAATTTTCCAAGAACAAATAGATTAGCACAAAAAAAGTTTTAACTTTGCACGAATTTTTTTGATAGAAAAAAAGAAAATAGATTATGCTTAATCCAATTAAAAAGACGATTGATTTGGGTGATGGACGACAGATCACCATTGAGACCGGGAAAGTAGCGAAACAGGCGGACGGCGCAGTTACCGTTACGATGAACAACACGGTGTTGCTGGCTACTGTTTGTGCTGCAAAAGATGCAGTTCCCGGAACAGATTTTATGCCGTTACAAGTTGATTACAAGGAGAAGTATTCCGCATTTGGACGCTTTCCCGGTGGCTTTACGAAGAGAGAGGGAAAAGCCTCCGACAATGAAATCCTCACTGCACGTTTGGTGGACCGTGCTTTGCGTCCACTTTTCCCAGACAATTACCACGCTGAGGTTTTTGTCAATATTATTCTTTTTTCTGCTGACGGCCAAGATATGCCTGATGCTTTAGCAGGATTGGCTGCTTCTGCAGCACTCGCTGTTTCTGACATTCCTTTCAATGGACCTATTTCAGAAGCACGTGTCGCTCGCGTTGACGGCAAGTTCGTAATTAATCCTACATTCGAACAATTGGAGAAAGCTGATATCGACATCATGGTTGGTGCAACGCTCGACAATATCATGATGGTTGAAGGTGAGATGAATGAGGTTCAGGAGTCCGATATGCTCGATGCCATCAAATTCGCTCACGAATTCATCAAGGCTCAGTGCCAAGCTCAGAACGAACTGACCGAGGCTTGTGGAAAAACGGTAAAACGTGAATATTGCCACGAAGTGAATGACGAAGATCTTCGCAAGGACATTCACGATAAATGTTATGCTCGTGCTTATGAAATCTCCACATCGGGACAAGGCAAGCAGGAACGTACAGAAGCGTTTGATAAGATCGTAGAAGACTATAAGGCTCAGTTCACGGAAGAAGAGCTGACAGACGAGAAGGTCGCTATGATTACAAAATATTATGCTGAGGTAGAGAAAGAGGCTATGCGTCGTGCCATTCTGGATGAAGGTAAACGTCTCGACGGTCGTAAGACTACAGAGATTCGTCCTATCTGGATTGAGACAGATTGTCTGCCTTGGCCGCATGGATCGGCTATCTTTACGCGTGGTGAAACACAATCTCTTTCTACAGTCACTCTTGGAACGAAGGATGATGAGAAACTGGTTGATGACGTTTTGGTTCACAATAAGGAACGTTTCCTTCTGCACTATAATTTCCCGCCGTTTGCAACAGGTGAAGCTAAGGCTCAGCGTGGTGTTGGACGTCGCGAGATCGGTCATGGTAACTTGGCACATCGTGCTTTGAAGCGCATGATCCCTGCTGATTATCCTTATGTAGTACGTGTCATTTCCGATATCCTTGAATCAAACGGTTCGTCTTCCATGGCAACAGTTTGCGCTGGCACACTTGCACTGCGTGATGCTGGTGTTCCGATGAAGAAGCCGGTTTCAGGTATTGCAATGGGACTTATTTCTGAGAACAGTGGTAAGAACTATGCAATTCTTTCCGACATTCTGGGTGATGAAGATCACTTAGGAGATATGGACTTCAAGGTTACCGGAACGAAAGACGGTATTACAGCAACTCAGATGGATATTAAGGTTGACGGTTTGTCTTATGATATCCTTGAGAAAGCATTGGCACAGGCACGCGAAGGTCGTCTTTATATTTTGGGCAAGATTCTCGAGGCTCAACCGGAAGCTCGTGCCGAATTGAAGCCGAATGCTCCACGTATTGAGACCATGACGATTGCGAAGGAATTCATTGGCGCTGTCATTGGCCCGGGTGGAAAGATTATTCAGGGAATTCAAGAGAAGACAGGTGCTGTCGTTTCGATCGAAGAGGTTGACGGCGTTGGAAAGATTGAAATCTCTGGTACGAATAAAGATGTTTTGGATGCAGCCATCAAGGCCATCAAGACGATCGTAGCTGTTCCGGAAGTCGGAGAAGTTTACGAAGGAAAGATTTCGTCTATTATGCCTTATGGTGCTTTTGTAGAGTTTATGCCAGGCAAAGACGGATTGCTTCATATCTCTGAAATCGATTGGAAACGACTCGAGACCGTTGAAGAAGCCGGCCTTCATGAAGGCGATACGATTACGGTTAAGTTGGTCGATATCGATCCTAAGACAGGAAAGTTCAAGCTTTCTCACCGTGCATTGATCCCGAAACCGGAAGGATATGAAGAACGTCCTCCGCGTCAGGATCGTGGACCGAGAAACGATCGTGGTGATCATCGCGACAATCGCGGCGATCGCAATGACCGTGGAGACCGCAGAGATCGTGGACCAAGAAACGATCGTCCATACAATCGTGGCGACCGCAACGACCGCGGTGAACGTCATTACGACAATAATCGTGGTGATTATCAGCAGCCTCAACAGGAGAATCCGGACAATAACAATCAGGAATAGCTTTAAATTCATAACTCAGGAGCGCCTGCATTTGAAAAGATGCGGGCGTTTCTTTTGTCCATCCATGAACATGAGTTTATGTTTGCTATATATATAGATGTAGCGCATATAAAAAAACAGCGCCCGTTCAAAAGAACGAGCGCTGCTCTTAAAACTTTCGTATAAAGACTATTTACGGATGTTCAAATCTTTAACGATGGCACGATATCTTTCGATGTCGATCTTTGTCAGATAATCCAACAGACGGCGGCGTTTGCCGACAAGTGCTTTCAAAGAGCGTGCAGAAGCAAAATCTTTGTGATTTGCTTTCATGTGCTCTGTCAAGTGTGTAATACGGAATGAGAAGAGAGCAATCTGACTCTCAGCAGATCCCGTATTTGTGGCAGATTTGCCAAACTTTTCAAAAATCTCTTTCTTTTTCTCTGAATCCAAATACATGGTTCTTGTACTTTAATAAATTAATACTATGTTATCTAAGCGGATGCAAAGGTAGGGATAACTTTTAGTTCCACAATGTTTTTTACCCTGAATTTTCTTTTTGAAAGAATATTATCATAAGTATGTGACAAAAATATCGTAATTTTGCAGCCACAAAAATAGTCTTTAATGCAAAATATTAGAAACATTGCGATTATAGCGCACGTTGACCATGGGAAAACGACGCTTGTGGACAAGATGTTGTTAGCGGGCAAGCTTTTCCGCGAAGGACAGGCTGAGCCTGATCAGTTCCTTGACAGCAATGATCTGGAACGTGAAAGAGGTATTACGATTCTTTCAAAGAATGTATCCATTAACTACAAAGGGTGCAAGATCAACATTATCGATACTCCAGGGCACGCGGATTTCGGTGGCGAAGTGGAACGTGTCTTGAATATGGCAGACGGTTGTCTGCTGCTCGTCGATGCCTTTGAAGGTCCGATGCCTCAAACGCGATTCGTACTTCAGAAAGCTATACAGATCGGTTTGAAACCGATTGTTGTCATCAACAAGGTTGATAAGCCGAACTGCCGTCCGAGCGAAGTCCAGGAAATGGTGTTTGATCTGATGTTCAGTTTGGATGCTACAGAGGAACAGCTCGATTTCCCGACCATCTATGGTTCAGCCAAAGAGGGTTGGATGTCGTATGACTGGAAAAAGCCGACTACGGATATCACGGCACTTCTCGATGATATCATCAAATATATTCCCGAACCGAAGGTGCTGGAAGGAACTCCGCAGATGCTGATCACCTCACTCGACTATTCTACTTATGTAGGCCGTATTGCTGTGGGACGTGTTCATCGTGGAGAACTTCGCGAAGGAATGGATATCACCTTGTGCAAGCGTGACGGTTCGCAGGTTAAGCAGCGAATCAAAGAGCTGGATGTTTTCGAAGGACTGGGTCGCAAGAAGGTTGCTTCCGTATCGAGCGGTGATATCTGCGCATGCATCGGTATTGAAGGATTTGAGATCGGCGAGACGATTGCCGATAATGAAAATCCGGAAGCTCTGCCGCCCATCGCTATTGATGAGCCGACCATGTCAATGCTTTTCACCATCAATAACTCACCTTTCTTTGGAAAGGATGGTAAATATGTTACATCACGTCATATCTACGACCGCTTGATGCGCGAACTCGACAAGAATCTCGCGTTGCGTGTCCATACTACGGATTCAGCAGATAAATGGATCGTTTACGGTCGTGGCGTTTTGCATCTCTCTGTTCTCATTGAGACCATGCGTCGTGAAGGTTATGAATTGCAGGTTGGACAACCGCAAGTCATTATCAAGGAGATCAACGGCGAGAAGTGTGAACCTGTTGAACAGCTCACAGTCAATTTGCCGGAAGAGCTTTCCAGCCGTGTCATTGATATGATTACGCGTCGTAAAGGCGAGATGACAGCGATGGAAAACAAGAACGGACGTATGCATCTTGAATTCATCATTCCGTCTCGTGGTATCATCGGGCTCAACAATGCGATGCTGACTGCAACAGCCGGCGAAGCTGTCATGGCTCACCGTTTCCTCGAATATCAACCTTGGAAGGGCGAGATCCAGCGCAGGATCAATGGTTCCATCATTGCGATGGAAACCGGACAGGCTTTTGCTTATGCCTTGAATAACCTGCAGAGCCGCGGACGTTTCTTCATCGCTCCGGGCGAAGATGTTTATGCAGGACAGGTGGTTGGCGAACACACTAAAGACAATGACTTGGTTGTGAATGTGACCAAATCCAAGAAACTGACCAATATGCGTGCTGCCGGTTCTGATGATAAGGTAGCTTTGGCTCCTCCAACCGTATTCAGTTTGGAAGATGCTCTTGAATATATCAAAGCAGACGAATATGTTGAGGTTACTCCTCATTCCATGAGAATGAGAAAGGTCATCCTTGACGAACTGGAAAGAAAGCGCGCTAACCGCTAAAAGGATTTATCGAAGGCCATTCGTGTACCGTGAGCTCCGTAATCTACGCTACCACGGTAAACGAACCCGAGAGTCTTGAACATGTTCAGCATATAGTGGTTATCGAAATTGGTGTCGATGCGAAAGCGGAATACGCCTTTGTTTCTGCTTAGAATTTCGACTTTCTTCATGAATAGCGTGGCAATGCCGCGCTTTTTCATTTTCTCAGCCACAGCCAGTCGGTGAACCACGACGTACGGTTCGTCGTCGAGCCAATGGCCGACCAGATGTTCATACAATGGTTCGCCTGTGTAAACGACGGCAGCATAAGCGATCACCTCGTCTCCATCGTCCAGCACATAGCCAATTCCACGTTGGATATCTTTGGCAATGAGTTCTCTCGTAGGATAATCGTCTTGCCATTGTTTGCTGCCCAATCGCTTCATCTGCGCTTTGGCATCCAGCATGATCTGCCAGATTTCGTCTTTCTCCTTTTCTTTGTCTTCCGCTTGGCGGAAAATGAGTTCTTCGTTTGTCATACGCCAAAAATAAGAATAATCACACATTCCTCAATGCTCTTCATTGGCCAAGTTAATAAAAAGAGCTACCTTGCACTCTAATTTGAGAAATCACATATAGAAAGGAATATGAAACACATTATCGACATCGAGACTTGGGAACGCAGAGACAACTACAACTTCTTCCGTGGTTACGTCAGTTCATGGACAACGTTATCAACAGAATTGGATTGTACATTCGCCTTTCCGGCCGCTAAAGCCGCGAAACGTTCCTTTTTCACCTGTTATCTTTATGCGATTCTTCGTGCGGCCAACGAAGTGAAGGAATTCCGGTTCCGTACGGACAAAGAGGGAAATGTAGCCTGTTACGACAAGATCGATATGCTCACTCCGATTGCTGTACCAGGCAGAACTTTCTATGAAGTCCGCATTCCTTACGAGGAAGACTTTGAGACATTTTACCGGCAAGCCCGCGAAATCATCACCAACATACCCAAAGACGGCGATCCCTACCTCGTATCTAAACAGGTCATTGACAAAGGCGATTTCGATGTCATTTTGTTGAGCGCAACGCCCAATCTTTATTTCACAGGCATTGGCTATACTATTTCTTCCATAGGAAATCCACATGAATATCCGCTGATGAACGTTGGAAAAGCTATCGAACGCGAAGGAAAGCTAATTATGCCTTTCTCATTCTGCTTCAATCATCAGTTCGTCGATGGTGAACATGTTGCTCGGTTCATTGATAAAATCCAAGAACACCTCAATTCTTCATTATAAATCAATTTCCAATGTTTCACTTAAAATCTCACTAAGATGAAAAAGCTTTTTGAATTTCTTTCTGTTGCTTTGCTCCTTTCCTGTTTTTCAGCCGGTATCAATGCGACTGATTTTTCTTTCACGAAGATGAAAGGTTTGTCTCAAACTGTCTATACATTCCGCGACACAGCGCAGAATGTGAACGGACGCTTTGCAGGTTTTGCTCCGCTGTTTGTTGTTTATCCGGACGCTCCGTGTGATGAATCACAAGCCGCCCAATTGGTCCGCGACCTTGGAATCGACCAATATGTCTCTGATTACAGCGGATCGATGATGGTTGTGAATCCTTTGGGACAGACGTACAACGATGTTGCGGACCTTGCTGCTTACGACTCGTTGGTCGCTCATTTGAGAGTCATTTCCAATATGAAGATTATCGGCATCGGACGCGGTGCCACATTTGTGAACAATGCCGTTTCTCATCATGCTGAAGCTATTGCCGGGATCGTTTCCATCAATGGCAAGATGACGGGAAAGCCTGCGGGGATGGTTGCTGTTCCTGCTTACATTTGTGGAAAAGGAGCCGATAAGATTGCCGCCGCCTATGCGACAGCTGACAAAGCTGTCAAGAAAAGCGGGGAGAAAAACGGGGTTCGCCTTACCAATTCCAACGAAGAACTGCTCAGCGTCGTTTACAATCCGAACGCACCCGCTTCACTGAAAGAGGCTTTCAATGACGCTTGGGATGCTACTTTAAGCAGAAATTACCGTTTCAATAATTATAAACATACGTGGTATGAAGGTGCCAAAGGCAACGAATATGGAGCTTACGAGCTGGAACCTTATCTGATGCTCGATCGTATCGGAGTGAAACGCAACGCGGTCGAGAAGAATCTGTTCGGCACAGGCACGCTGCTTTGGTATGAATATTTCCCGAAAGGCACAGAAAATGCAGCCAAAGGCAGTATTCCGCTCGTCTTGCTGCTTCACGGCAACACCAATGATCCACGTACGCAAGCTGAGACTTCCGGTTTTATCGAAGAGGCAGCGCGTGAGAATTTCGTAGTTGCCGAGCTCGAATGGCAGGGCGGCCGCTACACACCGATGGGAATCGACGGTATCGAACAGGTGGTTTATTACCTGCTCAAAACTTATCCGCAACTGGATGCTTCGCGCGTTTACACGGAAGGTCTTTCTGCCGGAAGCTTTACATCCAATACGTTGGGCGTTCGCAGATCGTATATCTTCGCTGCCATTGGCGGACATTCAGGTGGCGTTTTCCCTTCTGGCGTTGTTTTCGGAGCCGATTTCCCGACGCTGATGAACGATGCACTTCAGAAACGAGGCTTCGTCGATATGCCCTACCTTTCCATTTGTGGAACGGATGATCACGTTGTCATGTTCCCGAAAGATGGCAAATGGAAGAACAATTCACTCTTGTGTGCTTTGCAGATCTATCAGACAATGAATGGGATAGATGTTGTGGACGGTCTCGATTTCAGCAAAGATGCGACATTCGGAGTCCGTTTGGAAAACCGAGAAGTGATTCATACCAACAAAGGCATCGACATTGAATCCGGCACGCTTTCAAAAGACGGCGTTCCGCTTATCAAGCTTATGGCCGTTGATCATTATGGTCATTGGAACTTCAAACCTGCGGCTCATTACATGTATGAGTACTTTAAGCACTTCTCACGTAATCCGCAAACGAAGAAACTCATTTATCATCCGTAACTGAGACAAGGGAGGAATTTGCTTCCTCCCTTTCATAAATTTGTTTTATCCATAATCATTCATTACCTTTGCCTAGAGTAAAAAGTTTTAACCACGGTTAAAACTTTTTTCAACCATGGTTAAAACTTTTTTTGACTATTGATCCAATAATTTTTAACCATGGTCAAACATAATTCCATCTTTAGATGTTGCATATTAACATCGTTATTGTATCATTTTTAAAACGCTAAGATATGTCTATCAATTATGATCTGTACCAAAATCCGCCTCGCAACGGTAACGCAGACAAGGGACTTCACCCTCGTGCCGTCAATCATGGAACTATTTCGACAAAGGAACTTGCCGAGAGAATCAATAAGTCGTCATCCTTCACCCAAGGAGATGTTCTGGGACTTCTCAGCCTGCTGTCTGACGAGATTGTGAATGCTTTCAACGAGAGCAAAAGCATCAGCATAGATGGGCTCGGTATTTTCGCCGTCTCACTTCAATCCCGTCCGGTCAGCGAAGCAAAGGAAATTCACTCACAGTCCATTGAGGTGAAGAACATCACCTTCCGTGCCAGCAACCAGTTAAAGTCGCGCGTTTGCAAGTTGTCGATCGAACGCGACAAGAATCACAAATCGGGACGTCTTCTGAGTGACGAGGAGCGCCGAAGCAATATCCTTGCATTCCTCGAATCAGAGGAAACAATCAACCAGTCTCATGCAATGAATATGAACCATTGCTCGTTGGAGAAGGCTCGTAAGGACATTACGGAACTCATCGAGGAAGGAAAGGTTGTTGCCAATAATTTTGGAATGCGGACGGTTTATAAGCTGGTAAAATGATGAAGAAACATGATTTGTGTTGCGTAGGACACATTACGCTCGACAAAATCGTAACACCGAAGAGCTCC
>Ga0208826_1002145_pt1 | contig 15087 bp, 19 predicted proteins | sample AD_UKC115_MetaG_FD_184451 | JGI IMG/M metagenome (GOLD analysis project Ga0208826, IMG submission 184451) | Active sludge microbial communities of municipal wastewater-treating anaerobic digesters from Hong Kong - AD_UKC115_MetaG (SPAdes)... | ecosystem: Engineered > Bioreactor > Anaerobic >...
GGATCACATGATCGGATTTATAGCTTTCTTTCTCAGGGAACATGGTAAAATTAGCAATCGCAATAAAGATCACTTCCTTAAGGTTTTCATAGATTCCGCCCCTTTCCATCTGACTAACATACGCTTTTGAGGCGTAATACTGGGCTCTTTTTTCAAATCCCTTATGCTGAGCGACCTGCATTTCGACCACGTATGTGTTTTTATCCTGATCTTCACACAGGATGTCGACGATGCTTGTTTTCTTGGCAGAGATTTCGGGGTCTTGAATGGTTTTGAGAAACGTCACGTCAACGATGGGCTTCTTTTCCCTGAAGACGATCATATCGTTGAGAAAATGAATGAGAATGTCCTTGTTTTTCTTTGTTCCAAAGATTTTTTTAAAGGCGATGTCATTTTTAGGATCAAGGAATTTAGTTAGGGGCATAGAATGTTTTCTCTCATCAGTTACAATTCACGTTCATTTCTGTTGCCCTTACTCTACCACACCCTGAAGCGTCAAAGACATTTTTTGTCCAGGGCGATATGCCAGTGATGGGTGCCTGCACCTAAGCGAAGTGTTGCAAGGAAACTTGCAACATATAAGCGCGCCTGTCATCACTCCGCTCAACAGGACAGGCGGATTTTCATTTCCTTCTGTTTTCCGTTTCAAACGTTCCTAGGAAAAGGGCGAGGGTTAAAAAGGGAGAGCCATCTCCCTGTTATTCCCTCTGTCTAGCTGGGTCATTGTCTGAAATCGAGAAATCAAAAAACTAAAGGTCTGAAAGTCCTGTTGAGCGGAGTGATGACAGGCGCGCTTACACGTTGCAAAAAATTTGCAACAAAACGCTTCGGCGCAAGCGCCCATCACTGGCACAAAACAGATTTAGGATTTTCTACTTTTCGGAAAAGAAAAACTCTAGCGTCTGAATGGCTCGACCCTCTCTGACGCTCTTAAATGTGATGTTAAAATGGCTCTTCTGGTTCAGCTCGTTAACTGCTGGCTCTATGACCCATCGCCTCAAATCCTTGAATACAGAATATTTTTCTGAAATACCAAGACGTTCCTTAAAGATTTTCAAGTTAATGATGGCTATTCCTGTGTTTTGAAATTGCATCAGCATTTCAAAAAGCCGAATGCTGTAGATACTCTTCAGGTCAGAAATATCGCCGAGTCTGTACTTGGTAAACTGCTCTTTTAGTTGTTGAAGATATGGCAAAATTTCAGGGCTAAATGAAAATCCAACGCGCCCTTCTCCCTTCTTGTAAATTAATTTGGCACTAATCCACCTGAATTTTTCTATTTGGTTCGGGTCTTCTATTTTTATCCATCGGTTAAAAAGATTCTCTGATGCTTTTTCCATTTCTTCATAAACGTGGTTTTCTCCCATATCGGGGAAGCAGAGCAACATTTCCTTTGCTGTGATAACGACACGCCTATTAACTTCCTTTTCATCGAAAGGAATCTTGGCAATCGCAACCAAAATTAAACGTTGCTCGTTCAGGGTAAGTTTATAAGATCCTGTTATGAGCCAGTTGGATTTACGAACTATAGAATTTTTAATCATAATTAATTTTAGCATATTAGAGGGAGAAGAAAAATAATTCTCCCTGTTTATTACTAAAAAATCAACCCCATTTTTCTCCCCCCTTTAACCCCATTTTTCTCCCTATACACCCCTCTCAAAGCCTTATCTGGCAAGGGCTACAAGGGTGTCTAAAAGGGTATAAAAGTATATTAAAACCTCTCCGAGAGGTAAAAGGCTCTTCTGTATAACTCGGATAAAACAGTAAAATTTGGCTTTTTTTCTAGGAAATACAAGGCTTACAGGGTTGTGGATAATCAAACTAGCCTAGGAAATGCTTGAAAAAGCAGGCTGAGAACAATTCAAACACACTTTCCTCCCCATGACAGCTTCTGAACTCCAACGCTGTATGGCTCTAAAAAAGGAATTTGAAATGACTTCCAGACCTCAAAAAGGAAAGAACCACTGAAAAGACTTGAGGGAAGAAGAAAAGATAGGCTCTTTAACCTGCTTGGGGAAGCAGGTAAAGAGTAAATATGCAATAATCAAATAGTTATTATAGAATTTTTCTATATGGTATATTTAACTAATAATCAAAATTTGTAGGAGGTTTTCTTTCTATATCATCTTATTTTAAATCAGGCCAATACCAAAAAGCACAATTTAGGTCTTTATTTCCAAGAAAAAAACGTGCATAATTCGTTGATTAGTATCAAAAATTGCTTGTTATCGGATTATGAAGAAATGATGAGGATTTATAAATACGTTTTATTGGCGATATTAATCATTCAGTCTGCTCCTTTATGCCATGGTTCAGATGTTATAGAAGAAAAAAAACTTCTGCAGAAACGTTGGATTAGTTCTGCAAATATTACATTTGGTGATAAGGTTGCTACCGATATTGATAAAAAAAGGAGATTGGACTCTAATCAGCTTTTAGAGTGGCATATGTCGCAAGCTCCAGAATTAGCAAATGTCTATAACAATTATCAAAATACTGGACGTATGGTCGGAAAATATTTAGTAAGCGTCGTTTATGAAAAAGAGGATAATAGTCTCGAAATTGCTCATAAATTTTTTTCTTCCGTATTCATAAGTGGTTGGGATGTTAAAGATACTGTAATTGAGCTTAAACCTAAAAAAGATAGACACTTGCATTTTAAAAACGAAGAAAGTCCCAAGCAAACTGACATAAACAGTTTTGTATCTTTGAGAAACATTATAAAACCCGGTGATCTTGCTGAGTTGTGTTCTTTTGGATTATTTCCGGGTCTTCCTTCCTCTGATGTTTTTAAGGAAGAAATTAAGAAATATGAATCTTTTCTAAAAGACACAAAAAATATTCAATTGTCATTTAAAATGGATAAATTACGCACACATCATTCACATTCTGAAAAAATAATTTTGATCAATATTTATAAAAATATTGATTCTTTATTTAAAGAATTATTGCCATCAGTAAATTTTAAATTGAAATACTTTATCGTTAACATCGCCACCTATCGTGATATGTGTTTTGGGTGCCAAGAATTAGAGGTTGACCAAAAACCATTAAACAAACTTTTGTTGGGAATAAAAGAGAAAATAGTGAAAAATATACCAGAAGATAGCTCCGTTCAATTAAAGATTATTAGTTCTGGTATTAATGCTTTTTCTGACCAAGAAAGACCGGAATTTACTGATTGTAGAGAGCCAATAAATCTTGACCACTTTCAAGGAGTTGTTCTTCACATGGTACAAAACCCTATTTTTACATGTGGTTTTGATAAGAATTCAAAAACTTATTTATCAATGAAGAAAAACTATTTCAAGAGTTGGTGATACTTGAATAAGTAAAATAAGTTAGGGAGAGTAATATTTATTATGATTATTTTTGAAATTAAGGAGATTAATTGTGATGTTTTTTTTATATAGTATATTAATATGTTTTTCTTTTATAAGTTCTACTTATTCTTCAGAGGTTGCATCAAATCTTGAGGAGAGAGAAATTAATAATTTTAAAGTTTTAGTACCACAAGGCTTTAAATTGCCTGAGGGTTATTACGACGATAACTCTCAAATTACCCAACAGTCTATAAGCCTTAATCTAGTTAATAATTTCTGGAAAGATCTTTATGAAGAAAAAAATGTAGAAAAAGCTCTTCTTGATAGTATCTCTGCGATTGTAAATGATGTTAATAATGAAAATGAGGCATTTATAAACACTTTAGAAGATAAGAAACCAGGAATTACTAGACAAATAAGAGAGAAAAGATATGATCCAGCTCTTAATAAAGAATTAAATCGTATACTAGAGTTAATGATCTCCCCCATCAGTGACGATGATGAATAAGTAGTTAGTAGTAGGGGTTAGATCACGAAACGAACCCCTACGACCATTCCAAAAAGATTAGTTCTTAACGTGCTTTATAATCCGTTTCGTGACGTGAACCCAATGTATCCATCCCAACCCTGTACCGCTGGATCCCAGCATCCACAAATCCTTAACGTACTTTATAATCCGTTTTCTGAGACGACCCCAAATAGAAAGGCCTCTTGCCTTCAAATCCAGAAGAAGTTCGCGCCAACTTTGTGTACTTTCTCGGTAGCCATCCAGAAAGCCCACCAATTCCTTTTTTCCTTCAGGGGTAGCACCAATAATGACCAGCATACATTGCTTATCGTCCTTCATGCGGGCTTGGAAATAAATGCCGTCAGCCCACATATAGACATAGTTTTTACTGTCCAACCGTCGTTTATCCCATTGGTTCAACTCGTCTTTCCATTGGTGTCGCAAACGAAGAACGGTGTCGCTTGAGAAGCCAACAGCGTCTTTACCCAGTAAAACAGGCATGACTTGGGAGAAATCCCCTGAAGAAATGCCCTTTAGGTAAAGGTAAGGGAGGGACACCTCAATGCTTTTGCTGCGACGCACATAAGGAGGCAGGAGCTGGGAAGAAAAACGAAGGGTTTCCTGATCATTCGCTTGGCGATCCCGTGCACGGGGAACCTTGACAGGGATGGCGCCAATTCCCGTAACGATTTTCCTTTCGGGCAAATGTCCGTGTCGCACAACACGCTTGCGGCCATCTTCCAATAGTGCATCTGCATGGCTTTGTAAAAATGACGCAAACTCGGCTTCAACGGCTTGTAAAACAAGGTTTCTAGCGCCTTGCCTTAATATTTCTGTCAGCTGATCTTTAAATTCTCCTGGCTGAACCAGCTCCGTTACATTATCTTTCTTCATAGCGTATCGGCCTTTCTTTAGCGAAGGTTATGGCAGTTTGTCACCGCCACGATACGCTACCTCCTTAAATCACTCCATCACCAACTTTCGCGGATAGCTCTGCGCTCAGATCATTCAGGCACTTGCAAAAGTTCCAAAAGAACAAAGAAAGAGTGCTCTGAAAACTTTAGCGCAGCCCTTCCTGATCGCCTTAAAAGAAAGTGGGTCTACCTATAGCTACCAGACGCCATGGGGAAACCATATCAGCGCTTCTTCTTGGGCAAAACTTCTCAAATCTCTTTCAAATGTGGCGGCAGATGAAAGAGACGATGTGCTGAAAAAAGCTGCACTGTTAGTTAATAAAGAGATAAGTCGTGATGAGTATTCCAAGATCGTCGAGGTACTGTCAAAAATTCCCCATGAAGAGAGAGCCAGGTTAGTCGCTAATAATTTTCTTAAAAAAAGAAGCGTTCATGATCATGTTGATCTTCTCACAGCTCTCTCAAAAATTCCGGAAGACCAAAGAACCGATGTGTTGGCAGCGTTTGAAATATTGATAAATCAGAAATTCATCAAAAGTCATAGTGGTTTTCACGATGCCAAGACCATAGATACGCTTGCAAAAATTCCAGAAAAACAAAGACGAAACGTTATTATTGCTTCTCTTTCCTTATTAATAAGTAATGACGAAAAAAGCTATGGCTATGAAAATTTAGATGGGAAAAATTTAAAAATTATAGAATCTGTCGCAGAAATCCCAGAAAAAGAAAGAACTGATGTCATTTTTCAAACTCTTCATCTATGTACAGAAGCTCAAAACTCAAGAAGTTTGATTATAACACCAGTTTACTCTGCTTTACAAATAAGCATGCCTTCGAATCCTCGATCAATCGTTATAAGTTCTCTTGCAAAGGTAAGAGCAGAAGAAAGGAATGATCTGATAAAGTTGGTCAGTAAATTCCAGATAAAAAAGTATGAAGATAGCTATACGGCATTAATCATTAAAGAAATTGCCTCTATGTCCCTAGAAAAAAGAGAACATGCATTGATAGCTTCTGACTTGGGAGAGAAACAACACATAATTTATAACACAGAGGAAAGTAGAAAAGCGCTTAGGAACGGTTTTGAACCCTATACGGAATACCTTTTGAAATCGACTTTCAGTGAGCTGTTTCGCTTAAAAATAATTAGTGCTGTTTCAGGGATACCACAAGACTATAAAAGAAAAATTTCAAAATATATGGAACCGGTTTTTATAAATATGCCGGAAAGCTATGTCGGAGACATTCTCATAGGGATCGGCCATAATTTAAGTCAGATCAATCTTGCAAACGATAAGAACAAGAACTGACCGCTCTCTCAACATGTGCCGGTTATGAAGTGGTTAGCATGGGGTAGTTTGCGGCTAGGGGCAGGAATTAGGGTTTGACATTTTTATGAGCTGATTTGACCATTTCTTTTCTCACACTAATAACTGTTTTGTTTGAGCATTTGAGGGTGTCGACAATTTCCCTAATGCTGGCCTAACAGGCACGTTTTAGACACTGAAGTGCAATCGGACACCTCCAAAAACGGATAAGGTTAAGCTAATGTTATATTTCAAGGCTATGAGAGGAGGTTTGTTTTTAGTGGAGTGACCCCAGATTGAAGGACTTCACCCTAGCAGCTCAAGCGTTTAATAAAACTTATGGGTAAGGATGAGTTAAATCGTTGCAAGATCACTGTTGAAGGATGACCAGTTGAGGACAAAAAATTTTAATAACGAGATCAGAGATTCTTTCAAGATTTGGTATCCAAAGGTGGATCAAAATTTTGGCGCTTCTCTCCCTTTAGCTGCATGACCCCCAAGTTTTGAATGGTCTCCTTGTTATTGGTTATGCCATAATTAAGATATTTGTGCATATATAAATTATAATTCCATAATTATATAATTTGATATAAAATTTGTATTAACAGCATTGTGGAAGGATAATAAGCATTATGAGTGATATACGTACAAAAATAGGTGAAGGAGGGAGAGTTATTATACCCGCTGTTTTTCGTCAGCATCTCCATTTAGCTGTAGGAGATGACATTATCTTACATATAAAGGATGATGAAATCCATATTACTACCCCCCATCAGGCTTTGTACAAACTCCAAGCAAAAGTGAGAAGTTATACCGATGCCAGTGACAAACCTGTTTCTCTCGTCGATGAATTAATAGCCATGCGCCGCGCAGAGGCGGCACATGAATAAAAATGTTGTACTTGACGCGTCGGCCTTACTCGCTCTTATTCAAGAAGAAAAGGGGGCAGACGTCATACGGCCATTGTTAAGGTATGCTGTTATGTCTGCTGTGAACATCGCAGAAACCTTAACGGCATTGCAACGTGTCCATATCACCCCCCAGGAAGCAGTTGTCTCTGTTTCAGACATAATTGAGACCATTGTTCCGTTTGACCTTGAACAAGCTCAGTATGTGGCTGAATTACAGCCACATGTACAGCACAAAGGATTATCTCTAGGCGATCGAGCCTGTATTGCTTTGGGCCTCAAACTCCAAGTGCCAATATATACCGCTGACAAAATATGGAGTCAGCTTCAATTAAGTAAGGCTGATATTAAGATTATTCGTTGAAAACAGGAACATTAAAAATAGAGATAAAAAACTCTTTTGCTTGAAAAGACATGATTAATATGTCTTTAATAAGTCATAAAAATATATAAAAGACTTATTAAATATGTTAGGAGTATGTCTTGAGTATCATTACAATAGGTGGAATCAAGGGTGGTGCAGGAAAAACTACTATTGCAACGAATCTTGCAATTATGCGGCATTTAAGTGGACATGATGTTTTGCTGATTGATGGAGATGATCAAGGAAGCGCAACAGACTTTTCATCAGTTAGGACAGAAATTAAAGGATCAACAGGCTATACTTCTATCCAGCTTACAGGCAGTTCTATTCGTACCCAAGGCTTAATGCTTTCCCCTAAGTATGAGGATGTAATTATTGATGCTGGGGGTAGAGATACAACTAGCCAGAGAGCCGCATTAATTATTTCTGATGTTGTGTTGATTCCTTTTAATCCTCGCTCCTTTGATATTTGGACTTTGGGAAAAGTAGTCCAGTTGATAGATGAATGCAAAACTGTAAATCAAAAATTAAAGGTTATCACCTTTTTAAACAAAGCTGATGCCCTAGGTAACGATAATGTAGAGGCCACAGAAGCCCTCAAAGAAATTGAGCTATTCACCTATTTAAATACTTCAATAGGCTTGCGAAAATCTTTTGCTAATGCGGCTAGCGATGGTTGCTCCGTAGTAGAGCAAAAGCCTTTGGATAAGAAAGCAGTAGATGAAATAAAGACACTTTATAGACATATTTATGACATATAAAATATGTTTAAATGATGCCTTTATAACATTAAACAGGAATTAAACATGGTTATACGTAAAAAACCCGTTATTGCTGAACAAGAAGCAAAAATAAATGCCGTTATTCAAAAAGGTGGAAGCCCAATTAACACTATACAGCAATCTGATGAACCTTACAGGCTGACCCTAAGAATACCTTTACCTTTGAAAATTCAGATAGACGATCTAATCGCAATAGACCCCGCCCCACCGTCATTAACTGCATGGATATTAGACGCTATGAAACAGAAATTACAACGCCATAGGCATAATGAGATCGACTAAAAATATTCAAAAATTAATATCCGATATTTGGTTATTGGGGCAAAGGAAACTAAAGAAGCAGGGGCTTTAGGATATATGGCGAAAGCATTAGTTCAAGCCACGATGCCTCACAAAAATCCTGGAACAGTTGAGGCATGGGGAGACGTAATGGCGATTTTTCTATGGTTATGTAACCAGCTTATTTTATAGATAAAAATTGTTTTATCCAGGAGATACGGCAGAAACTTGCCGTCGTATAGGCTGGCGTCACATTGATTGTGACCGAACCATTTTTCTTCCACCAGGTTTTCGCTTCTTTCCCTGGACACGATATGGCAAATTGACCATCAGCAAGAGACGGGACATAAAGCCCAATGACCGCGCTTCTTCAAAGGATGCTTCAGCCCGTTCCCCCGCGAGGGTAATAAGCTGTTTTTCTCTTTTTGAAAGTGGTTTTCTCATAACACATTTTCTCTTATTCTCTCTTTAAAGCCGTGTAGAAATTTTCATGCGAAGACACATCAATCAAATTTAATAGAGCCCCTTTTTCTTCATAGAGATAAGCAAGTAATACAAGTTGAGGGTGAACATGAAATTTATAAACTCGGACGCCTGCCAGGTCTCCCCTTTTCATGTCTCCGATCAAGGGATTATTCGCTATTTTCTCTATTGCTTTTTTAAGCTCTGGAATCTGGTTTCGATGGAGTTTTTTAATAGCTTTCTTGAAAGAATTGGACTGTAAGATTTTCATAGGAATTCCGGAGGATACTCTTCAACATTTCCGATCTTTATATCTTCAAGTCCGAGCAAGATGCCTTTGATGGCATTGTAGGTCAGATCGGGATTCTCTTCTGCGATACGCCCTATTCTTGCCCAGTACTCAATTTGCTTGGGAACAGAGCGGCTTTCTACTGCGGAATGAATCCGCGCCGTTTTCACTAATTCAGTGTCTAAATTGATGGTTAAGCCCATAGGAATGATCCTTACTTACATTAACAATGTATAATATATAACTTCATTATGAAACCATTAGTTTTAAAAAATTATTGATTGTTTAAAAAAGATATAATAGAGTTTAGGCGTGACATACAGGTGCGCAAACACCCATATGCCACTGATCACAACCAACGACAGGAGTTGATTATGACTAATCTTCATTTATCTCATTTTCATTCAACGTTCAAAACAAAACCCCTAACGCCTTCAACTGCTGATGCTTCAGAGTTCGGCTCATTGCTGTCATCATTGGCGGCATGTGTCGATAAAGAGGATCAAAGGCAAGGAGGCTCAAATGTCTAAACCAACCATCACTCAGCACGAGGTACATCTAAAAAACTTGGAAAAATCTATCGAGAAAATCTGTGATGCTTGCATTGAGATAGAACGGGCTGCCAAGGATCTTTGGAATATAGGAATGAGAATGCTTGTAATAACAGAAGAATTAAGAAAAGAGAGGATGTGAATAAGGAAATATGCTGGCTCGCTACGTGTAGTGGCGGGCTTCGTTTATCTGGATAGTCATTCGTATAAATGAGCTGTAAGTTTGAAAACAAATAGGACAGAATTTTAAATGCAACTTAGGACAACCAAAGACAATGAAACTTTCCATTTCTCAAGCGGCTAAATTGGCGGGCGTTAGTCGTAGTCATTTATTTTTGAGATAAGACTTATTTATAAGTCTTATCTCAAAAATAATAGAATATCTGTAGAGAAAGATTACTCTGGCAAGAAGGTGATTGATAAAAGTGAAATCATGAGAGTGTTTGGCAAGATTTGTGAGGATACATCAGGACACAGACAGAACACTTCCAAAGAGGACATCCAAGGTCAGGAAGATACATCGAATACAAACATGGAGACAGAAAATGTGTTGCTCAAACAAGAGGTTTGTTTTCTGAAATATCAGCTTGAGGCTGCTCAAGAGAGAGAAAAGTGGTTCCAGACTCAGATTACAACTATGGCTTCATCTTTTAAATCTCTTGAAGATAAAAGACCCAAGAAGCGTTTTTGGTTTCTTTCCTGATCTGCTTTAAAGACTTTAGTGTTTCATTTTACTCTTCTCAACTATCACAAAAAGTATACAAATCGTTAAACCCCCTTGACGTATAACAAAATCCATAACACAATACATTTATCACAAAGTCTAGTTATTTTGTTAAGCTCAAACAACGAAAGGAACACCCCCATGAAGATCGGATATGCACGAGTCAGCAGTTATGAACAATCCCTCGAAGTCCAGCGGCAAAAACTGGAACAGGAAGGATGCGTGGAAATCTTTGAGGAGAAAATTTCTGCTCTCTCTCAAAAGAGGAATGAATTGGAAAATGCTTTAAGAACCATTCGGGCAGGAGATGTCCTGATTGTGACGAAGCTGGACAGGCTTGCCCGCTCTATGCAAGAACTGTTGACCATTGCTAAACGTCTTCAGAAGAAACAGGCTCAGTTTAAAGTCCTCGATCAGTCGATTGACACGACCACTTCAGAAGGACGGCTCATGTTTAACATTATCGGGTCGTTTGCGGAGTTCGAGCATGACATCCGCAAGGCCAGGCAAATGGACGGCATCAAAAAAGCCCATGACAAGGGTGTGGCGTTTGGTAGAAAGCCTGTCTTGAATGAGGAACAGGAGCGGGAAGTTTTAAGACTGAACAGAGAGGAGAGCTTTTCCCTTGCCCAGCTTGCCGCCAAATACGCTTGCTCCCACATGACCATCTACAGAATTATTAAAAGGATTGAACAAGAAGCATATCAAGACCACAGGCTTGTTGCGTGATACAATCAGAGCCGCTAAAAGACATTCAAGAGCTAACAGGAGCAAGAACCATGCATCCCAAACACGATGAAGACTTCTACGCTTGGGCAATGGAAGAGGCTAACTTATTGCGTCAACGCCGATTGAATGAATTGGATATTGATAACCTGATAGAGGAGCTTGAAAGTATGGGAGCGTCAGAAAAAAGAGAACTTGTCAGTCGTTTGTCCCAGCTTTTGATGCACCTCTTAAAATGGGAGTATCAACCAGGATTCCGAGGGCGCAGCTGGAAAGACAGCATTGAAGACCAGAGGCAGGAAATAAAAGAGAATCTAGAAGATAGCCCCAGCCTTAGATACAAAATAGATGAATTAATGCCGCGTATTTATAACAATGCGCGTAGAAAATTCAGACACGAAACAGGGTTGCAGGAGAAGATACTGCCTCCTTCAGTCCCTTACACGTTTAATCAGATCATGGATGAAACGTTTTTTCCTGAATAAAACCTAAAATCCCGTCTTTAAGCCAACATCGATTTTAAGCCCATTTTTAAGCGTTTTCAGAGGGAGTAAATGTTTTTCCCTAACCTTTTTTACCTTTCCCCCTTCTGACGACGATTTATGAGCGATTTAGGGACGTTTTAGGTGCGAGAAGTTTTTACGTTGTTGAAAAAGTCTGTTAAATCCAATCTAAGTATATCTAAATTGTATTATCCATATAATTATTGTATACTTTCATTATCAGGATTAGGGTATTTCGCCCCCTCCCGCAAACGACCCCATATTAGACGAATCAATCAAAAAAATTGAAATCTCAAATATTTTATTGTACGCTAATAATGTACGTCTATAATGGATTATTAAAATGAATTATGCCCTTTCATATTCAGAAATAAGAAAAAATTTCAAAGCACACCTTGATCAGGTATGTACTGAACATTTACCTCTCCTCGTAACGCGTAAAAGAGGAGAAAATGTAGTGGTTATTTCCGAAAAAGATTACCGCTCTCTTGAGGAAACCGCTTATCTTTCGCGCTCACCTAAAAACTTGAAAAGATTATTGGAAGCTTTAAACAGAAAAGAAGGAAAATCTCTTAGTGAAGTCAGAAATGACCTTGGAATTTGATATTAACGCCATCCAAGATCTTTCTTATTGGATTAAGGTAGACAGAAGGAAAGCAGAGAAAATATTAAAACTTATTGAGGAAGTCTCGAAAAATCCTTTTGAGGGATTAGGAAAACCTCAACCTTTAAAGTTCTCTCTTTCGAGTTGTTGGTCACGTCGCATAGATCATGAACACCGCCTTGTTTATTCAGTAGGAGAAGAGAAAATAAGAATTTTATCTTGTCGTTTTCATTATTAGATTGATCTCAAAAACATAGAAGCAGTTATTTTTAATAAAGCCAATGAAATTAGAAAAAGACTTTTCCACTTGAACCTAGAAGGGTTCACGTCACGAAACGGATTATAAAGCACGTTAAGAGCTAATCTTTTTGGAATGGTCGTAGAGGTCTGAGTCTCTCTTGTTTAATCCTCAGATTGAGGTGTTCCCATGCAATACCCCCTTAAATCGTCGTCAGAAGGGGGAAAGGTGAAATCTGGAGACCTTACGTGATGGGGATTAAAAAAAAAGATCGTTGGATTTTACAGAATATCTAAAGGAACCCCCATTGCTACCTATTCATAGTCATATTATTGACTATTTTCTTCTATTTGAGATAATAATTTCCTATATTAATTTTATATTAAAAATATAAACAATATGATCCTCTCAATTCCTTCTCTTTTCTATACAATCAAGTCAATTTTTTTTGTAATAACATTAAGTTTATTAATATCTCTAGAGTCTAGAGCGACGCTTAACGAAGGTGATGATTTCGAGGAACGTTCTTCAATAAGTGAACGATTAGATGATTCTGATTATTCTGAAGACGATCCACATGCGGTATTCCTTAATCAAAAACACATACAAGAGCGCCGGATTAACCATGCAATAGAAAATATCACCTCTTTTATAAAGAGACCTGAAGAAGAAATTGAAAGCGTGATGAGGGTAGCTTTGCCAATTATTACGACTAAAAGAATAAATGGTACAGATCATCCTAGTGTTCAATGCGTGTGTGGCCGTTTATGCGCAAAAATCGTTAACGCTCTTTCAAATGTGCCCGCAAAAGATAGAGAAAATATAGCGGGAATAGCTGAACTGTTTTACAAAGGAGAAAAGGATCATAGATTCCCCGATGCTTTTCTTCCCCACATCATCAAAGCTCTTTCAAACGTATCAAAAGGAAACAGAAAAAGTGTAGTGAAACTGACTTACCCATTCTATAGACTCTGTATTAAAAATGATGGATTTGGATTCTCTAATGATTACTCTGCACGGATCCTCACAGCCATTTCAAATATACCACCAGAAGACAGAGAAAATGTAATGGAGAAAATAACTCCAAAAATTACAAAGATTCTGACCTTTCTTACAAAAAACTGTGTGTTTAGAACCTATAGCGATGGGGGTGATAACGGTAAAAGAAAGAATCAACATGCGGAAATGATTGAAACCATCGCAAGCGTTCCCACAGACGACAGAACAAGTGTTTTGGACTACACCTTTAATCAGGAATATATACCCTGTAAAAAGCGAACCTATAAAGATCCCGGATCCGGAAGAACTCGGTATTTAGAGAGGAGTTATGCTGATATTGACGAGATTGTATTAGAGAAAATGAAAGCATTGAAAGAAATAGCAGCAGACGAAAGATCAGATGTTCTGGAAAAAGCCAAATTATTGATAACTGAAGACATGCCTGATGCTTATCCTGTCCAGATCCTTAAGGCGTTGTCGAAATTTTCAAGAGATCAAAGAGATACCGCCATTCTTGATGCCTTGCTAAGAAAAAAGAGGGATGAAGATTTTCTTCCTCTCCTCATAGCTCTTTCAGAAGTTCCAGAGGATCAGAGATCGAATGTGTGGAAAGCGTTTGAGTCCTTAAATAAAAAACTAATGAGTAACTATAGCGCTTATAGAAGTTCGAATATTATTCGAACACTTGCAAAAATTCCAGAATACCAAAGAAATAATGTTATTGATTATTCCCTTTTCTTCTTATTATCGAGTAAAAAAGATAAAGTATTTGATGATCTTTCTACTTTGATGGAGATCATTTCGCAAGTTCCAGGAGAGGAAATACTGGATGTTCTGGAAAAGTTCAAAGTGTTATTTAACAAGAAATCTATGAATATTTCTGATTGCGCTCAGGAGCTATTCTCGAAAGTTGGTGACGGTGCGTAATCAAGCAGCAGCTCGTTCATCATTGGCGATGACTTCGCATCCATCAGAGAATTTGACACCCGTTATCACTTTTGGCAACTGATTTTTACCATCAAGACGCCGCCAAGTTTTCTCGGCTGTCCTGATCAGTTTGAATACCATGATAAGCGTTGTTTCTCGAGCCAAACATCCCTTGGATCGTTTGGTTCGGTGCCTTACCGTAGCGAAAGTGCTTTCGATAGGATTGGTTGTACGGATATGCTTCCAGTGTTCCGCTGGGAAATCATAAAAGGTCAGCAATTCTTGACGGTCCCTTGCCAGGCAATTAGCTGCTTGCTCATATTTAACGCCGTATTTATCAAGAAACAAGGCAAAGGCTTTGTTGGCGTCCTCTTTGCCTTCAGCCATCCAAATGTTATGGATATCCTGTTTAGCCTTGCCTTGGATAGATTTTGGCATCTTGTTCAAAACATTAGCCATTTTATGGACCCAACATCTCTGATGACGTGTTTCAGGCCAAATCTCTTCCAACGCCCCCCAAAATCCCATAGCTCCATCACCAATGGCCAGCTTTGGCGAAATAGGGGTCGTCTCAGAAAACGGATTATAAAGTACGTTAAGGATTTGTGGATGCTGGGATCCAGCGGTACAGGGTTGGGATGGATACATTGAGGTTCTTGGCGACGTCGCGAGGGGG
>Ga0208826_1002147_pt1 | contig 15079 bp, 14 predicted proteins | sample AD_UKC115_MetaG_FD_184451 | JGI IMG/M metagenome (GOLD analysis project Ga0208826, IMG submission 184451) | Active sludge microbial communities of municipal wastewater-treating anaerobic digesters from Hong Kong - AD_UKC115_MetaG (SPAdes)... | ecosystem: Engineered > Bioreactor > Anaerobic >...
TCTTTTCTCGCTGATTTACGCGGATTTTCAATTCTTTTTTTCGATAGCCTTCCTTAATATGGTAGGTGGAATATCCTAAGTATTCGTCTCGCTTCACAGGTAGGCTAACCCCTGCTCAAATCGCGTAACATTTGTTCACAACGGAGCAACCCAGTTGGTGTCGAACGCCTCCTGTATAAACCGTTGCTCCTGTCCGCCCATGTGAGCGAGAGAGAGCCATATTCTTTTGTTGTTCATATTTGTCAATCAAATTTCAGCGCACATCCACCCCAAGAATAGCCGACGCCAAAACCTGCAAGTATGATGTTACCTTTTAGAGCATTCTCGTTCAATTTTTCAGTAAGGACAATAGGTATAGTATTTGAAACTGTATTGCCGACTTCGCTCATATACATGTGGAATTTCTCGGGAGCAATCTTAAGTTTCTTACGCAAGAAATTAATCATGAACTTGTTTGCCTGGTGGAAAACATAACCGTCAACATCTTCACGAGTAAGCTCATTTTTGGCTAAAGTATCCTCAATCAGTGGGGGAACTGCATCGATGGTAAAATTAAAGATCTCCGAACCATTCATGTAGAGATAGTCCGAAGAGCGCGGATTTCCGTTTTCCTCAAACTGTAAATCATTAATCTGCTCCCTGAATCGCAACCCACCCGATTTCACCATCAGGTTCTCAGCTCCTCTGCCATCAGTTCCAAGACTGAAGTTTCCTATTTCAGCAAATCCTTCCGATGAGATCAATGTAGCCGATCCGGCATCGCCAAAGATGGTGCGGTTGCCTTTGTCTTTTGGATGCATAAATTTCGAATAAGTCTCACCGGTAAGCAACAGAATATTTTTTGCGATACCACCCATTAGAAGCCCTTTTGCCAACGACAATCCATAGACATAACCAGAGCAACCCAAGTTAAAATCCAGCGCACCGCAGGAAGTGGGTAAACCCAGCCTGTCCTGAATCACACAGGCAGAAGTTGGCAGAAAATAATCGGGGCTCTGTGTACAGAAAAGTACGAAATCAATCGCATCTCTCTTCAAGTCACTGTTTTCCGCAAACAATCTTTCCGCAGCTTTAACCGCCAAGTCGGCCGATGTTTCGTTTGCCGCTGCAATGTATCTTTTATTGATACCCACCTTGTCGGCAATTTTCTCCACACTCCATTCCGGAAATTCCGCTACCAGATCTTCATTGGTCACTTCCTTATCCGGAAGTGCATATGTAATCGCTTTGATAAATGCCTTCATAGTTATTATAGTAAAGTATAACCTCCATCAATTAACAAATTAGAACCGGTAGTCCATGCACTTGCATCGGACAATAGATAGATAACGGCATAAGCCACTTCCTCAGGTTTTCCGTATCTTTTGAGGGGATAACGTTCCATATCTTCCTTTAATTGCTCTTGTGTTATTTTTCCTTCCGAAAATATATGGGTATCGATCATTCCGGGATTCACGCAATTGACCCGTATCCCTTTCGATGCTAAATCGAGAGCAATCCCTTTCACCAATCCATTCACTGCACCTTTTGAGGATGAATAGATAGACGATGCTACCGCCGAACAATATACACCCGAAACAGAAGAAATAAAAACAATAGAACTCCCTTTCCCAATTTTTTTAGATTTCACCAACAGACGTGTCAACTCAGTTGGTGCGAAAAAATTCACATTCATCACCTCTTCAAAACTATCACGGGTAGCAAATGGGAAGGGAGCTACTTTTGTCAACCCGGCACAGTTCACCAAACCGTTTAGAGTGGATAACTCTTTACTCACACGGACCACATCCTCATTCACCGACAGATCAGCTACAATATAATCGGGTTGGTTACCCTCCAGCAGTGAATGCGTTTCTTGTAAGCGAGCTTCGTTGCGTCCGGTAACAACAACCTTTGCACCCATCTTAGCGCACTCAATTGCGATTGCTTTTCCGATACCTGACGAAGCACCGGTTACCAATATGGTTTTATTTTCAAGAGAAAAAGGATTGTACACAGTTTATTTTTTACTTTTTATGATGTTATATAAATCTTCGATAGTATTGGCTGAGCGGATATCATCTCCTTTTAGTGTAACTCCATACTCTTCATCCACCATCGCAATAATTGACAATGCCATTAAAGAGCTCCATTCGTCCAGATTCTTAAAAATCGTATCTTTTGTAAATGCCGAAGGATCGGTTTCTTCGAACTGATTGGCAAAATTTGTAATAAATTCTTGTAGTTCCATTTTATGTTGTTTTTAAGTTAGTATTTCATAATTTTTGCAGGGCTTCCTATATAAGTCATCCCGTCTTTTGTATTGCGGAATATCAGGCTATTAGCTCCAACAACTGTATCATTGCCAATAGTAATTTGTTGTAATACGATAGAACCAACACCAAAAAAATTTCGATTCCCTATTTTTACTTCACCTGATATTTTTGTATTCGGCATGAAAGAATTATAATCACCTATTATTGTATCGTGTCCAATTGGAATAAATCCATTCAAAATATTAAAATTGCCAATTTTGACATGACAACTCAAAAGACAACCCGTACATATAATATTGCCATAACCTATCGAGACATTGTTTTCATCCAGATAAACAATGTCGGGAGAAATAATGTTTGGAAATTCAATGTTTTTGTTATGAATATTTGAAACAATTCTGGCAACCGTTTTGGGTGAACCGATTGCAATTGCAACAGCCAATGGTTGGTTATAATTGTTCAATTCTTCAATCCCCCCAATTACTTTGCCATATTCGTTTTTCGTATTTTTTAACATTGCATCATCGTCAAAGAAACCAATCAGATTCCATTGAGGTGTTTTTTTGTTTATAATATGGATAAGGCAGGCAACTTCCCGCCCCAATCCTCCTGCACCATATATTGCAATATCTTTCATTTTTAACTTCTATTAAATGGTTCCATCGTTGTTGTGTTTCCCGAATTGATTCCTTCGCATTTAAATACCTTTTCAACGTTTTTTAAAAGAATTTTAAAGTCTAAAGATAGCGAAACATGGTCAACGTACCAAACATCGTACGCAAATTTCTCCTGCCAACTGATCGCATTGCGGTAGTTTTGTGTGAACTAGGAGGTTGATTATAAAGATCTTGTTAAGCAACTAGGACCAAATTTCTCTTTCTATCATAAAAGCTTCAGCATAAAATACCCCCACAGTAGAACCTCTATATTTAGCCAAAGCTTCTAAAGTTTCTAATGACCGTGTATTTGGAAATTTTTTAATTTGTGTAGAAAAAAAACTCATACTTTTTAATTTCTTTTCAAAATAATCAGTAACATTTATGTATAAATTGGGTTTAAAAAATTGATCACCTTGTAATGGAGCCCAATTTGTTTCAGAAAGCGTTTCATACACATAAATGCCCATTATGCTATATTCTTGAATAGGACGAGCAGCCACTAATGATGCCCTATAAATAATAGTATGATCCAAATGCAAATCTCCGCCATGTGGAATATAAAGGATGTTAGGTTTAATTTCGTTAAAGATAGGTAAAAAAATATCTGTAATTTCTGAGGAAGAGAATGTGTCTAATTTAGGAGCAGGGAAATCGGTAAAATATGTCCTTTTTATTCCTAAAAATTTATGAGCGGACAAAGCTTCATTTCTTACTTTTTGAATGTCTGTTTTCGAATACCTTTCGGGGTATCCATAGTGTGCATTAGTTGCTATTAAAACAAATACTTCATCCCCATTGGCAATATGTTTTGCTATTGTGGCTCCGCATCCTAAAATTTCATCATCTGCATGAGGAGCGATTACTAATACTTTTTTATTCATAATTTTTATCTTTTAAGATTCTTCGAATTTTAATAATTTCGTCTTCTATATTCATTTTCAGCCTACTTCCTACTTTTATAGTTATTGATTCTGGAATTTCTAATTCTTCAATCCAAATTAATCCATCGCCACATTGTACTAAAAATTTCTCATTTTTTAATAAAAGTACTCGTCCGACTACTCCCTTCATTTTAAGATCCTTTTCTAACTTAGATTTTCTAACAATAATTTTTTGACCTAAATAATAAAAATAAGCGCCGGGATATGGGTGTGTGGTTGCTTTTATCAACAAATCGATTTCTTTAGCCGATTTATTCCAATCTATCCATCCATCTGATGGTTTTCTTACACAATAGTATGATGCTAGCGATTCATCTTGTGGTTGAGGGTCCCATATTCCCTTTTTTAAATCGGGTAACCAGGTATCTAATAATTCGGTCATGGTTTTGTTGATTTTAGTGCTTAAAGATTGTGCATCTTCTTCGGGTTCAACTTCGATGAATTGTTGTGCTAATATGGGTCCCGAATCAGCTATTTCGTTCATTAAAAAAAATGTTGCCGCCGCACTCCTTTCTTCTAAAATTGACCATGCAACTGGAGCTCTTCCCCTCCCTTTTGGAAGCATCATTGGATGAAATCCAATGATGCCGCTTCTGGGCATTTCGAGCCATTCATTAGAAAGTAATTGTGAAAATCCTACAGCAAAAATAATATCAGGATTTAAACTTTGGGCAATATCGATTAATCGTTTTTCGTTTATATTTTGATATCCAAAATATGTGATATTATTTTCTTTTGAAAATAGACTCATATCGGTTAATCCCGACACATTTGCTGCATCTTTAGGTTCATATCCGAAAACCCCAACTATATTGAATTTATGTTCTACCAATTTTTTTAAAGTTAATAAAGAAGTTTTTACTGCTCCTATTAAAATTACTCTATAGTTCTGATCCATTTTTTTTAAATTTTTTTTCTCCAAAAATAACAATTAAAAAGGTTTTGCATAATATTTTCAAATCTAGTAGAAAAGATATATTTTCTACATATTTTTTATCATATATCCACCTTTCTTCCCATGATAAATATATATTCCCATTTATTTGGGCTAATCCGGTAAGACCTGGTTTAACTTGTAACCGTACTTTTCCAACTTCGTTTAATTCGTTTAACATAGATATCAATCCTGGACGAGGACCAACAAAAGACATATCACCAATTAAAATATTTATTAATTGAGGGAGCTCATCAATTTTAAATCTTCGAATGAATTTCCCATTTTTTGTTAATCGTTTATCATCAGGAAGTAATTTTCCATTTTCATCTTTTTCATCCGTCATAGACTTAAATTTGAAAAGTTTAAAAGGCACACCATGTAAACCAATTCTTTCCTGCACAAATAATGCCCCCGCTCCCCTGTTGGCTATCGACAACCAAATCCAAAGAATTAAAAACAGCGGGCTGAGGATAATTAAGCCAACCAGAGCAAACATGAAATCTAACAAACGTTTAAAAAAATGAATATACATGAATAACTTCTTATTAAAATAATCAAAAAAAATTACCAAAAAAATTCTCCGTAGCTGTCTATTGCAAGATCTTTCATTTTCGATTTCCTTTAAATTTTTCTCTCGTTGGTTTGCGAATTAATTCGTTTTCTAGCTGATTAACGCTGATTTATCTGCGTTCATCTGCGTGAAATCTTATTCTTTTCTCGCTGATTTGCGCTGATTTATTTTCTCGCTGATTTGCGCTGATTTTATTTGCGTTCATCTGCGTGAAATCTTCATTTTTTCCCGCTGATTAACGCTGATTTTTTCTCTGCTTTAAACTATCTTTCTGCGTTATTTTATCTGCGTTCATCTGCGTGAAATCTTCTTTTTTTCTCGCTGATTTACGCTGATTTATTTTCTCGCAGATTTGCGCAGATGAATCTTTTTAAATTTAAGTTCGCCCGGCTAAAGCAAACGGACAAATCAGCTGACCGTTCTGAGCCTTTCGCTATCGGGTAATAAATTTCCATTATCGCCCCGCTTGTCGTTAAGTGTTTTGGACATAATCACCTTAAAAATCTTTTCATCTTTTCCCGGCCGTTCTTGCACAAAGAATGCCCCAGCAACTCATTTGCTACCGATAGCAAAGCCCAAAAGGATTAAAAACAGCGGGCTGAAGATAATTAGACCAGTCGATGCAAACACAATATCGAAAAAACGTTTAAAGAAGCGTCGATACACATACCGTTTAATTAATTTTCATAGTAAATTTTTTCGAGAAAATCAACAAACTTATTTGCTAAATATTCTCGTGAAAAATTCTTTTCTGCCAGTATTCTTGCATTTGTCCCATATTGTTCGCGCAATTCAGGATTATCTGCGAGTTTTTCCACAGCATTTGCAAAGGCTATATGGTTATCTGGGGGTACTACTTCTCCACAATGGTTTTCATGTATCAAATCGGCCAACCATCCGGGATAATTATTGATAACTGGTAAACCGGAAGCTATATAGTCAAAAAATTTATTTGGAGAGGTTCCGTAGTAAAAAGCTGGAACATTTTTTAGTACCATCAATCCTATATCTGCCGATGCCATAATACGACTCAACTCAATTTTAGGAATGGGATCAATAAATAAGCAATTATCAAGTTTTTCTTCACTTGCACGTTCTTTCAGCTGAGACTTTTCTTTTCCGTCGCCGATAAAAACTATTTTGATATCATTTCTGCCACGTTTCTTTAATTCTCGTGCCATGTTCAATACAGCGTTCAATCCATTTGCCGTGCCATGTGCACCGGTGAAAATGGCAACCGTATCCGTGGGCAATACACCTTCCAATTGCAAATTTGAGTGGTTGCCTGGATGAAAAATATCTAAATCACAACTATTGGGAATCATTTCGACAAGTTTGTTTTTCTGCGATTTTTTACGAATGCCTTCACAAATCCCGGGTGAAAGCCCTATACATCCATCTGCTTGCCTGTAGCTTTGTTTTTCCAGCGCACTCATTCCCCATAACAGAAACTGATTTTTCATGCCGAGAGCTTTTGGCAATTCAGGCCAAAGGTCACGCACCTCAAACACAAACTTACGTTTCTTTCGTGCTAACCATTTCATCCATATTCCCGGGATACCTGCAGTCAGGGGAGTAGATGTTGCGAACAACAAATCATACTCTTCCTTCATCGCTATTTGAATTCCTTTCCATGCAAACTTCAAAAAAATCAACGTACGTTTGGCAATCCCATCGTTGTTAGAATAAGGCAAATTGATCTGGATTACATCAATTCCATCTATATTTCCTCGGTATTCCCCTTTTTTGGATGTCGGAGGAAGGTCCAACATTGCCGACTTTCCACAAACCATAGTAACTTTATGTCCCCGTTTTATTAGCTTTCTAGCAAATTCGTAAGATCGTGTCCCGCCTCCTATAGAGGGTGTTGTAAAATGTTGATGAAAATAAAGAATTTTCATTTAATTAATTTTAATAATAGTTTCAATTTCAAAATCGTTATCAACTTCTATAGAAAATAAAAGCATTGAAGAATCAACATAAGAATTATAATACCTAGATACTTTTGATGGTCTAATATGTCCCTCAATGTTTGAAGTAATATATAGATTTTCAATTTGAAATTTATAATCTGTTATTCTTTTTATTGAGTATTCTGTATGCCATAATTGTGAAATTAAAGTTTTCTTTTTTATACCAAATAATAAATCTTTAACTAAAATAATATTTTCTTTTAACATGATATTTCTTCGATGTGTAATACCATTTATGATTTTATATCCATAATGCTCTCCAATAAAATTTTTTTCATCAAAAGATATCACTCTTGCTTGTGGCCAATTAGTCATTCCAAAATTAAAAACTGGTTTCATAAAATCATTATTATCAATTACAACAGTGTTATGGCCAAATAAACTAATAAAGTGATTTTTAGTCTCCATACTTGTATTATATGAATACGAACCTGTATCACAAAAAATATTTTTCCCATTAACCCATACATCTAAATGAAGTGTATCTGAATGAGAAGGTCGAGTTTTGTATGTATGGCAACGTACAAAACAGTATAAATTTTTAAATCGTAATTGGTAATATCCCCCTATTTTAAAATTGTTTAATTTTTGAATATTAAAGTTATTCCTTTTTATATCAAGCCCAAAAAAATCAATAATACTATTATTATTCTTAAAGATTATTTCAGATTGATTAATTGCACTAGCAAAATTGATACTTGCCCTAAAATCTTGGTAATTTGATAAAGGAAAGAGATATGCTCCATCATTAGGACCATAGTTTGGTACTTTCCCATCTTTTTGAACAAAAGAAACTAAAAAAAGATACATCTTTTTATGTCGTTCATAGATAACTTCAGGTAATTTATAATCAACTTTTTTTGCAACGAATAAAACAAATGATATTATGTCCATTGCCAAACGATGATAGTTCATCGAGTGTTGTATATAAGAACCATCATCAAAGATTTGATATTTTGTTTCTTGTAATAAAAGGGTTTCACCCTTTCTTATCCATCTCTTAGATTGTGGTAATTGAGGAAACAATAAACCACAAACTAGAAGTCCTGCTGCTTCAGAAATGGAATGATTATTTTTAACAGATTTTACTGAATATGATATATTTGATTCAATTCTTTTTATACTAACATAAATGTTTTTAAGAACCAATTCTTTTTCATTAATTGAAAAAAAATTCTGAAAGATGTTACAAGCTATAATCCATTGAAACAATCTAAAAGAAATTTCTTGACCACATTTATAATTAATTCCATAAGGAAAAGGATTTTTATTAATCCAATCTACTATTAAATCTTTTAATAATATTGCATATTTCTCATTACCTGAATGTAAAAAACAATTAATTATATGAGTAGTATAAGAAAATCTTGAGGGTTCCCATATCAATTTAATATCTCCGAATTCACTGAAGTCAGGAATTTCTTGCCATTCTTTATCTAGTTTTGCATCTCTTTTTAATATTGGTTGATAATGCCAATTTATGTTTCCATTCATTAAATAACTTTCATATTCATAACAAAAAATTTTTATCTCACCAGTAAATAATTTTTCAGCGATGATAAAAGATTCTAAATTGTTTAATTTCTTTGGTAAAAAGAACGGGTTTAATATCAAATTACTTTTTAATTTTACTTTGTTTTCACTATTAAGAATTATTTTATTTAATATTTTAAAATATCCTAACCTCTTTTTTATTTCGTATATTGTTCTATTAAAAACCCAAGATATACCCATATTATAAAAAAAGAGAAAAGTATATTTAAATTTTAACATAAATTTATATTTGTTTGATGTCATTAATTTTGATAATTCTTGCAGGACAACCTGCAATAACAACATTATCAGGGAAACTTTTATTCACAACGCTATTTGCACCAATAATAACATTATTACCAATTATAATTTCTCCAAAAATAACAGTACCTGGTCCTATATAAACATTATCTCCAATTTTTGGTACATCTTTGTCTTTTAAATTTCTTCCAATGGTTACATTTTGAGAAATTACACAATTGTTACCTACAATTGCTCTTGAATGAATTACAACACCTAAACCCCAGTAACCTAAGATAGTATTTTTCCCTATTTTAGCCGAACCAGGTATCCATACTGCAAATAAAAATCTATTTAACCATGAAATAATCTTGGATATAAAACCCATTCTATTTTTATGAAAGAAATGGGATATCCTGTATAAAATTAAAGGTGGAGAAATCATATTCATAGGGTTTTAATCATATCTTTAAAAATTTTATAATAATTCTCAAAACTATAGTTATTTTTTAATAAATTAAAAGCGTTTTCTGATAAGTAACGTTTTAATTCAGGATTAAGAAATAATAACTCTAAATCTTTAACTAATATATCAACATTTAACTCTTCATGTAAAAAACCTGTCTCATTAGTTACGAGATCGATTTCAGTACCATCAGCCTTACCAGCAATTACAGGTAAACCATGAATCATAGCATCAGATATTGCCAAACCTCCAAGTCCTGGTAAAACGAAAACATCGGATTGTAAAAAATATTTACTAATGCCATCAATAATTTTCCCAACAAAAAAAATATTTTTTGAATTTTTTGTAGAAGCATAATTTTTAATATTATCTAAATAAATACCATCACCAACAATTACTAATCTTACTTTATTATTGTATTTATTGTACAATATATTAAATGCATCAATCAAAATTTCAAGTCTTTTTTCTTTTATAATTGAACCAACAAATATTATTTGAAATATATTTTCATCTTTAATTATATGAGATTTCATTACATTTATTTCTTTTAAACGTTCAGCTGTATCGATTACATTAATACCAACGAATATTTTATCAGGATTCACACCTCTTTTTTGTATAAAATAGTTTTTACCTTGATTGCTATATGTAAAAATTGCATCAGAGTTTTTTTCTAAGTATTTACAAATAAAGTCAATTATATTTCTTAACCAGTTATTTTTTGTATTTTTTTCTATCGAACCTAATGACCACCAAATAAATTTTTTATTAAATAATTTTGCATAAAAATATGTGATTAATGAATTTGGGAGGGCAGATGAACCTTCGCATAATATAATACTTGGATTGTAAAATACCAAATTAAAAAAAAGAGATGGGAAAAAAGGCATAACTTTTTTAATTCTATTATGTTCTTTCCCAAATGGAATGAAAATTGTAAATAATTTTTTATTTGAAAAATCGTATTTAGTTTTAAAACTTTTATTTTTATTGTATGGATTATCTAAACCATAATAAACAATACTTTTTAATTCAGGATCTGAATAGATTTTATTATAAAATGGTATTCTGTAGTGAAAAATTACTTGATATACAATTGCAACTTTTTTCATTTTGATTTATTTTCAAACTGTGGATAATTATTATTCAACTCTAAAAAACCAGGATATACGTATATGACACCACTAGCTATTAAATCTTCTAAATCGAATATACCAATAGATTTATAATTATTGTTTGAATTGATTATCTTACAGAAATTTTCAAAATTTTCAACTTTTAAATTGCTTGGAATATTATATTTTTTAATTATTGAATTATAATCAAAAAAACTTACTGAATGCATTAAAAAAACTAAAAGATTAGATTTTCCATTAAATCTGTTAAAATATATTTTAAGATTGTCTTCTACCTTATCCTTTCCTAACAAGTTCTCACTAAACTGAATATGAGAGTTATTTTTAATTATTGAACCAATAGGTAATTCAATTAATCCATTTTCCCAAGTAAATGGAGGCATATCAATTATGCAATCTTGGCAACTGTCAGGAACAATTGGTTTTATCTGAAATGATAGATTCCCTTGTTTAACATTGTTATAATTGGAAATAAACTTAATACCATAATTTGGTAATATTTTATATAAATCTTTACTTATCCGATATCCACCACCTCTAAATGCGATTGGTGCTTTTTTAATTTGTAATGTATCTATTAGCTTTAAATAATAATTCATAATTATTTTAGATTGAATAGAATCTAATTTGCTTAAATCTCTCTGTACATCCATATTATGCTTTTCAAACCATGATAAAGGTATATAGTCGAGATGAATATGAAATTGAATCTCATGTCCCTCCTGCTGAATATATTTTAATAGATTTTTATATCGTTCAATACCATACATTTCGACTCCCCATAAATCTACAAAACATACTAGCTTTATTTTATATTTATTAGCAATTTTAATCATTTCATAAATTCCTGATTGGGGTATAGAATCAGATATATGACCTAAAATAAGGTTATCGAAAGGGTCTGAAATAGCATATTTTGGATTAGCCTCTACATCAATAGAAACAATAACGTATTTAGATTTTTCTAATATATTATTTTCTTGAGAAAAAGCAATTGAAAATAAACAAATTAATATTATTAATAAAATTAGTTTATTAAATGAGTTCATTTTCCCGTGGTTTATTTAATTAGTTTATTATGATAATTATCAATTAATATTTTAATATTGAAAAAAAAGTAAAAATTGAATAAATTAAAATAGATATTAAAAACCCAATTAACAATATAGCAAAAAACAAATCAAATCCTGAACCACGAATTAAAAAGGGTATCATTGAATATATAAAAATTTTAAAAACAGAATAATATATTACTTTATTTTTAATACTTTTGATTACTGAAAAATAAAGTAAATTAAGAAAAAACATTATAATCATGCCAACAATTAAACCAAATACATGAAAATTCCAAAATAACTCTGAAGGAAGGGATATTGGATATGAACCACCTTTAGCTCTAAACATAGGATCAAATTCTTTTGTATATCTATCAATCATACTTCTAGGTTTGCCTTCCCAGATAGAACGTGGTACGAAAATGAATAAGGGTTTAAATAAAGTCGAACCATATGATAATTTTTCTAAATCTTTATTTACAATTTCAATTGAATTATTGGAATTAAAAAATGTGCTCAATATCTCAAAATTGTTCATTAAATAGGAATAAGAATTTTTCGTTGATAAATATTTGTTTGTATATGCAAGAGCTTCAAAAAAATTTTTTGGTTTAAAATTACCGTAACCTCTCATAATAGACATTCCTATGACTAACCAGCCTACGAATAAAGAAACAAAAATAAATGAAATAATAGTCTTTAATTTTAATTTTATACGATGTTTATATGTATTTAACTCAATTAATATAATTGGAATAAGTAAAACAAGGGCTTCCCTTTTACTATTATAGGAAAAAATAACAAATAATGTTAATAATATCAAAAAGTATATATATCTAAATTTAGAATTTGAAAAAGATAAGTGTATAATTATATATGTAGCTATCAAAAAAACGGGTATAAAGGTATATCCTTTAAGAATTATAAAGTTATTTGACTTATTAATAAAACCATGGAAAAGAATAAAAAATGCAAATAATATTACAGCAACAAAAAAAGATTTTTTGTAGTTTATTTTTGAAAAATATTTATTAAAAAATAAAATAGGTTTTGTTTTGAATTTTTTACTTATATAATAACTTATAATCAAAATAATATTGAAGAAATTAAAATATAAAAGTCTAAGTTTATAAAATTGCCAATGAGAAATGGTGCGAACTAACAATTCTTGATTTTGTAATGTATAAAGATCTTGCATGTAGCCTAAAGAGCCAATTAGAAAATTTATGTTAATATATAAATAAGTCAAAATTGAAGGTGACAAAAGAATAACTTTTTTATCATAATCATATAAATAATAGAAAATAAAAAAAATTAATTGAAATAAATAATTAGTAAATGAGAGATTTATTAATTGATTGTTAGTGAATAATAGAGGTAGTAGTGAAAAAATAATATGTAATATAAAGATGAGTAAAATGTTTTTATTTGTAATCATTATCTTTTAATATTTTTCCCAAGTAAATTAATCTTTATGAAAGTTTTACTTTTATACAATTCAGTTATAGTTGATATGACTAAGGGAATTAGAACAAACGGGAGTAAGAAAATTTTATGATTTAAAACAATAAATGTGCTAATAATTGTAATAATAATAACTATAATTAACGAAATTAAATTTTTGATGTTATTGATATTTGACACACTTAAACAATTAACCAAAAATACAAGTATTGCTGTTGCAATAAAATAACTTAAGGCAGCACCTTCGATATTATATTTCTTTAATAAGAAAATATTTAGAATAAAATTTACAAAAGCCGAAATTGCAGTAGATATTGGTAGTAGAAAAGGTTTATTAATCAACATTATTCTAAAGTTACCTTGATTATAAAAAGGCCAGAATAACATGCTCATAAGGAGAAGGATAAAAGTAGATTTATTATTCAAGTACGTGGTAGAATATAAAATTGATAAAAAATCAAAACTGAAGAATAATAAAGTTCCAAATGCAAAAACTATTAGAAAAATTAAATTTGTATAGACCATTAAATAATTTTCAGAAGTTTCATTGTTGTTTTTAAATTTGTATAGAAAAGGTTGAAATATTATACCACCAATCATTAATATTACAAATAATGAAAAACTTAATGAGTATAAGAATGTAAAAATTCCTACAGTAGAATCATCAAAAACATCCTTTATCATGAACCTATTTAAATATAAAAGAACACCAGAACTAATATTCTGAAACATTATTGGTATTGAAAAATTGAAAAAGATTTTTTCAAGTTTACTGTTTGTATTCAACCCAATTATATTTATTCTATTTTTTCGAAAGTAAATAATTATATTAATAATATTCAAACTAACCGCAATGAAAATCCCTATAGGATAACTATATCCCTTCAACCCTAATAAACATAAAATAATAACAAATAAGAACTTTAATGCTTGATATCCAATTCTAATTCTTAGATAATTTTTTGTATCTTGTTTTGCACGAAGAAGGTTAATAGTTATTTCATTTATTGCCTGCAGGGGTAAAGCAAAAACTACAAGATAATATACTAATTCATTTTGGAAAAAGAAAGTTAATGCAAGAATAATTGGAAGCAATAACAATATCCATTTTATCCATGAATTAAATATTGTATGTAAAAAACGATTTTCATGATTCTTAAATCTATTATATAATCGAAGTAAGGTTAAAGGTTGGCCTCCCTGGAATAGAGGCGCAAGCATTAATTCATAAGCAACAATTAAACCTATCATTCCATAATCTTTTGTTTCAAGGATAAAAGGCAAAATTATCATTAAAAGCCAATTTAATCCTTTTGCAATAATTTCTGATAAAGTATAAACTTTTACAAGGTTAAATATTCGATTTAAACTCACAACAATTTAGTTTTTCAATTTAGAACAAATACGAACGCTAGCTTTTCCATCTCCATAAGGATTATGTGCTTTTGACATTGTCTCATATATAGAGGGATTGTTTATAAGTTCAGTAACTTTTTCAATAATCCGATTTTTATTAGTACCAACCAGCTTTACCGTTCCTGCCTCAACGGCCTCTGGCCGCTCAGTAGTGTCACGCATAACCAGAACCGGTTTACCCAAACTTGGGGCTTCCTCCTGAATGCCGCCGCTATCGGTAAGTACCAGGTAGCTATTCTCCAACAGGTAGATAAAAAGAAGATACTCCATCGGTGAAATAAGGTAAACATTGGTAATTCCATCCAGAATTTTGTGCACAGGTAGCTGAACGTTGGGGTTAAGGTGAACAGGGTAAATCAGGTCGAAATTAGCATTAGCCAGGGCAATTTCCCTAATGGCACTGCACATATTTTCAAAACCACTTCCGAAA
>Ga0208826_1002150_pt1 | contig 15061 bp, 13 predicted proteins | sample AD_UKC115_MetaG_FD_184451 | JGI IMG/M metagenome (GOLD analysis project Ga0208826, IMG submission 184451) | Active sludge microbial communities of municipal wastewater-treating anaerobic digesters from Hong Kong - AD_UKC115_MetaG (SPAdes)... | ecosystem: Engineered > Bioreactor > Anaerobic >...
AAGGCCGAAAGCAGCTTACGGCTGATCTCATCCTTCTCAAACATGTGCTCCGGGTGCCACTGGACGCCCATCAGAAAAGGATATTCCGGCGCATAAGCGGCCTCCACGAGACCGTCCTCCGAAACCGCCATGACGGAAAGCCCTCCGCCCAGCTCCTTTACGGCCTGATGGTGGCGGCTGTTGACGCCGAAAGTTCCAACACCGGCGATCCGGGAAAGCGGGCTGCCTTCCGCGGCGGAGACCATGTGAGCCGGCGCGTCATAGGGCTTCTCCTGGCTGTGTCTGATGTTGGTAGCGTACTGGGACGGCAAATCCTGATAGAGCGTGCCGCCGAAAAAGACGTTCAGCAGCTGAAATCCGCGGCAGATACAGAAAACCGGTTTGCCCGCTGCGGCGGCTTCCTTCATCAGGAGAAATTCGGAGATATCCCGCTCCGCGCTGATCTTCCCGATCGCGGGATGTTTTTCTTCCTGATAATAACTCGGGTCGATGTCGTGGCCGCCGGTAAACAACAGCCCGTCGAGCCCGCCGACCGCCGAAGCCGCCCCATCCGCATCGAAAAGCGGCGGCAGGATCACGGGGACTCCCCCGCTCCCGACGACGGCTTTTGTATACAAAGGAAGCATCCAATAGCTATCCTGTTCCTCGTCGATCAAAGTGGTCAGCCCGATCAGCGGTTTTTTCATCCTGTTACCCCCTGCAAACCGTGAGATATCGCTATTATAACAAACCGCTCTCTTTTTCACAAGTTAAAAGGACTGTTTTTTCAAATAAATTCACAAAGTCCCGGCATTTTTCCGTTTTTATCGGTATTTTTGAAAGTATTTGGATTCGTAAATTCATGATTCAGGCAAGGAAGGCCGGATTTCCCTCGCTTTTCCGGCAGGAGACGCCCGCGCGCTTTGATTTTGCCGACGCGGGCGGCACTCTCCATATCCGGCTCCTCCGCCGTGCGGCCTCGGAATACAAAAAAGGCGGCCTTCACAGGGAAGGCCGCCCAAACTGTGCGTTTTGTCTCAGTTGTTGCTGTAATCCGGGGTCAGCACCAGTGTGCCGTCGATCAGGGACTGCTTGACGGTTTCGACCTGCTGCTGAATCTCCGCAGAAACCTCGGTGCTGTAAGGAGCGATACCAATGACGCCCTCGGCAAGCCCGGGCTGCTCGAGACCACCGAATTCTCCGGCGGCGATGATGTCGATCTGGGAGGTGATCATGGTCGGGATGCTGACCAGCAGAGAGGTCAGGCACAGGCCCTCGTCCACAAGTCCGGACTGGTCGGAGGTATAGCCGATGCAGAAGACGTCCTTTTCGTTGCAGGCTTCAAATGCACCGAGACCGGTCTCGTCGCAGGTCTGGAGGATGACGTCCGCGCCCTGCTCGATCATCGCAATGGCGGTCTCCTTGCCGACGGAGGAATCGTTGAAGGTTCCGGTGATGACGGTCTTGACTTCGATCTCCGGCTTGGCCGCTTTCGCGCCCTGCACATAGGCGTTCTTATCGGAGCACTGGGTGGTGTTGTCTCCGCCGCCGATGTAGCCGATGATGCCGCTCTCGCTCATCAGAGCCGCGAGATATCCGCAGACATAGGCGCCTTCGAATTCTTTATAATCATAGAAAGCGATGTTGCCGGGCAGATTCTCGCCCTCGGGCGGATTGCCGGTGATGAAGAAGTTGACGTCGGGGTAATCCGCGGCGACGCGCACGCAGGCGTCTCCATACTGCACGCCGTGGCCGATCACGAAGTCGTAGCCATCCTCGCAGTAGGTGCGGAAGGTGGATTCCATGTCGGCAGCCTGAACGTCCTCGGTGTAGGCGATCTCATAGCCCTGGGCTTCCAGCTCCAGCAGGCCTTCATAGGCACCCTGGTTCCAGGACTGGTCGGTGATATAGCCGGGCAGCAGGATCGCAATCTTGGAGACGGCCTTTTCTTCTTCGGGGGCGGAGGAGGATTCGCCGGAAACGGCGGCAGATTCGGAGGGCTCGGAGGAGGGCTCCTCGGCGGTTTCGCCGCCGCATCCGGCAAGCAGGGTGAGGAGCATCACGGCGCTCATCAGCAGCGTCAGGATTCTTTTCAGGTTTTTCATGGTTTTCTCCTTCTTACTTTTCATAAATTTTATCAAAGTTCCCTTCCGGGAACGGGGTCTACCTACTCAGCGGCTCTCCTCGTTGTATGGCTTTCCGAGGTCGCCGGGCGCATGGATATTCCAGCCGAAGACGGCGAGGCTCACGAGCGTCACCACATACGGCAGGGCGACGAAAAACTGATACGGCAGCGCGGAGCCCAGCGCCTGCAGCCGGAGCTGAAGCGCCTGCACGGTGCCGAACAGCAGCGCCGCGACAACGGCAAAGGCCGGGTTCCAGCGCGCCAGAATGGTTACGGCGAGGCAGATGAAGCCGCGCCCCGCGGACATATTTTCCGTAAAGGTGCCGACGATGCCACAGGAGAGAAACGCGCCGCCGATGCCGGCCATGAAGCCGCAGAAAAGGTTTCCCGCGTAGCGGACGCGCCGGACGCGGATGCCGGAAGCCTGCGCGGCCTTCGGGTTCTCGCCGGTCGCCTCAATCTGGAGGCCGAATTTCGTCCTGCGCAGCACAAACAGCGCCAGAAACGCCGCGATCAGCGCGAGATAGACCAGAATGTTCTGCCGGAACAGGATTTCGCCGAGCCATGGAATTTTGGAAAAGCCCGGGATCTCAATGGTCGGCAGAATCTCCACCTTGGCTTTCTCGGTGCTCACGCCGAAGATCGCCCGGTAAAGGAAATTCGTAAAGCCGATGGCGAAAATGTTGAACATGATCCCCACGACCGACTGATCCTGCCTGCGGCTGACGCACCAAAAGGCAATCAGCAGGGCGCCCAGCATGCCCGAAACCCCTCCGGCCAGAATCCCGAGGGTCAGGCTGCCCGTATAATACGCCGTGATGAAGGAGATCAGCGCGGCGGTCAGCATCTGCCCCTCGAGGCCGATGTTCATGACGCCGGTTTTCTCCGAGACGACTTCGCCCACGGAGCCGAGGATCAGCGGAACGCTCATCCGCACGCCCGCAGTCAGCAGAGGGATCAGAAATGCGGCGGAAAGAATCTCGCTCATTTTGCACCCTCCTTTTCCCGCACGGGCTTTTTCTTTTCGGAAGCGTAGCTCATGCCCAACAGAATGAACAGAACGATCAGCGCCTCCAGCACGTTGACGAAGAGCGAAGAGACGCCCGTCTTGACCTGCATGGTCTCCGCACCGGCACTGAGCACGGCCAGCAGCACGGAGGCCGCCGCCACGCCCAACGGATGCAGCATCCCGAGCAGGGCCGCCACCACGCCGTCAAACCCGTAGGAGCCGGCAAGCCCTTCCAGCAGCCGGGTCTGGGTGCCGGCCACCTCCACGGCGCCGGCGATCCCGGTAAAGACGCCGCTGAGCATCATGGCCAGCAAATAATATTTGCCGCGGCGGATCCCGCCGTATTCCGCGGCCGGCACGCTGCCGCCCAGCACCCGCAGCCGGTAGCCGAAGGGCGTACGGCGGATCACCACCGCATAAATCACGACGGCGGCAAGGGCAATCAGGAATCCCGCGTTCATGCGCGAGCCGGAAAAAAGCTTCGGCAGCACGGCGGCCACCTTGGCGGACTGCGGGATGTTCCCGCCGGGATCCCGCAGAGGATAATAGACGCAGTAGCTCAGGAACTGCACCGCGATATAGTTAAGTAGCAGAGTCGTGATGATCTCGCTCGCATGAAAACATGTCTTGACAAGGCCGGCAATTCCGGCCCAAACGGCGCCGAAGAGCGCCGCGGCCAGCATCCCGAGCGGGATCGACCAGCCGCCGAGCGCCGCGCCCCATGCGGAGGTGCCGACGATCGTCATGCCGACGGCGCCGAGGCACATCTGCCCCTCGCCGCCGAGATTGCTCAGTTTTGCGGAGAAAGTGAACGACACGCCCACCCCCACCAGCAGGATCGGGACGAGCTTGATGCTCATTTCGCCGATGCTGTTGAAGCTCCCGAAAGGCCGGATCAGCAGGTAGTAATAGGCGGTCAGCGGATTCACCTTCAGCACGGCAAGGAACACGGCACCGATGGCCAGCGCCCCCAGCACGGAGAGAAGAAAGATTGCCGCCTTCCGGCCGACGGACTGCCGCGCCATCCGGGAAGAGAAATTCCGGATCGTATCGTCGATGCGGGCTCCAAAGGCATTCATGCTCCGGCCACCCCCATCATCATCATGCCGACCTGCCGCACCGTCGCCTCGGCGGGCCGCACTTCCCCGGCGATTCTGCCGCGGCAGAGCACCACCAGACGGTCGGAGAGAGAAAACAGTTCCTCAAAGTCGCCGGAGAGCAAGACGATGCCACAGCCCCGGTTCCGGGCCTCCAGGATTTTCTCCCGGATAAAGCAGGTGGCTTTGATATCGAGGCCCCGGGTCGGATAGGAACAGATCAGAACCCGCGGCGTCTCCCGCAGGCTTCTTGCCATGATAAATTTCTGCAGGTTCCCGCCGGAGAGGTCGGCCGTGCGGTCTCCAATGCCGCGCGCCCGGACGTCGTAATCCGCCATGACCGCGGCCGCTTCCTTCCGGATGGCCGGATAATTCAGCAGAATGCCCTTCTTCGGAAGACGGCCGCTGCGCAGAATCCAGTTCTCATATAACGGAAAATCCGGCACGGAGCCCACATGATTGCGGTCCGCCGGCACGTAAGCGATCTTCTGCTCGATGAACGGCTCCGCGGAACGGGTGGAGATCTCCTTTTCCCCGATCAGGATCCGTCCCCCGGCCGCGCGGCGCACGCCCGAGAGCACTTCGGCGAGCTCGATCTGGCCGTTTCCCTCGACGCCCGCGACCCCCACGATCTCCCCGGCGCGGATTTCCATCGAAACGCCGTCCAGCGTCAGAACGCCGCGGTTGTCCTTCGCGCGGAGCTGTTCGGCCCGGAGCAGCACCGGATTTTGTCCGGAGGACTCCGAACGGTCCGTCTCCGGAACCTTCACGTCCTCCCCCACCATCATGCGGACGATCGTCTCCTTATCCGCCTCGGCGGCATCCATCCGGCCCGTCACCTTTCCGCGCGTGAGCACGGTGATGCGGTCGCTGATGCGCAGCACCTCGTCGAGCTTGTGGCTGATAAAGAGGACGCCTTTCCCTTCGGCGGTCAGGCCGGCGATGATCTCAAACAGGCTGTCGCACTCCTGCGGCGGCAGCACGGCCGTCGGCTCGTCGAAGATCAGAATCTCCGCGCCGGTATAAAGCAGCTTCAGGATCTCCACCTTCTGCTGCATGCCGATGCTCAGCTGTTCCACCGGGCTGTGGATATCCACGTCGATATGGTAGCGTTCCTGAAGCTCGGCAAGGCGTTCCTCGATTTTTTTCTTCTTCCGGAGTGCCCACGGCTTTTCGTCGCCCATCAGAAAAATGTTATCTATGGCGGAAAAGACGTTCACCAGCATGAAATGCTGGTGAACCATACCGATTTTATGAGCCAAAGCGTCCTTCGGAGAGGCGATCTGCACCTGCTCGCCGTTTACGCGGATGGTCCCCGCGTCCGGGCGGTACATGCCGTAGATGATGTTCATCAGCGTGCTCTTGCCGGCGCCGTTCTCTCCCAGAACCGCGTGCACTTCCCCGGCGCGCACGTCCAGATCAATCCGGTCGTTTGCGACAAAAGTTCCAAACGTCTTCGTGATCCCACGCAGTTCCAGCAGCGGTGTTTCCGTTTTCATAGGCCCCTCCTTTATTTATACTTTCCAATAAAAGAAAGGAAGTTTACTTGCAGTGGACGCGGCACCAAAGCTCCTGCACCGGCGGAATCTGCTCGCGCATGCCCGGCGCAAGGCGGCACCAGATGATGCCTTTTTGGGGGCGCGGGAACTCGTGGCGGGTCTCGATGATCCGGGTGGGCGTGACGATATAGTCGATCGCCGTGTCGTACTCCTCGACGGCAACCTCCACATCCGCCACCTGGCAGTCGTGTCCCGCACCGACAATCACGGTGGAATCGTCGGCGATCGCGCAGGAGGAGAGCATCGCCCATTCCAGATCGAAATAGCCGTGCCCCTTGCCGAAGCGGATGCCGCTCGGCGTGATCGCGGAGGCGCCGGTGACCATCATATCCACATGGCCGACCGATTCCTTCAGCTGCGCCAGCGTCTGATGTTTCCAGTAGCGGGAGACGCCGTCGAGCAGAGAGGCGACCTCCTCCTTGCCCTCGGGAATCTGGCCGGGAGCGATCAGAAAGAAGCCGCGCGTGATCCCGTAGTTCGTCATGACCACGGTTTTTTTATCCCGGAACGCCTGCTCGCGCAGCGTCTCGAGGTTGTTGTCCGGAGTGATGAAAATGACTTTTGCCTGCCGGTACATCTCCGTCGCGGTCAGCAGGGCCGTCCCTTTTTCGCTGCCCTCGTAGTCGCAGATAAATTCGGAAAACTGCCAGCTGAATTTGGAATCCGGCCTGGCAACCTTCAGCAGCTCCTCCCAGATTTGAACCCGCGCCGTTTTTGCGTCGATTTTTTCGTTCATTCCGATTCCCCCGCATCTGTTCCTATTTCCGCCGTCTGCGGATGTCTTTCGAGATGCGCCATAAATGCCGCATCCTGTATATGATGAAACTATCATATTCGTCGGGATCCTCATTGTCAAGTTAGCAAAAAATATTCGGAATATCTGCCTGTTTTTTAATCATTTTGTTTTGAAATGTTGTAAATTCGCTGCTTTTTACCCATCAGAACACATGATGCACAAATAATTTTAACATAATTATAATATTGTATTATATTTATATATAAAAGAGAGGCCGTTTCCCTGCTTAATTTAACAGAGTTTCCTTGAATTGGGATTCTTTATATATTTATCCTGATGCCCTCCGTGGGATTGCCGCCTGTGGACGTGCGTATCCTGCAGGAACTCTCGTTCAGACTTGCATTTTATGACTTTTGCCGCACTTCGCTCCTTTTGGGGAATTCTTCCCGCATGAGAGCGGTCCTTCACAAAGTCAGGTGTCTTTTGCCGCGCCGAAGGCGGAATCCGCAGGCTCCGGTTCCGCCCGCACGGCAAAAAAAGGCCGGCGCAGCTTTCGCCGCACCGGTCTTTCAAAACAAAGTATCCCTTCCGGGAAAAAATCAGATGAATTTGACGGGGTTGATCTTGATGCCGGGGCCCATGGTCGCAGAGACGACGCAGGACTTGACATACTGGCCCTTCGCCGCGGCCGGGCGGGCCTTGACGATGGCGCCCATCAGGGTGTCGAAGTTCTCCTGGAGCTTTTCGGTGCCGAAGGAGGCCTTGCCGATCGGGCAGTGGATGATGTTGGTTTTGTCGAGACGGTACTCGATCTTACCGGCTTTCGCTTCCTTGACGGCTCTCGCGACGTCGGGAGTGACGGTTCCGGCCTTGGGGTTCGGCATCAGGCCGCGCGGTCCAAGGATTTTACCGAGACGACCGACAATACCCATCATCTCCGGGGAGGCGATGACGACATCGAAATCCATCCAGTTCTCGACCTGGATCTTCTGCATGTAATCTTCCGCACCGGCATATTCCGCGCCGGCATCCAGGGCGGCCTGAACTTTATCGCCTTTGGCGAAAACCAGAACGCGGACGTCTTTGCCGGTTCCGTTCGGGAGAACGACGGCGCCGCGGACCTGCTGGTCGGCGTGGCGGGAGTCGACGCCCAGACGGACGTGAAGCTCGACGGTCTCATCAAATTTTGCAGTCGCGGTTTTGGTGACAAGCTCAAGGGCTTCCGGAGCCTCATAAAGCTTCGCATGCTCAAAGAGCTTGGTGCTCTCAACGTATTTCTTACCGTGTTTCATAATTTTTGCTTCCCCCTTACTCTTCCACCGTGATGCCCATGCTGCGGGCAGTACCGGCAATCATGCGCATAGCGGCCTCGACGGAGCCGGCATTCAGATCGCACATTTTAAGCTCGGCGATCTTGCGGACCTGCTCGGAAGTGACTTTGGCGACCTTAGTTTTATTCGGGGCGCCGGAAGCTTTGGCGATGTTGGCAGCCTTCTTGAGCAGAACGGCCGCCGGAGGGGTTTTGGTAATAAAAGAGAACGATTTGTCGGCATACACGGTGATGACGACCGGAATGATCATGCCGATATCGTTTTTCGTACGTTCATTGAATTCTTTGGTAAACGCCATGATGTTGACGCCGTGCTGTCCCAGAGCAGGACCGACGGGCGGCGCCGGAGTGGCTTTGCCACCAGGGATCTGCAGCTTAATTAAGCCGGTTACCTTCTGTGCCATTTTTTTAACCTCCAACCATTACGTGGTCTGCGGAACCGATCGGATAAATTTCGGCTCCTCCCACACGCGGAAAAACGATCTCCGCGTTTGCCGGCTTCCCGGCCGGCTGTTTCAAAAAGCCCGTTATTCTCTCGGGGATGCCTGTTCCAGCTCGAGTTCCACCGGCGTGTTTCTGCCGAACATGGAAACGATGACGCGAACTTTGTTGTTCTCCAGATCGATCGTTTCGACGGTTCCTTCGAAGCCCTCCAGCGGTCCTCCGACGATTGCCACAACGTCTCCGACCTTGTAGCGGAGCTCCACGGTCTTGGAGCCGATGCCCAGTTTGGCGACCTCTTCGTCGGTCAGCGGCACCGGTTTGGATGCCGGGCCGACAAATCCGGTCACGCCGCGGGTATTGCGGACCACATACCAGGATTCGTCCGTCAGGATCATCTTCACGAGAACATATCCCGGGAAAATTTTACGTTCCACTTCGCGCTTGGCATTGTCAGTGACCTCGACAACCTTCTCGGTCGGAACGCTCACGTCCACGATCAAGTCATGAAACCTGGGGTTATCGATCACTTTCTCAATGTTGCCGGCCACTTTGTTTTCATAGCCGGAATACGTGTGAACGACATACCATTTGGGAGTTTCAGCCATAGACATCGTTCCTTTCGCGTTTTAAGAGCCGAAAAACAGTTTGGTCACCAGACCGAAAAAGTAATCGATCAGGCTGATGAAGACCGAAGAAATCACCACCGCCACAACGACAACGCCGGTGTTGTTGATCACCTGTTTTCTATTGGGCCAGACGATCTTTTTGATCTCACCGTAGATGTCCTTGAAGAAGCGCTTCATTCTTGCGATGAAAGACGGCTTTTTCGCGGTATTTTCATTTGCCACGGTAGTTCCTTCCTTTCATCATTTCGTCTCTCTGTGGAGCGTGTGCTTCCGGCAGAATTTGCAATATTTCTTCTCTTCGATTCTGTCCGGATCGTTCTTTTTGTTTTTCATGGTGTTGTAGTTGCGCTGCTTGCACTCCGTGCAGGCGAGCACGATCTTGACTCGCATTGCGGCACCTCCTGATTCTCGGAATTTTTTGCCTCCCTCTTTTGGATGGGTTTTTGCACAAAAAAATAAACCCTTTTAGAGGTATCATTACTATATCATAACCGGACAGGCCTCGTCAAGCGTTTTTTTGCATTTATCTTATTATTTTTTCCACTAATTTATTATTACACTTACTATAACACGCCGCGCCCTGACAATCCAGATAAAAATTGTCGGACATATTGCAGCCGCTTCCGAAAAAACTAAAGACGCTAAGGAGGCGCAGCACCATGCATAAAATAAATTTCAACCGCATAAAATACGTAATTTGTTCTTTTGTTGCCGCATCGATGGCCGCAGTTTCTGTTTTCCACATTATCCTTCCCGATCATTACACCATTTATGAAAACGGCGTCTTTTCTTTTTCGAGCCGATACGGAAAACTGGTCACCGCCGCGATATGGAATTCCGGAAGCGAGGAAGTTTTTGCCGGAAACCGCAGCCGTTTCCGTGCGGATCTGCGCCTGCTCGGCTTCATGGATATCAAGACCGTCAACGTGGAGGTCAGCGAGGGAAACGAAGTCTGGGTCTGCGGAACGCCGCTCGGCATCAAACTGTTTACCGAAGGTGTGCTCGTGGTCGGCATGGAGCGTCTCCAGTCGGCGGAGGGCGCTGTTTGCCCCGCCTCCTCCGCGGGCCTTCGGACCGGCGACGTCATTTACAGCATCAACGGACAGGCGGTCGCAACCAACGAGGATATCGCCGGAATCATTCAAAGTTCCGGCGGGAGCGCGCTCTCCCTCTTGGTCCGGCGCGGTGACGAAAAGATTGAAATCACCCTGACTCCGGCCGAAATGAACGACGGCTCCGGCTACAAGGGAGGATTCTGGGTGCGCGACAGCTCCGCAGGCATCGGTACGCTGACCTTTTACGACGAGGAATCCGGGACCTTTGCCGGGCTCGGGCATGCGGTCTGCGATGTAGACACCGGCGACGTCCTCCCGCTGCTCTCCGGTGAAATCGTGTGCGCCTCGGTCACGGGCGTGGTGCGCGGCGTCTCGGGGAATCCCGGCGAGCTCAAGGGCATTTTTCTTGATATGGAAGCCATCGGAATCCTGAAACAGAACTGCGAATCCGGGATTTACGGCACAATGGAGGCCGTGCCCGACGGGGCCGTCTCCATGGTTATCGCGCCGAAACAGGAGGTTCGGGAGGGGCCTGCGGAGATTTTGGCGACCGTGGACGGCGAGGACGCGACGCGGTATGCCATTGAAATTGAAAGAATCAATTACAGCGACAACAACCCTACCAAAAATATGGTGATCCGCGTGACGGACGACGCTCTGCTCGAAAAGACCGGCGGCATCGTGCAGGGCATGAGCGGCAGCCCGATTCTCCAGGACGGCAGGCTCGTCGGCGCCGTGACGCACGTCTTCGTCAACGACTCCACGAGGGGTTATGCGATCTTTGCCGAAAACATGGCGGAGATCGCCGAGGAAATCGAATAACCGCCCTCCTCCGGAAAATCGGTCGGGGTCCGTCGAACTGATTTTAACAAAACATTTATGTAAATTCCTGTAAATCTATTGACAGTTTGGAAAAATATGGTATTCTTTTTTATGGGAACAGTAAGGCCTGAACGAAAATGCCGTCGTCTTCCGCACTTTGACGTCGGCTTCCCGCAATATATGATAGCAGTGCGGAGAAAAGGCAGGACAGATGGAGAAAAAATCAAAAATCATCATTTGTGACGAAAACCAGGAATTCTGCGGGCAGTGCGCGGAGATCATGCAGTCCTGCGGATTTGAAGCATATTGTGTCTGCCGGGACGGAAAAGAGCTTCTCCAGTCCATTTCTGAGTATAAACCGGACGTCGTGCTCTGTGATGTGTTCATGCCGCAGCTGGATGCCTTCGCCGTAATGGAACAGACGAGGGCGCTCAATCTGGAGAAAAACCCGCTGTTTATGATCATGTCCTCCGTCGACAACTCCATGCTTGAGCACGAGATTCTCTCTGCCGGCGCGGTTTATTTTTTCATCAAGCCGTTCGACATGGAAATTCTTGCCGAGCGGGTCGTCCATATCCTCGGCGCGCAGCGGAAATCCGAGATCCCGGTGGAGAGCCGCGCCGAGGTCTCCGGACCGGACATGGAGATGATCGTCACCGACATCATCCATCAGATCGGCGTACCGGCGCACATCAAGGGCTACCACTATCTGCGTGAGGCGATCCTGATGGCGGTGGACGACATGGAGATCATCAACTCGGTGACGAAATGCCTCTACCCCTCCGTGGCCAAAAAACACGGCACGACCCCCTCCAGAGTGGAGCGCGCCATCCGCCATGCAATCAAGGTCGCGTGGGACCGCGGCGACGTGGATACGCTGAACTCCTATTTCGGCTATACCATCCACAGCGGCCGCGGAAAACCCACCAACAGCGAGTTTATCGCGCTGATCGCAGACAAGCTGCGGCTCCGCATGAAAATGGCACAGTGATTCTTCCGCAGGCGGCACAAAAAGCCGCCTGTTTTTTTATTTCCGAGAAAATTTCGTACCGGCAAAACTCTTGTTTGCTCGGGCAAATGCATCGGCGGCAAAATCATTTATTATGTGTGGCGCAAAAAATCCCCTGTTTTTTATTTCCGGGGAATTCCGCGGCGGAGAAGCCCCGTCCGCACAAAAAACATGGAAGATAAAAAGTTTTTCTTCTCACACGAAGCAAATGTCGCCGCCGCATCCCGAAGAAAGTTGATTCCGAAAAAATCCCTCTTCTTACATGGAACAAACCCTCCCGTTTGTTTGAAAAGATTTTGCACCCGCCGATCTTTTTCATCCGCATAAAACGCAAATTCCGGCTCCGCCCGCGGATTCCCGCCTTTTTGTTTTCCGGAGGATTCCGTGTTATAATAGGTCTATCAATTTGCGGCGGAGGGCGGCATGGACAGGGAACGCTTTTTGGAAACCTGCAGGAATGCGGAACAATACCGGACCGGCTCCGGCGGCATCGGCACGCTCGCGGAGAAGACGCTGCACGCCGTGCTCAAACACTATCTGGAGCCGGATGTCTCCCGCCACGAGGTCAGGGTCGGCGCGAACGTCGCCGACATTCTGGAGGACGACGGGATCATCGAGATCCAGACGCGCAATTTTTTCGGCTTGAAGAAGAAATTCGACGCGCTCCTGACGGAGTACCCCATCACGGTCGTCTACCCCGTCGCCCATCAAAAATGGCTCTGCTGGGTCGACCCCGAAACCGGCGAGGTCACGAAGCGGCGGAAAAGCCCAAAAACCGGCTCCGCCTGCGACTGCTTTCTCGAGCTGCGGTGGATCATCCCCTACCTGAAATCGGAACATCTCCGTTTCCGCATCCTGCTGATCGACCTTGTGGAATACCGCCGCCTCGACGGCTGGAGCAGGGATAAAAAAAGCGGCTCGACCCGCTTCGAACGCGTGCCGGAGTCGCTTTATGACGAGATTGTGATCGAAGGCCCTGGGGATTTCCGAAAACTGATTCCGGAAAATTTGCCGGAGCCCTTCACCACCGCCGAATTCTCCAAAGCGGCGCATATCAGCGTCTTTGCCGCCAGAACCGGGCTGAATATCCTGTCCTTCGTCGGCGCCGTGGAGAAATGCGGCAAGCGGGGACGCGCGGCCCTCTACCAAAAAACCGTTTCAGCGCCGGAAACCGCAGGCAGGATGGAAGTCTCCTCTTCCTCTTGCTGAGACAACCTGTCTCGGCCGGCATCCGGGCCCGTTTCTCACCGCCTGAAAAGCTGCGTTTTTTGAATATAAAAAGCCCCGGATGCCGAAACGGCTCCGGGGCTCTCTTTTTTCTGCGGTTTATCCGGCCCTGCGGATCTTCCGCTTGATCGCTTTTTCGATCTCCACGATCGGGATAATGCAGACGGCGAGCGACATGGCAACGAAATACTCCGTGACAGAAATATGCTCAAACCCGAACGCATTTGAGAGAAATGGAATATAAATTACTGCCGTCGTCAACACCATGGAGCCAAGCATCGACAGCCAGAGCATCTGATTTTGATCCCGGAGTGTAAAGATGGAGTGAAAGTTGGAGCGCATGTTGAAGGAATGGAAGATTTCGACCATGGAGAGCGTCAGAAACGCCATGGTCATGCCGTCCGGACTGTTGACGAATTCCCATCTTCCGGCCTCCAGAAAATGCCCGATCAGGTAGGCCACAAACGTGATGGCCGCGACGACCGTCCCTTGGAAAATGATATCGAACGCCATGCCGCCGGCAAAGATGCTCTCCTTCGGGTCGCGCGGCGGATTCTGCATGCTGTCCTGCTCGCTGCGCTCCATGCCGAGCGCGAGCGCCGGGAACGTATCCGTGATCAGGTTGATCCAGAGCAGGTGCGACGGTTTGAGCACGGTGAAATCCATGAGCATGGCGGTAAAGATCGTGAGCACCTCGGATAGATTTGAAGAGAGCAGGAACTGGATCGCCTTGCGGATATTCGCGTAGATGCGTCTGCCCTCCTCCACGGCGGCAACGATCGTGGCAAAGTTGTCGTCCGTGAGTACGAGATCCGCGGCGTTTTTGGTGACGTCCGTGCCGGTGATGCCCATGCCGATGCCGATATCCGCCGTCTTGATCGAAGGCGCGTCGTTGACGCCGTCTCCGGTCATCGCAACGATCTTTCCGCGCTTTTTCCAGGTGGTGACGATGCGGACCTTTTGATCCGGCTGTACCCTCGCATAGACGTAATAATTTCCGATATCCCGCTCGAAGTCCTCATCGCTCATTTCCGCCAGCGCGGCGCCGGTGATGACCTGCGACGGCCCCTTGATGATGCCGAGCTCCGTCGCGATGGCGGCGGCGGTATCCCGGTGGTCGCCGGTGATCATGATCGGATGGATGCCTGCGCCCATGCATTCCTGGATTGCGGCTTTCACTTCGGGACGGATCGGATCGATCATTCCGGTAAGGCCGATATAACAGAGGTCGTGCTCCAAGTTTTCCGGCGTGCACTCCGGCATCTCGTCGAAAAACCGCTCCGCCGCACAGAGAACGCGCAGCGCACGGTCGGCCATCGCCTTGTTTGCGGCGGCGACTCCTTCGAGAAACGCGGAGTCCACCGGATGTATGACCCCGCCCTCGAGATAATATTTGCAGCGCTCCAGAAGCATATCCGGCGCGCCCTTGGTGTAGGCGACGAATTTTTCCCCATCCTTATGGACGGTCGTCATCATCTTCCGGTCGGAATCGAACGGCGCCTCCCCGACGCGCGGATGCTCCGCGGTCAGGCCGCCCTTCGGCAGGCCCAGCGATTCGGCGTAATCCACGAGCGCGGATTCCGTCGGCTCGCCGATCGCCTTTCCGTTTTCCCCGGGAACCGCGTCCGAGCACAGCGACATCGCCGCGGCCAGCAGCGTTTTATCGTCGGAGACGGCTTCCACAACGGTCATGCGGTTCTGCGTCAGTGTGCCGGTCTTGTCCGAGCAGATGATCTGGACGCAGCCCAGCGTCTCGACCGCCGTCAGCTTCCGCACGACGGCGTTTCGGTGCGACATGTTCGTCACGCCGATGGACAGCACGATCGTCACGACCGCAGCCAGCCCCTCCGGAATCGCCGCGACCGCCAGGCTGACGGCGATCATAAAGGTATCCAGCAGCGTCGCCATCGAGACATCCGGGTAGGCCCGGAGGACGCCGATCGCAAAAATCGCCACGCAGATGCCGAGAACCAGAAAACTGAGCCATTTGCTGAACTGGCTGAGCTTTTTCTGCAGCGGCGTTTTCTCCTCCACCGCTTTGGA
>Ga0208826_1002153_pt1 | contig 15043 bp, 7 predicted proteins | sample AD_UKC115_MetaG_FD_184451 | JGI IMG/M metagenome (GOLD analysis project Ga0208826, IMG submission 184451) | Active sludge microbial communities of municipal wastewater-treating anaerobic digesters from Hong Kong - AD_UKC115_MetaG (SPAdes)... | ecosystem: Engineered > Bioreactor > Anaerobic >...
GACGGGGAATTATCTTCCTTTCTATACCATCAGTGACCGATATTATGACGACGAAGCCAATTACGAGGATGTTCGTTTCCTACTGTGGCATTTCACGCAGCAGTATCACGGCTTCCGAAAAGGAACATTCGTCAATCCTGACAATCCTGCCAATGATGCAGCAGGGCAGCTTATCTATAATCTGTTCTGCGACGAATGGACAACGGCTCCGGAAAACGAAAAGATGCAGAATCTGTTCGACAAGGAGACTCGCTACGACAGCATGGAAAAATATCAAACGCTGCTCGAATGGTTCCACTATCATTCCTATCTTCTGACCGATACCAACGACGAACTGCAAGCTTATATCAAGCAGTTCATGGGCCAGGCGAAGAAAGAAGGGAAGGAACTTCAGGATCTGATCTTTAACCTGTACCACAATTTGGCTTTCGACGGTCAAACCGTACTGTTCGCACATACTTCACCGGAATCGCTGCTACACATCCTGCCCGAAGATCATCCCGACCGCGAGATGTTTAAGCAGATTGCCGACGAATCTGTCACCTCCCGACTCACTGAAGAGGGAAGGAAGAAGAACGCGGGCTATTGCGAAAAGTTCAAGGCTGCCGCCGGCGATCAACCACTCACCTACTTCGAAAACATGGCTGCTGCTGTGAAATTTATCATCGAAGAGGCAAAAATAGACAAGGAAGAGGTCAAACTTCCGGCCAACAACGATCAGATCAGAGTGGCTGCGTATGCAAGACCTGATGTAGGCGTACAGCTGATCATTAAGGATGTCGAGGTTATCAAGGATGAGAAGAATCCATACTACGACGCCCAAGCTGCCGCAGAGAAAGCCATTTCCTTCTTCATCGTCCGTCATTGCGACTATGAGATGCTGGAAGAACTGGAGAAAAACAATATGCTGGCCGATGCCCACACAAAGAGTCTCGAAAGCGAAGGCCGCGGCTATGATATCATCCATCAGAACTGGCAGTTCATGGCCCGCTATTTCCTGCGCGAGAGACCGGCCTCTGAATATGTCATTGCTCCTGAGAAACCGGAAGAAAAACCAGAAGAAAAAGAGGGAGGTAAAGCATGAATCTGCAACCGAAAGCGGCTCTACTCGACTTCGACGGCGTGATTGCCGACACCGAACCCATCTACGACATCTTCTGGAACGCGATGGGCAAGAAATACAACTTGGGCGACCACTTCGCAGCAAAAATCAAGGGTACCATCATGCCCAACATCATGAAAACCTACTTCTCGAACCTTTCCGAAGAGGAGCAGAACAGCATTCTGAAAGCATCAACAGACTTTGAGAAAGACATGCCGTTTCCGCCTATGCCTGGTTCGCTGGAATTCATCGATATGCTGAAAAGCCAAGGAGTCAAATTGGCACTCGTCACCAGTTCCGATGACAACAAGATTAAACGTCTCATAACAGCACTGCATTTTGAAAAGACTTTCGACACTATCGTCTCCGCCGATCGCATCACGCTCGGCAAACCCAATCCGATGTGCTATCTTCTCGCAGCCAAAGATCTCGACATGAAGCCAGCCGATTGCATCGTCTTCGAGGATTCATTTGCAGGAATTGCTGCCGGAAACGCGGCCGGAATGAAGGTCGTAGCTCTCAGCACCACCAACAGTGCCGAATCGCTGGAAGGCAAAGCCTGGAAAATACTTCCCAATCTCAAGGGAATCTCTTTCGAGGAATATTGCCGGTGGTAATCACCACAGGTTTTACAATAGATCTACGGATACAAACTGAATAAGGACAATCGGCAGAAACAGCTCTCCGATTGTCCTTTTTGTATGGGGAGAGGATAAAAATAGACCTCCGAACGCACTTTGGACCCAGCCGAATCAGAGGGAGAGTTACTGAATGTAAGGAAAGAGATAGTGCGGAAAGCGACAGAGGCTTAAAAGCCATTGATTCACATAACAAGATCGATGCTGTAGATTTAATTAGCATTCTATTAGATTTTAATGCTATTATTTCTCGAATAAAATGCGTTTATTTGTAGCAGTAACTAATATTTAAATCTAAGTTAAGTATGGATAATGCAATTTTTAGATTCGCGAAGCCAGATAACGAGCCCGTTTGGGCTTATGCTCCTGGAACACCGGAAAAAGCCGGTTTAAAGGCTGCTTTGAAACAGTTGAGTTCAGAAAAATGGGATATTCCGTTGGTTATAGGCGGAAAGGAAATTCGTACTGGCAATACCGGTGAGGTTGTTATGCCACACGATCACCATCATGTTCTGGCTACCTATCAGAAAGCAGGTGAAAAGGAGGTTCAGATGGCTATCGACGCTGCTATGAAAGCTCACAAAGACTGGTCAAATCTTCCTTGGGTAGAACGCGCATCTTTGATGCTCCGCGTTGCAGAACTCATTTCTACGAAATATCGTTACCTGATGAACGCATCTGTGATGTTGGGACAGAGTAAAAACCCGTTCCAGGCAGAGATCGATGCTCCTTGCGAGTTGGTTGACTTCCTCCGCTACAGCACATTCTATGCAAGCCAGGTCTATGCTGATCAGCCCTATTCAGAGAAAGGTCTCCTGGATCGCCAGGAATACCGCGCTCTCGAAGGCTTCGTATTCTCACTCACTCCGTTCAACTTTACCTCCATCGCTTGTAACCTCAACATGGCTCCAGCCATGATGGGTAATGTAGCTGTTTGGAAACCTTCAACCACTGCTATCTTCTCCAACTATCTTCTGATGAAGATCTTCAAGGAAGCAGGCATTCCTGATGGTGTCGTTAACTTTATCCCGGGCAAGGGAAGCGTTATTGGCAAGGTCATCACATCCAGTCCTGATCTCTCAGGTTTCCACTTCACCGGTTCTACGGCTACCTTCAAGACATTGTGGCGTGAGATGGGTGCAAACCTTGATCTTTACAAATCCTATCCGAAGATCGTCGGTGAGACAGGCGGCAAGAACTTCATCTTCGTTCATCCGTCAGCTGATCCTGCTGAAGTTGCAGCAGCTATTGTTCGCGGTGCTTTCGAATATCAAGGACAGAAATGTTCAGCCGGTTCTCGTGCATATATTCCGAAGTCTCTTTGGAAACAGACCAAACAGATGGTTGGCGACATGCTGAAAGAGATCAAGATGGGTGACGTTCAGGACTTCACCAACTTCATCAATGCTGTCATCGACGAAGCCTCTTTCGACAACATCAAGAGCTATCTCGACTACACGAAGCAGGCTACTGACGCCAAGATCGTCTTCGGCGGAAACTGCGATAAGTCTGTAGGTTATTTCGTTGAACCGACCGTCATTGAAACTACCAATCCGAAGTTCAAGACCATGGTTGAAGAGATCTTCGGCCCGGTTATCACGATCTTCCCATACGACGATGACAAGTTTGAAGAGACCCTCGACCTTTGCGACGAGACTTCTCCTTACGGTTTGACCGGTTCTATCTTCTCTTACGATCGTTATGCAGTCGAGGTTGCATTCAACAAACTGCGTTATGCTTGCGGTAACTTCTACATCAATGATAAGCCGACCGGTGCTGTCATCGGAATGCAGCCGTTCGGTGGCTCTCGTGCTTCCGGAACGAATGATAAGGCCGGTGGTCCGTTGAACCTGATCCGTTGGACGAATCCTCGTTGCATCAAGGAGACATTCGTACCGACAACACAGTATGGTTATCCTTTCCTTAAAGAAAAGTAACATAGATCCAAACTGTTAAAATTAAAAGCGACCCCGAAAGGAGCCGCTTTTTTTAATCGAATAAACTTTCGTTTGGTTCGACCTGACTTAAATGTCTAAGCTTTCTTCACAGCAAATGATCTCAAAATGCTACGATCAGGATTTTGGTTTCAAACCTATATGTACCAATACAAATAATTGATGTAAGTAAAAGTATTCAGATCTATTTCGATTCAAACTGAATCGGATATGTCTTTACACCATCCATTCCTGCATTATGAAGTTCATAATCGGGAATCCAATGATAAAGTTTCGTTCCGTCGGATAAGTCGGCTTCAATCAACAGCAGATGGTAATGATCCCATATATCTGTTCCATGATAGAAGAGATTGCGGGCGTCTATCGTCAATGCGCCATTCTTCAAATCCATGCTTCTCACCGGCGTTGTCCCGATCTCATTAGACCAGGTGACATAAGAATAGGTCGCAGCATAGAATTTAAGCGTCGCGTCCACCGGTTTTCCAGCCTTGCTTGCCGTAAACGATATAGAATCGGCGAAGTCATCATGCATGAGATTCTCAATAAAGCCTGCTTTCTTCTCATTGCCTGTCTTGTTGATTATCTTGATGGCATAATCACTCCAGCATGATTCAGCGTCCGGTGTATAGCAATAGTCGTTCATCAAACAATGGATCGGAGAAAATCCCTCATGGTTGACCGCATTGTTCTGAGCCTCCACCACGTCGATATACAAATCGGTGACGCCGCGATAATGTCCCAGCTCATGCGTGATGGCACGATAAGTATTCTCATCGAAGAGATTGCTGTAAACATTCTTGTTCTCATCGGTCGCGTTGATGATAAGGATCGTTCCGATGCCATCATCATCGCCGCAGCCTCCGCCATATTCTCCGGCTTCCGAACCTTGATAGAAAAAGTCGTAGATCACACAGAGTTTGAAGATATTCTTGTCGATTTTATTAATCATCTTCGTGTTGGCTCCGTTTTCGCCCCAATAGGAACAACCGTCGTACACAATGATGTCGTTCACATCCGGATGAAACACGTAGTGACGTTTCAGAAGATGCTTCTTGTCGCAGTTATTGAATCGGTCGGTGATTTGTTGCCACTGTTTGGTCAGCTCCGTACGGAAATACTCTGCTGACTTGCTATTCCACCCTTTCCGGTCGATGCCGATCTTTACATTAATATATATGGTATCGCCGTTGTCGTAATCAGGAATATAAGATTCGGCAATAGGTTTTACAATCGGTTCGGAATCGTCATCCTTGGAGCAACCCGTAAGGATGAAGGATGTAGTCAAAAGAAGCACTCCGAACAATAGCAATGAGATCCGATTTTTCATGACAGATTCACTTTAGGTAATTCATCGTTCACGTTTCAAAGGAATAAAGAAATGCATAAACCGAATGTCATAAAAGTACAATTCTAAACAACTTGAATCCAAAACCAAAGAATATGCCTACATTTGCTCCATAAAAAAGAGAAAGATGTCCACATTCCGTTACTACTTCCTTATGCTCCTCTCGCTGCTGTCATTGACTGCGGGTGCGGAATCCTTTCATTTCTCACAGTATGAAGTAAGTGACGGACTTCCCAGCAACGCCATCCGTTGCATCATTCAAGATCACAAAGGCTTTCTCTGGTTCGGAACAGGCAGCGGACTGAGCCGTTTCGACGGGTACAACTTCCGCAACTTCAACAACATCGAAGGAGACAAGACCTCTATTCACAACAACTATTCCTACACGCTTTACGAAGACAACCGCAAGCAGCTGTGGATTGGAACGGATAATGGCGTTTCTCTTTATCATGAAAACACGGAATGCTTCTCCTTCTTCTCAGCGAAGACAAGTAATGGAACACAGATAAAGAGCTGCATGAGCTGCATCCTGCAAACGAAAGACGGCACGATGTGGTTTGCGACTCTCGGTCAAGGAATCTTCTCCTACCAGCCTCAAAGCAAAAAACTGGTCAACTATTCACATCTGAATAAACAGACACCGTTGGACAACGACTCGATCGGATATTTGTGCATCGACAAGCAAGGAACATTGTGGGCGGCATCACTTCGGGAAGGTACGCTGACCTATTTCGACCAGAAATCACAGCGATTCGTCACGCTTCCGCTGCACGAAAAAGGCAATAGCAAGATATCAGCCATGTATGCCCTGCTTTGCGACTATCAGGACCAGATATGGGTAGGCACTTGGGACAAAGGAATTGCACTGGTAAATAAATCGACGGGAGAAATCACATCGTTCGTTCCCGATTCCAAAATTGGCGGCATCGGTCACATCCATTATATCTACGAATACAAACGGGGAATGCTGCTCATTGGTTCGGACGACGGACTGCTAAGCTTTAATACGCACACACACGAATTCAAAGAGGTCTCACTGTCAGAAAAGAACGGCAACAGCCTTGCTTTCCGCTTTATCTATCCTATTTATAAAGATCGCGAAGGCGGACTTTGGATCGGCAGTTACTACGACGGCGCCAGCTATTCATCTCCTGGGACAAGCCTGTTTGAAGGATTCGAACAGTCGTCATTCCACAATTCGGTGAACGGAAATGTGATCAGCAAATTCTGTGAGGATAATCAGGGGAATCTATGGATCGGCTCCGACGACGGAGGACTGAGCTGCATGAACAAGAAGACACACCTGTTCACCCATTATCTTCCCGACGGACGAGGCAATGGAATCTCCTATCACAATATCCATGCACTTTGCCTGGATAATGACAATCTTTGGGTAGGAACCTATTCCGGCGGACTGAACAAGATGAATCTCCAGACTCATTCATTCAAACATTACCTTCCTTCGCAAAGCATTTATGCACTGAAAAAAGATCGGTATGGAAACCTTTGGGCCGGCTCGATGAGCGACATCATGATCTATGACCGTCAGAAAGACGATTTCAGAAAGATCGTTATGACGAACACCACGACAACCGACATACTTGATGCTCCTGACGGCAACCTTTACTTCGGGACATTGGGACAAGGCATCTACATCTATAATTTCAAAACGAGGAAATGGCTCCGTCTGAAGAAGAAAGCCGACATGAACCTTTCTCTGCCGTGCAACCAGATCAATACCCTTTGCAACTATGAAGGCAAAGAGATGTGGGTCGGCACAGATGACGGTCTTTGGGTTTACAATTATAACAAAAAGAGCTTCAAGAAACTGCATATAGAAGGATTCAACCAGGCTGTCTGCAGCATCATCTACCAGAAGGGATTGTTCTGGCTGGCTACGACAAACGGTATTGCCGTCTATAATCCCAAAACGAAATCCATGCGCAGGTTCTACAAACGGGATGGATTGCAGAGCGACCAGTTCAGCGTGTGCGCTTCCCTTCTCTCCTCTGATGGAAAAATCTATTTCGGATCCATCAACGGATTCAACGTGATCGATCCACAGGTATTTCCTTCTAACCAATATGTGCCTCCGGTCATGATCACCAATCTGCAGATCTTCAACAAAGATGTTCCCATCGATTCCAAAGGGACCTTGAAGCAATCCATCAATGTAGTGAAACAGATTGAACTCAGCTACAAACAGAATGTGTTCAGCATCGAATATGCCGCGCTCAGTTACAGTGCTCCCTATAAGAACCGCTACAAATACAAGCTGGAAGGATTCGACAAAGAGTGGAATGATGTCGGCAACGAACGGAAAGCCACCTATACCAATCTTCCAGCAGGGCACTATGTATTCCGTGTCATAGCTTCGAACAACGACGGACTATGGGACAATGACGGTGCGCAAGTGAAGATCGTCATTCATCCTCCATTCTGGCAGACTACAGGCGCTTATTTTCTTTACGTACTGCTGATACTTGGAGGTGTTTATGGCACATTCAAATTCCTTCAAAGGCGTTCCGAACGGAGACAGGAAGAGAAGATCCACCGCTTGAAAGCGGAAAAGGAGCAGGAGTTGTATGAGGCAAAGATCAATTTCTTCACGCTCATCGCTCATGAAATCCGAACCCCGGTAACGCTCATCATCGGACCTATGGAAAAGATCATGAATGGACTGAAGCAACTGCCGGAGAACATTCAAGACGATATGCAGATCATCAACCGCAACAGCCAGCGACTGCTTTCACTCATCAACCAACTGCTGGATTTCCGCAAGGCCGAAGAGAACGCTTTCGTCATTCACTTCGTGCATCAGTCTGTTTACGAACTCTTGCAGAATCTTTATGTCCGTTTTCTCCCCATGATGGAACAGAGAGGAATCCACTTCGCCATGAACATGGACAACCGCCAACTCATCGCTGATCTCGATGAAGAAGCCATGACAAAAGTGGTCAGCAATCTCCTGACCAACGCCTTGAAATATGCCAAAGACGATGTGGAACTGACTTGCACTGCGGACGAACAGCATCTCGTCATCAAGGTGAGTGACAACGGCCCTGGCATACCAATCGAGGAACAGCAGAAAATCTTCGAACCTTTCTATCAGGCAAAAGGCAGTTATCGGCCTGGGACAGGACTCGGACTAGCTTTGTCGCATCTGCTAGTGGAGGCACATCACGGAATGATAGAAGTGAACAGTACGCCTGATCAACCTACCGTCTTTACGATCACAACACCTTTGCATCAAAAGAATGTGGAGGAAAAGAAGACGAAAGAACCTATGAATGATGAACTCGTCTCTGACAGCAATGTGGCGTCACCCAATAAAGTGGTCCACGAAACCAGTGCGGCCAACCTTCCGGTGCTTCTGATCGTGGAAGACGACGAAGACATGAGCAATTTCCTTTATGAAAATTTCTCCGACTCCTACAATGTGATTACCGCTGTTAATGGAGAGGAAGGACTGGAAGCTCTCAGCAAACATCCAGCAGACCTCATCATCAGTGATATCATGATGCCTGTCATGGACGGCCTCACCTTCTGCAACAAAGTAAAGGAAGACACCCATCTCGGACATATCCCGATCGTACTGCTTACCGCTAAGACCGACAACATGAGCAAAGTGGAAGGAATGAACAGCGGAGCCGATGCTTACGTTGAAAAGCCCTTCTCCATTCAGGTTCTGATGGCTCAGATTGCCAATCTGCTCGATTCCCGTAGGAAACTGAGAAAGAAATTCTCAGAGATGCCTCTCATCTCAGACGATATGGCGGAGAACAAAGCTGACGAGAAATTCCTCAACCAGCTGAACAAACTCATTGAAGACAACATCTCCAATTCCGGATTCAGCATCGACGACTTGGCTGACGGACTCGGATGCAGTCGCTCGGGACTTTTCTCCAAAATCAAGTCCTTGTCAGGAATGACGCCGGGAGAAATCATTCAGATCGTCCGCCTCAAGAAAGCGGCCGCCCTACTCTCCACCGGAAAGTACCGCATCAATGAGATCTGTTACCAAGTAGGTTTCAACAGTCCCTCCTACTTCTCCCGCTGCTTCTTCAAACAGTTTGGAAAGCTTCCGAAGGATTACATCAACAAAGAGCCATAAAATACAGTACCCGATTTAGGAGATGCCTGTTCCTTCATTTTAGGCATTCCCGATTTGGGATTTGGCTTTTCCACTTGGAAAAACGATTTCCCGATTTGGGATTCGATTTTGCAACGCTGAAAAATGATTTCCCGATTTGGGATTCAATTTTGCAACATTGTAAAACGGTTTCCCAATTTGGGATTCAATTTTGCAATGTGAGGTGTACTGAAAAAGGTTGTAGTTTAACGAAAAAGGTTGACTACATGAAGTCTTATTCAAGAAGAAGGTTGACTCGGTCAATACTTAGTTTTAATAAAAGTTGACTCAGCCAATGATTCATTCTAAGAACGGTTGACTCAGTCAGCCTTTAATCAGACAGGATGGAAATTCCCGTATTTTTCCTGCAAATACTGGAAGAAAATAAATAATAAGGGAACAAAGATAAGGAGTGCTATGGTTCCGAAAAGCAGACCTCCGACAACTGTTGATGCAAGGGAGCGACTACCGTTGGCGCCTACGCCGGAAGCGATCATTAGCGGCAGAAGTCCGAAGACCATTGCAAGGACGGTCATCAAAATAGGACGGAAACGTACTTTTGCCGCACTATAAGCAGCCTGCATCAGCGACATTCCCGCTTTACGACGTACTACGGCATATTCCGTCAGCAACACAGAGGTCTTCGAAAGCAGACCAATCAACATAATCAATCCGGTTTGCATGTAAATATTGTTCTCGAGTCCGAATATTCGGGCAAAGACAAAGCTTCCCAAGAGTCCGCAGGGAACAGCCAGGATAATAGCAAAAGGCAGGAGAAAACTTTCATACAAAGCTGATAAGATCAAATAGACGAGAACCAGACAGAGGGTAAAAATGACAGCCACATTGTTTGAAGACTGGCTCTCTTCACGTGAGACACCTCCGAATTCATAACCGTAATTCTTCGGCAACATCTGTTGGGCAGTTTCATTGATGGCACGCAGCGCATCGCCGGAACTGTAACCCGGAGCCGGTTCGCCATCAATGGCAATGGCATTGTACAGATTGAAACGCGACAATTCCTGAGAACCGTAAGTTTTGGTCAAATGAACGAACTGGCTGATCGGAGCCATATTGCCTCCGGCCCGTACATAGATCTGCGAGATGGATGCAGGAGAAACACGATAACTTGGATCTGCCTGAATAGAGACGCGGTAGAGTTTCGAGAAGCGGTTGAAGTTGGATACATATTCACCTCCGTAGTAGCTTGCGATGGTTTCGAGGATCTCACTAGGCGAGATACCCGCCTGCTCACATTTTGCTGCATCAATATCAACCCAGTACTGCGGATATTTCGTATCAAAGGTTGAATAGATGTTATTAATCTCAGGCCGTTTCTGCAGGGCTTGAATAAAACTGTCGGAGACCTTCTTAAAAGATTGGGTACTGCCTGAAGCTCTATCCTGCAGATACAGTTCGAATCCACTCTGCATGCCGTAACCCGGAATCATAGGTGGCTTTGTGACATAAAACTGGGCATCTTTCACTTCGGATGAGAAACCGGTGATACGGTTCATGATCTCATCTGCACTCTGACTTTTCGAATTTCGTTGATTCCAATCTTTGAGAGAGATGAAGAACATGCCCATCGACGGGCCGGATCCAGTGAGAGAATAACCCGTAACCTTTCCAAAGTGATCAATCTCGGGAATGCTGCTGAGATAATGTCCAACCTGTGACGCCACCTTTTCTGTCTGCATCAGCGATGTTCCGGGCTTACAGTTCATGCTGACATTAATGGTACCGGTGTCTTCATCAGGCACCAGTCCTGTCTTAGTGCTCCACATCATCAGCACAAGTAGAATAAGGGCAGCAGCCAGCATGCACCACATAGTCTTACGATAACGGGAGAAAAAGACGAGACTCTTGACGTAACGCTGCGTCAAGACAAAAAAGGCAGCATTGAAAGCGATTCGGCAGCGGGCGGCAAAGTTCGCCTTTATCTGTCCGTCTTCATCGGTATAGGGCCGAAGAAGAAGGGCACAAAGAGCAGGCGAAAGAGTAAAAGCATTGAAAGCGGAAATACCGACCGCTATAGCCATAGTGATTCCAAACTGTTTATAGAAGGTTCCAGAGGTCCCACCTATCATAGAGACAGGAATAAAGACAGCCATAAAGATAAAAGTAGAGGTAAGGATGGCGGATGAGATGCCGGACATAGCATCAAGGGCAGCCTTGAATGGTGAACGATAGCCGCTGTCGAATCGTGCCTGTACTGCTTCTACCACGATGATGGCATCGTCCACAACCGTACCGATGGCAAGTACGAGAGCAAAGAGTGTAAGCAGATTGATGGAAAACCCTATCAGCGAGATGAAAGCGAAAGTTCCGACGATGGAGACTATGATCGACAAGGTCGGTATAATGGTGGAGCGCAGATCCTGAAGGAACAGATAAACTACCAGAATCACAAGCAAAATGGCTACGAGAAGCGTCTTGATTACCTCCTGGATGGAAGCGTAGAGAAACTTGTTGGTATCGCTCAATGTAACGAATTGTGTACCGTCGGGCAGACTGCTGCTCATCTCCTGCAAAGCGGAATCGATTTCCCGGATGATCTTCGAGGCGTTCGATCCGGCAGTCTGAGTTATCATAGCCATGGCCGCCGGTTTGTCATCCACGGCAGTGGAAAAGTTATACGCTTCACTGCCCATTTCCACATTAGCCACATCGCGCAGCCGCAGGACATTACCATCAGAGAGCGCACGAATCACGATGTTGCCGAATTCTTCAGGCGTAGAGAATCTCCCACGATATTTCATGGTGTATTGGTAGGTATTATCATGGTTCTCGCCGAAGGCTCCTGTCGCCGCTTCTATGTTCTGCTTTTCCAAAGCCTGCGACAGGTCCGAAGGAATAAGCTTATACTGCGCCATCTTATCAGGTTTCATCCAAATACGCATGCTGTAACTGGATCCAAACTGCATCACCTTACCTACACCGCCAATGCGTTTAAGTCTCGGGATCACGTTAATGTCCATATAGTTATTGAGGAACTTCTCATCATATTTGCCATTGTCGCAATAGAACGCGAAAGTCTTCAGTTCAGAGTTCTGCTGTTTTTCCGTAGTAACGCCGATCTTGGTCACTTCGGCAGGAAGTAAACTCAAAGCTGTGGAAACACGGTTCTGTACATTGACAGCATCCATATCCGCATTACTTCCCTGTTTGAAATAGACATCAATGGAAGCTTCGCCTGAATTGGATGCCGAAGAGATGATATAGGACATGTGTTCCACACCGTTGATGGCTTCCTCCAGAGGGACGATGACACTCTTCTGCACTGTTTCGGCATTTGCTCCGGGATAACTGGTAGAAACGGAAATGGTTGGAGGTGCCATGTCAGGATACTGTTCGACAGGCAGATTAACAACGGCAACCACACCCATCAATACCAGGATAACAGATAGGACGATGGAAAATACGGGACGATCAATGAAAAACCTCAACTGCATAATATGGACTTTAATGGTTACTTAATTACCCTTCGTGTGAATTCTCATCCCATCGTGTAGCATATTGATGCCTTCTATCACGATCCGATCGCCCCGTCTGAGACCTGAACGGACTATGTAGTGATTGCCATCACCTAAATCCTCAACATTGACTTCTGTGGTTTGTACTTTGTCTCCCTTCAGTTTGTAAACGAAAACCTTATCCTGAAGTTCATACGTGGAAGTCTGAGGAATAACCAGCGCATTGGAGTCTGTGCGCTGAATGATGACATCGCATATTCCACCACTTAGCAGGAGCCGTTGCTCATTCGGGAAAACAGCTCTCACAGAAGCCGTACCTGTTGTGGAATTGATGACGCCGCTAATCGTTGCAATGCGCCCCCTTTCTCCATAAACCGTACCATCGTTCAGTCGAAGAGAAATCATAGGCATGGATTTAATAGCATCCTCTATGGTTCCATTAGTATGAATCAGGTTGCGGATGCGACTCTCCGTCATGGAGAAATAGACAAAAATCCTCGCATTGTCGGAGATGGTGGTGAGCGGCTGTTGCATCGAGGAGCTGGCCAATGTCCCGATACGATATGGAATAGTGCCGACCACTCCATCCGACGGACTGGTAACGACCGTATAGGAAAGATTGTTCGCCGCATTCATCTTGTCAGCCTGCGTCTGTTCAAGATTGGCGAGAGCTGCAGCCAAGGTATTGTCAGCGGTGAAGAGTTCATATTCGGAGATGATCTTCTTTCGATAGAGAATGAGTTTACTGTTATAATCAAGCCTGGCTGTCTTTACCTTGGCCTGCGCGGCATGGACATTTGCCACAGCCGTAAGCAGTGCTGCTTTGTAAGGCACCTGATCGATAACAAACAGAGGCTGGCCCTTTCTCACCTTCTGTCCTTCGTTGACATACAGTTTAGAGATGCGTCCTGTTACCTGAGGAAATATATCCACATCCTGTTGCCCACGGATGGAAGCGGTATAGGAATCAGAAAGGACTACAGACGACGGCATGACGGTCTTTGTTGAATAAACATTTTGGGTAGCGTCTTCTTTTGTTGTTTTACTACATGAAGATAGACTAAGCACCACCGCGATCAGAGCCAACTGCCAAACCTTAGAATATATCATGGGGAACGATGCGTTTGTTGAATGAATTATAGCCATTTGTCATGAATCCACATTCCACTGCGGGCACTGAGTATTCCGATTTCTGCACCGGCTATGACATCATTCAGCCAATATCGGTTGTCATAAAGTCTCGATAGGGCAACCGATGCAGCTTTGACATAGGCCATCAGCCCGTAGATGTTGCCATATTCCTCTCGGATAAGCTCAGCTCCACAGAAGACCGTTGCCGTATGAATTAAAGAACATGTGCTACGGAAAAAGGCATTGGGGCAGACCATCTGCGTTGAAAGTTCCAACCTATTCACGGTCTCCGTCAGAATGACGCTGGAAGAAAATGCAATGGAAAGACGTTGTCTGTACGTATGTTTCGCTTGAATCACGTATTTGCCTCCGGTAATAAAAAAGGAGAGCGGAAGATTTTGTCTATCGTCACCGATGTGACAACCATCGCGGTCGCAGCAATGCCACACATCGATCATCGCAGATCGCTTCACCGACTGAGAGCAGCCATAGTAAACGTTCCTCACACCGTAGGACGAGAGCGCGTTCGGCAGATGAGCTGCTTGTATGCACGGAGCCGATACGAAAAGAGTGAGCAGAAAAACTATTATCCCTTTCATTCTATTTCTATTTGAGAACATTTCGCTTTTGAACAGTATCTAAACACAAAGATCAACAGCAAAATCGAAGATGAAGAGGGCTGAATCCCTGAACAGATAAAAAAGAGGTCTGAACTGATAATATCAGAGTGTAAATCGTATCAGCTCAACTGTCCATCCACTCTTTCAAAGCGGCGGCTCGTTCACGGCTGACGTTGACCGTCACATCTGGGAATCCCTTGAGATGTACACAAAGGCGGGAATTGAAATAATTGGAAATGCTTTTCACATGGTCTATATGGATGATGAACTGCCGATTGGCACGGAAGAAACTTCGTGGATCGAGCTGAGCTTCCAACTCATCCATCGTGTAGGGAACTACATCGGAAGTCCCATCATTGTAAAACAGGCATGAGTTGCGCTCTTCCAAAGATATATGGTTGATGTCTTTCACCAGCACGGATTTGTATCCGTCACGATAAGGCAATAGAAACCTTTCACGATAACGGTAGTTATTCCTTTTCATCAAGTCGAGCAACTGCCTCATTTCATCGTTCTGGATCTTTTGGCCCATGCGACACACCTTTGAAATAGCTGCATGCAATTCCTCTTTATCAACTGGCTTCAGCAGGTAGTCGAAACTGTTATACTTAAAAGCCTGAATGGCATATTCATCATAAGCGGTA
>Ga0208826_1002155_pt1 | contig 15037 bp, 18 predicted proteins | sample AD_UKC115_MetaG_FD_184451 | JGI IMG/M metagenome (GOLD analysis project Ga0208826, IMG submission 184451) | Active sludge microbial communities of municipal wastewater-treating anaerobic digesters from Hong Kong - AD_UKC115_MetaG (SPAdes)... | ecosystem: Engineered > Bioreactor > Anaerobic >...
CGGCTGCGTGAGATCCCGGCGATCGATAAAGCGCTCCATCACGCGGATGCGCGCCAGCAGTTCCGTCATCGAGAACGGCTTCGTCACATAGTCGTTCGCGCCGAGATCCAGCGCCGCGACCTTATCTTCATCCATCCCGCGCGCCGATACGATCAGGATCGGAATCTCCGACACCTTGCGGATCTCCTGGATGATCTCGTTTCCATCCATATCCGGAAGCCCGAGATCGAGCAGGATGATATCCGGGTTCTGTGTGCAGAACGCGAGGATGCCCTGTTTCCCGGTCGCCGCGGTCGTCACCTTATAATTCTTCGCCTTGAGCGCCATCGACATGAAATTGACGATCTTCGAATCGTCTTCCACCAATAAAATATGGATCTGTTCCACACCTACACCTCAGTTTCTTCCGTTTCTTCATCCGGAATATAAAATCGGAACACGGCCCCGCCGGAAGGGCGGTTCTCCGCCGTAATGCGCCCGCCATGCGCCTCTACGATGGCCTTGCAGATGGAGAGGCCGAGCCCTACGCCCCGCCCCTTGTCCGACATGTTGCGCGGCAGGGTGACAAAATCGTCGAACAGCGTGCCCAGAAGGCTTTCGTCGATGCCGCGCCCGTTATCGGCACATTCAAAGGCGATCTCCCCTTCGGAGCGGAAAACCGAGAGCCCGATTTTCACATGGTCGCCCGCATGTTTGCAGGCGTTGCTGATCAGGTTGACCAGCACCTGTACAATCAGCGCGCCGTCCACGCGGACCATCAGGATCTCGTCCGGCAGGTGCACCTGAATCTCGTTGTCTTCAAGGAAGGTCCTCGTCTGGGCCACTGCCTGGCCGATCAGGTCGTCCACCGCCTCGTAATTCTTTTTGATCTCCATGCGGCCGTCGGTGATCCGCGTCATATCGAGAATATTCTGGGCGGTCAGCATAAACATCGAGGAATCCTCATGGATATCCTTCGCGAGCTGCAGCACCTCCTCATCCGAGAGGGTGTCGTAGTTGTCGATGATGAGACCGCTCGCGCCGGAGATGGCGGTGAGCGGTGTGCGGATGTCGTGCGAAAGGCTGCGCAGCAGCGAGGTCTTCAGATGCTCTTTTTCCATCGCGAGGCGGATCTTTTCCCGCTCGAGATAGATGAATTCGCGGTCGAGCACGATCGCCATCTGGTGCACGACGGCCTGAAACAGCTTCGTATGCTCCTCCGTGATCTTTTCCGGGCGCCGGTTGACCGACAGAGTGCCGATCACGCTTGCCAGCTCCTGGATCGGAAACACCAGATCGTCCCCGGAGGGCATATACCCGTCGCTCTTGTACTCCGTGTTCTCAGTCCCGAACTTGCCGTTGTCGAGCCTGACGCAGCACTCATACTTTGTGTGGCCGTTAATGAAACGGATCCCGTTCATCACGATGTTCTCCGTACCGGTCAGGTTGAGAAAGCTCTCCGTGATCTCATACATCAGCTGCGTGGTCCTCTGATTCTCCTTGGCGATGCTGGCCTGCTCCCGGAATTTGGAGGACATCGCCCCGCAGATCGACGCCGCGAGCAGGAAAAAGAACATCAGCAGCATATCCTGCGGATCCCGGATCAGCAGCGAATGAAGCGGTTCGGTGAAGAAAAAATTGAACAGGAACACGCTCACGACGGCGGACAGCAACCCGTAGACATATCCTCTTGTGAATACGGTGGTGAGCAGAACCCCCAGAAGGAAGATCATCAGCACGTTTTCCTTGGCGACGCCGATGTGATGCACAAACAGCGAGAGCAGCGTGGAACCCGTGCAGATCAAAAGCACGTTTCCGACGCAAAAAAGATGGAATTTCAGTTTCCGGTACCAAGAGGAAGAATCCATCCTGTGCGCTCCCCTTCTCCGTATGATTGGACGGCGGCACGGCCCTCTCCGGTTTTGCGGCGGAAAAAACGCCGCCGCGCCGGAAGGCCGCCCCTGTTTTTTTCATTATATCTCTTTTGCCTCCGGAATACAAAGCCCGGCGGATATTCCGGGGGCGGAAACCCGTTCCCCGGCATCCGGATCGCCGGGAGGCCGCCCGCCGGATCCGCCCCGCGGCTTGGGGAAAAATCCCTTTTCTCTGCCGTTTCCGGCGGCGGCATACCTTGTCCCGACAGTTTTGGGGCAGCGGCCGCGCTTCTTTCAATATTTTACCAGAATCTTGTTTCTTTGTACAGAATTTGTGCTAAGATAAGCATAGAATCGAAACGGGCGCCGGCGGCGCCATCCGCGTTCGGTTCCCGGCCGGGCCTTTCCGGCCGGCGGTTCGCTTTCACGGCCTCCGGGGAGCGGCAGAAACTTCCCCGGTGAGCCCGAAACGGGAATTTCATTTCATAAAACAAGGGAGGATACAGGGATGAGAGATCGGTATGACGTCGACAGGATGTTCCACAACGAGAACGTCACCGGCGAACCTTTTCTTGATACGGACGGCGGGATCTTTCCGACGGACGAAGATACGGAAGCCGACGAGGCGCGGGATCTGAGGCTGGATCCTCAAATCTTCTGCGACGAGTGCGACTCTGAAGACGAAGGCGACTCGGATTACTGAAGACGCAAGCGACGCATTTCCTGCGCCGCTTTTTTACTTTCGGTAAAATATTCCCGTCATTTTTCCTCGGTTAAAATCCCGCAAAGAATGGATCCAGGCCCTCCGGAATCCAAAAAATCCTGTTGAATTCCTTTTGGAACTGAGGTATACTCATACTATTATAATTATAAGAGCCAGATATTACCAGGAGTAGTGAAAACCATGCCTCAATTCACCAAGAAGGCTATTGTCGATTCTTTTGTCAAACTGCTGAATCAAAAACCCCTGAATCAGATCACCGTCAAAGATATCGTCGAGGACTGCGGGGTCAGCAGAAAGACATTTTATTATTATTATCAGGATACCTGTGCACTGGTGGAGGATCTGTTTCTGGCAGGCACGGAACGCATTCTGTCGAGCGAAACGGACAGCTCCTCTTTGGAGACCGTACTGCTGGATCTTTCGCATCAGCTCTATGAAAACAGGAAGCTGGTCCTGCATGTCTACAATTCCCCCGAGCGGGATCACCTGGAGGAATACATCTTCCGGGGCGCCGAAAAGACGGCCATGGATTTCGTGCGGAAACAGGCGGAGGGGATCCCGTGCAGGGAAGACCAGATCCGCATGCTGGCGGACTGGTACATGGCCGCGTTCGCCGGGCTCGCGGCGGAGTGGATCCGGCACGGCATGAAGGATCCTCCGGATTCATATATCCACGATCTCGGCCGCCTGCTGCGGGGCACAAGCCGTTTCGCCCTCCAGAACATCGCCGACGGTGACAAATGAGCGGTTATGTGCAAAAATGTCACAAAAAACGACGTCATGGGAGAAAATCTCTCAAGGCGCCTTTTTTGTCCATAGATTTTTCCGGCGGCCGGGCTAAACTTGGATAGCATTGAAAAAAGGGAGGGGCTGCCATGTCACGTCTCAAAAACGTCAAAATCGGAAGCGTTATCCTGTCGCTTGCCATGACCGGGCTCGGCGCCGTCATCATGTTCCGGCCCGAATTTTCGGCGGCGACCCTATGTTACCTGCTTGGGGCGGTTATACTAATTACCGGAATTGTCAAGATTATCCGGTATTTTACCCACGACCTGTTCGACCTCGCGTTTCAGTTTGATCTGGCGCTCGGGATCCTCGGAATCGCCTTCGGCGTGATGCTGCTGATTCATCCGGTGATCCTGATGCAGGTGCTGCCGGTCGCTCTGGGCATCTTTATCCTCGCGGAAAGTGCGTTCACCTTTCAGACCGCGCACGAGGCCAGACGCTTCGGGCTGGAGCTGTGGTGGCTGATCCTGCTCGCGGGGATTCTTTCAGGGGTATTCGCGATCCTGCTGATCGCCGCGCCGTTTGAGGCCGCCTCCGTGCTGATGGTGATTTTCGGCGCCTCGCTGCTCGTCTTCGGCGTGCAGGGCCTTGTCGTGGATCTGACGGCGATCCGCTACACAAAGCTTTAAGTTTCAAGCTATGGGAAAGGATGATTTTTGTTGAGTGATCTTTCCGAAAGGATCGTCTCGGAGATGAACACCGAAACGGTCTTTACGATCCCCGTTTTCGGCGGGATCGACGTGGATGAGGGAACGGTGGTCACCTGGATCATCATGGCTGTGATGATCCTCGCCTCCATTCTTTTGACGCGGAAGCTCCGGGTGGACCACATCTCCAGACGGCAGGCGGCCGTGGAGGTGTTCGTGACGAAGCTTGAGGATGTCGTCGTCGGCGTTATCGGTCCGGAGGGCAGGCAGTACGCGCCCTACCTCGTGACGGTGCTCGTTTATATCGGGTTTGCCAACATCATGGGCGTGTTCGGCTTCAAGCCGCCGACCAAGGATCTCAACGTGACCCTTGCGCTCGCCGTGATGAGCATCGTGCTCGTGCAGGCGGCCTCCATCCGGAAGCGGCGGGTCGGCGGATGGCTCAAATCCTTTGCGAAGCCGCTCGCCATCGTGACGCCGTTCAACATCCTGGATCTGTTCACCCGGCCGCTCTCCCTGTGCATGCGGCTTTTCGGCAACGTGCTGGGTGCCTTCGTCGTCATGATCCTGCTGGAATCTTTTGTCCCGGTCGTGATTCCGGCCGTATTCAGCCTGTATTTCGATTTCTTCGACGGATTTCTGCAGGCCTATGTGTTCGTATTCCTGACCAGTGTTTATATTAAGGAAGCTATTGAGTTATCCGAATAATAGAGAGGAGTTTTTATTATGTCACTCACTGCAATCGCTGCGGGGATCGCAGTCTTTACCGGCATCGGCGCCGGAATCGGAATCGGTATCGCAACCGCCAAGGCCGTGGAGGCCTGCTCCCGTCAGCCGGAGGCCAGCGGCAAAATCATGACCCTGCTGATCCTCGGCGGCGCTCTGGCCGAGGCCACCGCCATTTACGGTTTCGTGACCGCCCTGATCCTGATTTTGACGCAGTAATTTCTTACCCGGAAAGGCAGGCAATGTAAATTGATTAAGGTGGATTGGAACTTGCTGTTTACGGTCATCAACCTGTTGATTCTGACCGCAGCCATGCGCATTTTCCTCTTCAAACCCGTGCATAAAATTCTGGACGAGCGGCAGAAGCTGGTGGACGGCGCCCTCGCGGATGCGGAATCGGCGAAGAAGAACGCCGAGGAGCTCGAAGCGCAGCATCAGGCGGCCATGGCCGGCGCCGAAGAGGAAAAGGCCGAGATCATCCGGAACGCCAGAACTTTTGCTTCCGCCGAGAGCGACCGGGTGCTGACCGACGCGAAGGCCAAGGCGCAGAAGATTCTCTCCGACGCCTCCGCGGAGGGCGAGATGAAAAAGAAAGAAATTCTGGAGGGCACGCAGGCCGAACTCGCGGGGATCATCGCGGAGGCCGCCGAAAAGCTCTCCCTGCAGCAGGGCGCCTCCGACGACGGCTCCGCCCTGTACGGCGGATTCCTGGATCGGGCGGGTGAAAGCCATGAATGATCCGGAAAAGGGCTTCTCCAACGCTTCCTCCGGAGAAAACGAGGCACAGCTCTTCTGCGTGACGGCTCCGGGCTACGAGCAGTACGGAAGGATCCGGGACTGGCTCGCCGGACGCTTCGGCGTGGAAAATCTGGTGCTTCACGTGGTGGAGGATCCCTCCCTCGGGGATGGTTTTAAAATCAAATACGGCGACATCGAGCTCGACTGGTCCAGCGAAGGCCGGAAACGTCAGCTGCAGGAGGCGCTCTCCGCCCCCGCGCAGGATGCCTCCCCGGAGACGCTCATCTCCATCATGAAGGCGCGCATCGGGGAATTCGGCATCGCCGTGCAGGAAAAAGAGGTCGGATCGGTCCGCTCCGTCGGGGACGGAATCGCCGTGATCGACGGCATCGACCACGCGGAATACGGAGAGATCGTCCTGTTTGACAACGGCGCCAAGGGCATGATCCAGGACATTCGGGAGGACGGCCTCGGCTGCATCCTCTTCACCTCCGAAACTGGCATCCGGCAGGGCACGCAGGTGGTCCGTACCGGCAAAACCGCCGGCATCCCCGTGGGCGACGGCGTGCTCGGCCGCGTGCTCAATGCTCTGGGCGAGCCGATCGACGGTCTCGGTCCCTTTGCCGCCGCGGGCTGGAGCCCTATCGAATCGGAGGCCCCGGGCATCATGGACCGGCAGGCCATCTCCGTGCCGATGGACACCGGCCTGCTCGTTATTGACTCCATGTTCCCGATCGGCCGCGGCCAGCGGGAACTGATCATCGGCGACCGTCAGACCGGAAAGACCGCCATCGCGCTCGACACCATCCTCAATCAAAAAGATAAGAACGTTGTGTGCATCTACGCCGCCATCGGCCAGAAGGCCAGTACGGTTTCGAGCGTTGTGAGCACGCTCAAGAAAAACGGCGCGCTCGGGTATTCCGTCGTGGTCTCCGCCACGGCCAGCGATCCCGCGCCGCTGCAGTACATCGCCCCCTACTCCGGCTGCGCCATTGGGGAATACTTCATGCGGAAAGGCCGGGATGTGCTGATCGTCTACGACGACCTCTCCAAGCACGCCGTGGCCTACCGCGCCCTGAGCCTGCTGCTCGGACGCAGCCCCGGGCGTGAGGCCTACCCCGGCGACGTCTTCTATCTGCACTCCCGTCTGCTCGAGCGCTCGGCCCGCCTCTCGCCGGAATTCGGCGGCGGCAGCATGACGGCGCTCCCCATCATCGAAACACAATCGGGCAACGTCTCCGCCTACATTCCGACCAACGTCATCTCGATTACGGACGGCCAGATCTTTTTGGAGACGGATTCCTTCAACGCGGGCCAGCGCCCGGCCGTGAACGTGGGACTCTCCGTCTCCCGCGTGGGCGGCGACGCGCAGACCGATATTATGAAAAAGGCGGCGGGCTCTATCCGCCTCGACCTTGCCCAGTACCGGGAGCTTGAGGTGTTCACCCAGTTTTCGAGCGACCTTGACGATACCACCAAGGCACAGCTCAGCCACGGCGCGGCGCTGATGCAGCTGCTCAAGCAGCCGCAGTACCACCCGATGAGTCTGCATGAGCAGGTTCTGACGCTGATCGCGGCGAACGCCCACGTCTTCAGCCATACGCCCGCCAAAGAGGTCAAGGCCATGCAGGGCCGGCTGCTCGCATGGTTTGAGACCGCCCGCCCGGAGATCGTGCGGGAGATCGAGGAAAACAAGCGGATGACGGAAGATCTCCGCCGGCAGATTTCCGATGCGCTCGGCGTGTTTGCGGCTTCGGAGGCGGGTGACGCCAATGGATAGCGCCAAGGAGATCCGGGACCGCATCACGAGCGTCCGGGATACGAGGAAAATCACCAACGCCATGTATCTGATCTCCTCCAACAAGCTGCGTAAGGCGATGCGGGAGCTCGAAAAGACGCTGCCGTACTTCCTCACGCTGCGCAAGGGCATCAAGTTTGTCTTCGACAACCTTCCGGACGCATCGAGCCGCTATGTGGATATCGGGGACAAACGCCCGGAGAGCGCAAAGGTGCGCGGCTATCTGGTGGTCACGGCGGACAAGGGCCTCTCGGGGGCCTACAACCACAACGTGCTGAAGCTCGCCATGGAGCATCTGCACGACACCGCCGGGGCAAAACTCTATGTCGTCGGCAGGTTTGGGCGCCAGTATTTTCTCCAGAAGGGCGTGGAGGTGGAGCACAGCTTCTTCTACACCGCCCAGAACCCCAACCTCTACCGCTCCGGGGAGATCGCCGCCGCGCTGCTCGACGCCTTCGATCACGGGGCGCTCGACGAAATCTACGTCATCTATACGGTCATGCGCAACAGCATCGTCACCGAGGCGACCATGCGTCGGGTTCTTCCGTTTGAGCGGAAGCACTTCTCCTCCCAGCAGGCGGCGGGCGAGTCGAAATATGACTGGGTGGCCAGCGAGATCGCCTCCTATGAATTTTATCCAACCGTCGAAAAGGTGCTCGACAGCGTCGTGCGCAGCTACCTCTCCGGCTACATCTACAGCGTGCTGGTGGACAGCTTCTGCGCGGAACAGAATTCCCGCATGTCGGCCATGGATACCGCCAGCCGAAATGCGAACGAGATGCTTTCCGCCCTTTCCCTGAAATACAACTCCGTCCGGCAGGCCGCAATCACACAGGAAATCACGGAGGTCACTGCCGGAGCGAGAGCCCAGAAACTGCACCTCGACGAACCGTAGGCAGTGCGGCCTGCCGGTTCGCAATATCCCAAGCAAGGGGGTTTATTCAGACATGAAAACAGGAACGATCCGGGCCGTTTCCGGACCGGTGGTCGACGTTCTGTTCCAAAAGGAAGAGGATCTGCCCGAGATCGACGAAGCCCTGACCGTTGAGGCAAAGGGCAGAACCCGCGTCATGGAGGTCGCCCAGCATCTCGGCGGCGGCAAAGTGCGCGCGATCATGATGGGGGCGAGCGAAGGGCTCTGCCGCGGCATGGCCGTCACGGCCACCGGCAGGGGCATCACGGTGCCCGTCGGAGAGGCGACGCTGGGGCGGCTTTTCAATGCGCTCGGCGAGACGACGGACCGTGGGGAGCCGATTCCGCCCGATGCGGAGCGCTGGAGCATCCACCGGGCCCCGCCCTCCTTTGCCGACCAGAACCCCGACGTTGAAATCCTCGAGACCGGCATCAAAGTCATCGACCTGCTCGAACCTTACGCCAAGGGTGGCAAGATCGGGCTCTTCGGCGGCGCCGGCGTGGGCAAGACAGTGCTCATTCAGGAGCTCATGCACAACGTGGCCTCCGAGCACGGCGGCTACTCCGTCTTCACCGGCGTGGGCGAGCGCAGCCGCGAGGGCAACGAGCTCTGGAACGACATGAAGGCCAGCGGCGTGCTCGAAAAATCCGCGCTGGTCTTCGGCCAGATGAACGAGGCGCCCGGCATCCGGATGCGCGTGGGCCTGACCGGGCTCACCATCGCGGAGTATTTTCGGGATATGGAGCACAAGGATGTGCTGCTCTTCATCGACAACATCTTCCGCTTTGTACAGGCGGGCAGCGAGGTCTCGGCGCTGCTGGGGCGGATGCCTTCCGCCGTGGGCTATCAGCCGACACTCGCAAACGAGATGGGCGAGCTGCAGGAACGCATCGCTTCCACCAGAAGCGGCTCAATCACCTCGGTGCAGGCCGTGTACGTCCCGGCCGACGACCTGACCGACCCGGCCCCGGCCACCACCTTCGCGCACCTCGACGCCACAACGGTCCTCTCCAGAAAAATCGTGGAGCAGGGCATTTACCCCGCCGTGGACCCGCTCTCCTCCACCTCCCGCATTCTTGAGGCGGAGATCGTGGGGCAGGAACACTACGAGACCGCCCGGAAGGTGCAGGAGACGCTCGAAAAATACGCGGAGCTTCAGGATATCATCGCGATCCTCGGCATGGAGGAACTCTCCGAAGAGGATAAGACCACCGTTTACCGCGCGAGAAAGATGCAGAAATTCCTCTCCCAGCCCTTCTCGGTGGCCGAAAAATTTTCCGGTATCCCCGGAAAATACGTGCCCGTGAAGGAGACCGTGAAGGGCTTTCAGGCCATCCTCTCCGGCGACATGGATTCCTGCCCGGAGGAGGCGTTCTACAACGTCGGCACGATCGACGACGTGGCCGCAAAGGCGAAAGCCTTGACAGGAGGCGTCTGAGATGGCCGATACCATGGAGCTTCACATTCTGGCGGCGAATCGGGTCTTTTACGACGGCCCCGCCGCCTCCGTCACCGTGCCGGCCGAGGACGGCGAGATGCAGATCCTGCCGCACCGCTCGAAGCTCATAGCAGCCATCGTCGCGGGTGAGCTGCGGTACCGCCTGCCCGACGAGCCGGATCAGATCGTAGCCGTCGGAAACGGGATCATCAAGGTCACGGGCAGCGAGGTGCTGGTTCTCGTGGACACCGCGGAAAAGCCGGAGGAAGTCAGCGCGGTGCGCGCACAGCGGGAGATGGACGAGGCCCTCGAACAACTCCGTCAGAAGCAGAGCTTTCAGGAATACAAGCTCGCGCAGGCGAACCTCGCCCGTGCCGCCGCGGCCCTGCGCGTCAAGCACAAGCCGCACGCGTAAAGGCCGGAAGGATCTCTCCCGGCAGGGAATCCGGGCAGAGACATGCTTCTCCGCGGTTTTTTAAACAGAAAGACAAAAAACGCCCCGTCCTTTTCGCCGGAGCGTTTTTTATTTTTGGATCGAAACCCGGAGGCAAAACGGGTGGAAACCGGGAAAACGGACCTCCGGGTGCGGACAAAGGACGGCCCGGAGAAACAGCGGGCGGAAGATTCCCGGCCGCGGGGCGCCTCGCTTTGGGAATCCTGCGAAGCCCCGGAAGCAAGGCGCCGCAGGGGGAATCCCGCCGCCCCGTCTTTCCCCGGAGAGCAGGGCGCGTTCCGGCAGCACAAAACCGTATCCGAAGCGACATATTCCGGCAGAAATCTACAAACGGGATTGCCGTTTTTCCCCAAGTATGGTATCATAATTCCAACAAAATCCGGAGCGTGCCCGCGCGGAAACGGGCCGGGCCGGAGAGGCGGATCGCCGGATGCCGGACAGAAAACGATCCTGAAACCCGGCAGGCGGAATCCGCAAAGGACGGGAGGCGTCAGAATGGAAAAGCGCAGAAGAATCGGCAGCCGCGTCCTTTCGGTCGCGGGATTCGCCTTTCTTTTTTCCTATCTGATGGCCTTTTTGTTTGAAGGTCAGGTGCTTTACGGTCTGCTGGAAGTGCGGCAGACGGAGGCCTCCGGATACATCATGGCGGCGATCGCCGCGCATTTCGCGGGGCTGTTTTCCGCCGGCTTCTTCGTAAAATCCCCGAGGGCGGCCAGACGCACCCTGCTTGCCGGCATGGGCGTCTCCCTGATCGTGACACTGCCTTTCTTTTTCCCGCCGACGGCGCTGTGGGTTTCCGGCCTTATCACCGGCGGCTTTGCGAGCGGCTGTGCGCTGGCCTCGTGGGGCTATTACCTCAGGACCTTTACACCCAAAAACGAGCGCATCAAATCCTGTGCGGACGCGATGATCTTTTCGAATCTGCTGATGATCGCCATGAACCTGATCGCCGGAAATGTGTCTCCCGCCGCGGGGCTTCTCTGCGTGATGCTGTGCATCCCCGTCGGGATGATTTTTATTTTCATGCTGCCCGTCCCGGACGACAGGAAATGGGGCGGCGAGGCGGAGAGCAGGCTGTCCGGCGGCATCAAAACGCCGCTGGCGGTCCTTTTTCTGTTTGTCGCCATCATCACGGTCGACTCCGGCCTGATGTATCAGGTGATCAACCCGGCCTTCGCTCACCTGACGGGGCTTGTCACCTGGTACTGGGCTGTGCCGTATATCACCGCATTGGTGATCGTGCGGAATCTGCCCGCAAGGGTGAAACGTTCCCCGCTCCTCTATGTCGGCATGGCGATGATCATCGGCGCATTTATCTGCTTTATGCTGCTTGGGCGCGGCGAAGGCGATTATCTCGCGGTGGATACGCTGATGCTCGGCGCCTGCGGCATCTTCGACCTCTTTTGGTGGAGTATCCTCGGAGAGATGCTGGACTATGCGAAAAACCCCGTCGGGATATTCGGAATCGGGCTTTCCGCAAACGTATTCGGCGTGCTCTGCGGGGGTCTGGTCGGCCTCGGCGTGACCTCCTTCGGGCTTCCGGGTGCGGAGGTGGCGGTGATCGCGCTGGTGGTTGTCTGCATCACCCTCTCCCTTCTGCCGCCGCTCAACCGGCAGCTTTCCATGCTGCTCAAAAGCCATGCCTACCTCGCCGCCTACGACCGCATGAGCCCGCAGCAGCAGACCGCCGTCCCCGGCCGCGTAAAGACCCTCGATCCGCTGACCGGGCGGGAGGAGGAGGTACTGGCGCTCATCCTCTCCGGGAAATCCAACCGGGAGATCGCGCAGGCTCTTTTCATCAGCGAGAGCACGGTCAAGACCCACGTGAGCAACATCTTCTCCAAATACGACGTCGGAAGCCGCGCGGAGCTCATCAGCACCCTGCTCAAGAACCAGTCCGGCTCCTGATCCGAAAACGAACGCAAAAATTCAGGCCTCTCATCACAAAGGATGAGAGGCCTTTTTCAGAATTTTAGGGCTTTGTCCGTGAGAATCTTCCGGCGTCATAAAAATCCCCCGGGCGGCATTCACTGCACCGGGGGATCCGACCGCTTCTGTAAGATACCATTGGGGGGCGGCGCTCCGTGACAAAACCGTATAAATAAGAATAATTCCTATTTTAAGAGCAATGCCCGCCGCAACCGTGCTCACCGCACTCGCCTTCGTGATGCCCGCCGCAGCCATGCTCGCCGCATTCGCCTTCATGATGTTCTCCGTGATGGCTGCACAGGACATCCGGATCAAAGCGAAGGCTGCCGCCCAGCAGCGACGCCACGGCTTGATCCGCGTCGCCGGATACGCCGCCATAGAGGGCAATCCCGGATTCCTCCAAAGCCCGGCGCGCGCCGCCGCCGATCCCGCCGCAGATCAGCGTATCCACATGGATCTTTTTCAAAATATCCGCCAGAGCGCCGTGCCCGCTGCCGTTGGTGCCGACGACCGCGGCGAGCGTCACCTCACCGTTTTCCACGTCATAGACCTTGAAGCGCTCCGTATGCCCGAAGTGCTGAAAAACTTGTCCGTCCTCATAAGTTACCGCGATTCTCATCTTTGATCTTCCTCCTTGTTTTCTTCCCTCCGACGGCAGCGGCAGCCACACCCGCGCCCGCAGCCACAGCTCTCGGTCTCCCCGTCACAGAGGATATAGTCCCCGCCCTCGATCTTCAGTTCCTTCTGATTCACGAGGCATTCGGCCAGCTTGACCCTGGCGCTGTTATAAATAGCCTGCGCGGTTGTGCGCGCCACATTCATCTGCGCGGCACACTGCTCCTGCGTCATCCCCAGCAGATCGATCAGCCGGATGCTTTCGTACTCATCCAGTGTCATCGTGACCACCGGATGCTCCGCACCGGCATGATCCTTCGGGCCGAAACGCCCGCAGCCCGGCATCGCGCAGATCCGCCGCCTTTTGCACGGTCTCGGCATTTCCCGTTCCTCCTTTGTTATTGGCATATGCCATTTATGCTTCAATTATACATGATAACCGGCATATGTCAATAACAAAATTTGACGAACGGGAAAAAAGCGGTATAATATTTTTTATGGAAAAGGGGGGAACGTCATGGAATTGGAGCGCTATTTCCCGGTCTGGGATAAACTGACGGGTGCCGAAAGGACGCTGCTGGAACAGTCGGCGGTCAGGCGCAGCGCGCCGAAGGGTACGCTGCTGCATAACGGCTCGGCGGACTGTGTGGGCGTCTTTCTGATCTGCTCCGGCCAGCTGCGGGCGTTCATTCTCTCGGACGAGGGCAAGGAGATCACGATTTACCGCCTGTTTGAGCGGGATCTCTGCCTGTTTTCCGCCTCCTGCATGATGCGGAGCATCCAGTTCGACGTCACGATCGAGGCCGAAAAGGATTCGGAGCTCTGGGTCATCCCGACGGACGTCTACAAAAAGCTGATGGATACCTCCGCCGTTGTGGCGAACTACACGAATCAGGTCATGGCCTCGCGTTTTTCGGAGGTCATGTGGCTCGTCGAGCAGGTCATGTGGAAAAGTTTCGACCGGAGGCTGGCCTCCTTCCTGCTGGAGGAGAGCACGCTCGACGGCAGCGACACGCTCCGGATCACCCACGACCGGATCGCCGCCCATATGGGGACGGCCCGCGAGGTGGTGACAAGGATGCTCCGCTATTTTCAGGAGGAGGGCATGGTGAACCTCACGCGGGGCGCCATCGAACTCAAGGATAAAAAACGGCTGCAGGAACTTTCCGAATAAAGAAATGCCGCCCGGATCTCTCCGGACGGCATTTTTATGTTCTCTTTTACGGAATCATCGAAACGATCTGGTGCTTTGGTCTTACGCCCACCGCCTGATCGACAACCTTGCCGTTGCGCATGACGATCAGGGTCGGGATGCTCATGACATTAAAGGCCGCGGCCAGTTCCTGCTGCTCGTCGACGTTGACTTTGCCGACCTTGATGCTCGACATCTCTTCGGCGATCTCGTCGACGGTGGGAGAGACCATCCGGCACGGGCCGCACCAACTGGCCCAGAAATCCAGCAGCACGGGTTTATCGCTCTTCATGACTTCTTCCTGGAAATTCTCTTTGGTAATGGTGATGACAGACATCTTGCTACCTCCTAAGTATGAAATATGAAAAAATTATTCTAATACCAACACTTTTTTGGGACAGGCTTTTACGCATTTCCCGCAGCGGATGCAGGTTTCCTGATCCACCGTCGGGGCATGAAAACCCTCCTGCTTCAGCGCGCCCACCGGGCACACCCTCACCGAGGGACAACGGTGACTCTGGGGGCACCGGTCCTTGACAACCGTGAGCTTTTTCCCCGCGTGATCCGAAGCGTCCTCCCCGGGCCTAATTCCAAAAGGCATCCCGGCTCATCTCCTCTCTCTGCTCTGCCTGTATGATACCGGATTTTTTGTTCCCTTTCCGTGATAAACTCACCAAGCGGGTCTTCCGGCGAAGAAACGTCCGATCAGGGGAACAACTTTAGTTTACCGTAATTTTTTCTCTCTTTCCGTGACAAACGCACGAAGCGGAAAACATTTTTTCCTGAGGAACGAACACATTGTACCGCGGCGCCGACTCTTCTTCCGTGACAAACGCACAAAACGTTCTCCGGGCAAAAAAAACGGCGCGGGGAAAAATCCCGTGCCGGGCATCAATCCTCCCTCCTGCGCGGCATACAATGGAGCCGAAGGGGGGATCTATCTTGACCGAGCATTATCCTTTTGAAAATACGCCGCTGCCGTTCGCCGACAACGCGCTGGAGCCGTATATCGACGAGCAGACGATGACCCTGCACCACGACCGGCACCTGCAGACTTACATCGACAACCTGAACGCCACGCTGCAGGAACGCCCGTGGCTGCAGAACCTTTCTCTTAAGCAGCTGATCACCCGCGCAGAGCGTCTGCCTCCGAAGACCGGCATACCGGTCTCCCGGAATGCCGGCGGCGTGTACAACCACCAGTTTTATTTCGACAGCGTCACG
>Ga0208826_1002156_pt1 | contig 15034 bp, 12 predicted proteins | sample AD_UKC115_MetaG_FD_184451 | JGI IMG/M metagenome (GOLD analysis project Ga0208826, IMG submission 184451) | Active sludge microbial communities of municipal wastewater-treating anaerobic digesters from Hong Kong - AD_UKC115_MetaG (SPAdes)... | ecosystem: Engineered > Bioreactor > Anaerobic >...
TTTTTATCACTACAGAATTTATCCAATATGAAATTGAATTCCTCAAGACTTCCACTTTTTGCCCAAAAGCCGTAGCCGTTCTGTTCTGCAATTTTTCCAATATCCGTATTCATATCGGTAGCCATCAATACCGGCATTTTATGTTCCAAATATGATAGTAATCGTGAAGGGTAATTGGGTATCGTAAAACGCGGATCCAAAAAAATCAATCCCACATCACCCGTCTGCACCACCTTGTCATATTCCTCTTTGGGTAATTCAGATAAGAGCAACGCATTGGAAGGTCGATTAACATCAAACCGGTTTTTTATCTTCGTAAATTCGGTTCCTGATCCTATTATCATGAAAAAACGGTCGGTTTTACCGTTGTTGCTTTCCAATACTCTTAACAAAAAATCCAATCCCTGCGGTTTCCCCAAATTGCCTCCATATATAAATAAGGTGGCTTCCGATGGAATATTATAACTTTTTTTTATTGTCTTCTTTTCTTCATCTGAAAGGGAGCTTTTCATCTTCATTTTGATACTGTTGGGGCAAACTTCAACTTTCGAGGGCGAAATAGATTTGTTGTGTTTTAAAACAAATTCCACATTGGCTGGCGACATACAACCAATATAATCAGAAACCTCATATAGTTTTCTTTCCTTACGCCGAAAAAAACGATGCAACAAACCGCCTTTTCTCAACAATCCGATATCGACCGCATTCTGTGGAAAAATATCTTTCAGCAATAAGTAAGACTGGGCTTGATATCGTTTTTTTATATTCTTGATCACTTTAGTGAAAGTGATGGGTGGGGTAGAGTAGAGGACCAGATCAAAGTTTATGTCGGGGAAATATTTTTTTATGGAAGAATAGAATTGGTATCCTATAGCCAACGTACCAATTCCTTTTTCTATGAAATTGGTCTTTTGCAGGTTGAATGTCTTTACTTTTAAAAGGGTAATGCCGTCTTCTTTTTTTAAAAAAGTGGGTGATTTGTATTTTCTTTCAATTGGACTGACAATATACACCTCGTGACCCTGATCTCTAAATTCTCGCATCAGATCCGTGTAGATCCCTGAGGCGTTTAAGTCTGTAATATGAGAAATAGTCAAAAATAAAATGTTCATTGCAGCTTATTCTCCCCACACAACTCTTTTGACATAATCGGTATACGAAATAATGATGCGGACGACTTTGTCGCTCACGTTGGGCATGGAATAATCGGCAACGGGGCGAAAGTTCCTATGTGATGGTTGTTGATGCGTTGATGCGTTGATGCGTTGATTTGACAGATTGTTGATTTGATCGGAGCCGGTGACTTGATATTGCAACTGGATAAGTCCTTGCATCACACGTTCGGGATTCAGCCCCACCATCATCACCGAGGCTTCTTCCATTGCTTCGGGTCGTTCGTGCGCTTCGCGAATGTTCAATGCCCGAAAATTCAAAATGGACGATTCCTCCGATATGGTGCCGCTGTCGGACAACACGGCATACGCATTTATCTGCAACCAATTGTAATCGCTAAAGCCCATCGGTTTCATCAGCTGTACCAACGGATGAAAACGCACCTGCTTTTCTTCGATCATTTTTCGCGTTCGCGGATGAGTGGAAACAATCACGGGAAAACCATAGTGTTCCGCAATCAAATTGAGAATTTCCACCAAATGAAAGAAATTCTTTTCCGAGTTAATGTTTTCCTCTCGGTGTGCCGAAACCACAAAATATTTTTCCTTTTCAAGCCCCAATTGTTCCAAAACAGGGGATTGTTGAATTTTCGGCAGGTAATGCATCAGCACCTCATACATTGGACTGCCCGTTTTGATGATTCGATCGGCCGGCAATCCTTCCCGCAACAGGTATTCACGCGCAATGGAGCTGTATGTCAGGTTTATGTCCGCAATGTGATCCACGATTTTACGGTTACTTTCTTCAGGAACACGCTGGTCGAAACACCGGTTCCCGGCTTCCATATGGAAAATGGGAATGTGCCGCTTCTTGGCTGCAATAGAACAAAGGCACGAGTTGGTGTCGCCCAGAACCAGAAAGGCATCGGGTTGTTCTTTTTCCAGCACCGGATCGATGTTGATAAGGATTTGTCCCGCCGTTTCGGTGGCATTCTTTCCTGCTGCATTCAAAAAGTAGTCTGGTTTGCGAATCTCCAAGTCGTTATAAAATATTTCGTTGAGTTCGTAATCGTAGTTTTGCCCAGTATGTACTGTTACATGTTCAATGGCTTCCGATTCGTCCAGCTTGGCCATGACACGCGAAAGACGAATGATTTCCGGGCGTGTGCCAACTACTGTCAGGACTTTCAGTTTCTTTATAGATGATGTAACTTTTGTCATTATGAATAAATAGTTCTTTATAAACCGTAAATTGTAATAAGAAAAATATTTGATGTCGAATTAATAAATTGAACTTTCAGGAAAGGAGTCTCTCATGATGATTCTCTATAACTAATAATTGCTCTATCGCCATTTTATTGAGTAAGAGAAGTCTTTCCGGTTGGGAAATTCCTTGTTTTATAAGAATTGCATTATAACTCTCCATATTGGCTAAAACCAATAATTGAGGTATAGACGCATAATCTCTTAAGTTACCTTTCAAATCGGGATTTTGCTCACGCCATTCTTTTGCTGTCATTCCAAATAATGCCACATTCAATACGTCTGCTTCAGAAGCATAGGTTATGCTTTGATGAAACTTTGATAATTCTTTCGTAATTAAACAGGTCTTAATTGCCTCTGTATGTATTTTATAATTTAATTTGGATATCTCTCTTTTTACATTCCAAGCTAAAGACAGCCGATTGGTTTCATCTTGTTTTAAACGTTCGTAATCTTTAATTATATATAGTTTGAATTCGGCCGAGACCCATGAAGCAAATTCGAAAGCAATATCTTTATGAGCAAAAGTTCCTCCATTTCGTCCTGCTCTGGAAATAAGTCCAATAGCATTTGTGTTTTCAATCCATTTCTTTGGAGACATGGTGAATGCATTATACCCTGCTTCTTTTTTAAACCCGTCGAATTCGACGGGTTTAAAATCGGGATTATTCAATAGTTCCCAAAGTCCTAAAAACTCGATGGTATCTTTACTTCTCATCCAATTTTTAATCACATCGTTAGGCTCATCACTCTTATATTTTGCAATATCTGTCAATGAAATAAAATCATTTACAAAATCATTTGTAATAACTTCAATGGTGAACCTTTAGCCTCAATAATATCTTTTTCTTTTTTCCCATATTCTACAAATCTTGATGCCTTTATATACTGACGTGTGATCTGTAAAAAGAGTGACGCGTGACGCGTTACCCGTTACTTATCACTCGTTACTCGTCACAGATCGCTCGTTGATTTGTTGATTTGACAATAAAATAACTTTGTTCTGTTAAGTTATAAATTTGTCAACAAGTTTAACGGTCGTTTCATTGTGATATACCAACTATATTTTAAGTTTCAAAATACTATCAAAATAAAGCATATAACCTTTTCTATCATTTATCAACTTTTTATGGTTACAACCACAAATATACATCATTTTTTATCATTTTTCGGGTTACAACCATAAAGTTTGTTTTTTATTGTTGATGGGTTTATTCGTTGATTTTACTTACTGTTTATGCGTTTATTCGTTGATTTGTTGATTTGACGAAGAAAAATTTATCAATTATCGACTTGTTTTCCATTAACTGTATTGTTGATTTGTTTTGTATCAACGCATAAACGAATCAACGAATCAACATTTTTTTCTCATCAACGCATCAACATTTTCTTTCGCATCAACGCATCAACGCATCAACGAATCAACATTCTTCACACTTTCAAAAAGAACGTATCCGGCTTCTCCGGATCAAATGCCTCGTTTGCCCACATGATGGTAACCATGTCGGTATCGCCCAGGTTTTCAATATTATGCGTATAACCCACCGGGATATCCACCACCTCCAGTTTATTGCCCGAAACATAATATTCATATACTTTCTGTTCGTCGATTTTCCGAAAACGAATCACCCCTTTGCCGTAAACCACTAAAAACTTTTCGTTCTTGGTATGATGCCAATGGTTTCCTTTGGTAATACCCGGTTTGGAAATATTCACCGACACTTGACCCCGATCGGGCGATTTTAGAAATTCCGTAAACGAACCCCGTTGATCGGCATTCATTTTTAGCGGATAAGAAAAATCGTTTTCAGGCAGATAACTCAAATAAGTAGCATACAATTTTTTGATAAAAGCATTTCCCATATCGGGCACCTGCAAATTTCGGCGACTTTCACGAAACGAATAAATCAATTCTACTATCTCGCCCAGCGTAATCTTATATTCTATTGGTACTTTGCAATACTTCCCTTCTCTCGTAGGATTGCCTGCCAATGCCGAAATCAGCTCATCCACCAAATCATCAATATAAACCAGTGTCATCATCACGTTGGGATCATTAACCTGTATCGGCAGGTCGCGGGCAATGTTGTAGCAAAAAGTGGCTACCACACTGTTGTAATTCGGTCGGCACCATTTGCCGAAAACGTTCGGGAAGCGGTACACATAAACCTTCGCTCCGGTTTCTTCGGCATAGCGGAACAGCAACTCTTCGCCCGCCTTTTTTGAAACGCCGTAAGGATTATCCAGCTCAGCTTGAATGGACGATGCGAGCATGACGGCGCACGTATTGCCATATTTTCGCAACGTATCCAGCAGAACCGAAGTGAATCCGAAGTTTCCTTCCATAAATTCCGACTGCTTTTTCGGTCGATTTACTCCCGCCAAATGAAAAACGAAATCGGCCTTTTGGCAATATTCGTCCAACGATTCTGGATCGGAATCTACATCGTATGCAAAAACGGTCAAATCGGAAGGTATTCGCTCCTCTTTGGCTTTCCCTTCTTTGATATTGTTGAGCTGTGCTATCAGGTTTTTGCCGATAAATCCCTTTGCACCGGTGATTAGTATGTTCATGTTTGTTGATTCCATTTGCTGTTGATTTGATGATTCGTTGATTTGTTGATTTGAGGTTTTGATACGAATAAACAAATCAACGCATAAACGCATAAACAATTTGTTTTCGCATCAACAATTATTTCGTTTTAAAATGCTCTTTTTCAATGCATTCAATTGATTTGAAATTTTTAAGATAGCAGGTTTCAGCGATTCTAATTTTGCCTCGTCGATATACTTTAAATCCATTGATATAATTAATTGACAATAGACTTCGGTCAATGAGCCATAAGCAACTTCGATAAAGCGGATTTGTTCTTTTGGCGAAAATCTGCTAGCTCCTTCCGCAATGTTTGAAACTACAGATACTGAAGCTCTTTGTATTTGATTGCTTAACCCATATTTTTCTGAAACAGGAAACAATTCTGTTAATATATAAATTTCTTTTACTAACGTACGTGCTTCTTGCCATACATCCAGCTTTTCAAAAGAATAGACGAAATCCATATTTTTAATATTTTTATTGTTTATTCGTTGATTTGTTGATTTGTTGATTTGTTGATTTGACGAAGAAAGATTTATCAATTATCGACTTGTTTTCCATTAACTGTATTGTTGATTTGTTTCGTATCAACGCATCAACAAATCAACGAATCAACATTTTTTTCTCATCAACGCATCAACAAATCAACATCGTTCTTCACTTCCTCCAATTTCATCAGTAGCTGCTTCATCTCTTCCACATCCAGCCGATGAGTATTGTGCGAATGATATTCCTCCACTTTCGTCATATCCTCTACTCCTTCCACAAAATATTTGTCATAATTCAAATCGCGGTCATCAATGGGGATACGATAATAGTTACCCCTGTCTTGTGCACGAAACATTTCTTCGCGGGTTACGAGGGTTTCATACAGTTTTTCGCCATGTCGCGTGCCGATAATTTTGATTTCGTTATCGGCATGATACAGCTCTTTCAGTGCCTTAGCCAGTACCAGCAATGTAGCTGCCGGTGCTTTTTGCACGAACAAATCGCCGTTCACGCCGTGTTCAAAAGCATACAACACCAAATCCACCGCATCGTCGAGCGTCATCATAAATCGTGTCATGTTGGGATCGGTGATGGTGATCGGTTTTCCGTTTTTGATTTGGTCGATCCACAGCGGGATCACCGAACCGCGACTGGCCATCACGTTGCCGTAGCGTGTACAGCAGATCACCGGCTCCTTGTCGCCCAACGCGCGTGCTTTGGCTACCGCCGTTTTTTCCATCAATGCCTTGCTCATGCCCATTGCATTGATCGGATACGCCGCTTTGTCGGTGCTCAAAACCACCACCCGTTTTACACCGTGTTCCGCTGCCGAATCCAGTACGTTCTGCGTCCCCATGATGTTGGTTCTCACCGCCTGAATGGGAAAAAATTCGCACGAAGGCACTTGCTTCAGGGCAGCGGCATGAAAGATGTAATCCACCCCGATCATCACATCGTCCACCGAACGCTTGCCGCGCACGTCGCCGATATAGAATTTGATTTTCGGATTCTGGTATTGATGCCGCATATCGTCCTGCTTCTTTTCGTCGCGGCTGAAAATGCGGATCTCTTTAATATCCGTATCGAGAAACCGCCGCAGCACGGCATTCCCGAACGACCCTGTGCCGCCGGTAATCAGGAGAATTTTGTTTGTAAATAAGGACATGTTATTTTCTGATTAATTTGTCGATTTTTAAAAAGTACAAGATTTTACTGCCAATGGTAATAATGGAATTTTGATTCTTATAATCTTTATAGGTTTTCAAAGGCATTGTCAAATAACTATGCAATTCTTCTTTCGGAATTTCGAGCATTTCAGCTACTTGACTAAATAATTCGGCAGATTCTTCCTCTGACAAAGGCGGCTCTTTTAATTTTTCAAGCGCTTCTTCACGGGTCATTTGTCCTGTCAGGATAAGACTTGAAAACTGCGCTTTTCTTATATCATATCCAAACCTTTCAGTCAACCAATATCCTTCAAGAAATTTTGTCATGATAGATTCAAAATGTTTTTGAGGATACGGTTCCCACCCATATTCTTTTTTCAGCAATTCTTCCGCTTCTTTTTTTACATAGGGAATATAATTCAATAATTTAACCACTTTTATCCTTTTAATGTAAGGCATGAAAATTTTACGTTTAAAGATATTTGTAAAAGGATAAGTCTCCATTGGCACAGTTCCGAATTGACTAAGTATATCCTTAAGATGTCGCATATCTGTTCCCCAATAACCCCAAGCATCCGGATTGACAACCACTTCAGTTGAGATATTTCCTCCGTTAAGAATATATTTGATATTGTATTTTTCGGCATAATTATCCAAAGCGGCAACAAAAGCATGATCTTGCGGTATATCCAGATGAGGCACTCCTGATTTAAAAAAAGCAAGTTGCATATCTCTTACCTCATTCCAATTGATTTTTTCGATTTTAAGATCAACGCCCAATTTCGTCACCATTTTTTGTATATTATTCACTGCAAAGGAAGTATCCCATCCTGCATCAACATGAAAAACAAGTGGTCGCAACCCCAATTCTTTGATGGCAAAATGAAGCATGTAAGAACTGTCAAATCCACCGCTAAGCCCCAATAAACAATCGTATTTCTTATTTTTTCCTGCTTCTTTTATTTTGAATACGATTTCGTTTAATTCTTTTTCTTTTCCTTTACCGTAATTCCATGATGGAAGAATATCCCGATAAAATTGATTACATCGCTCACACACCCCTTTTTCATCAAATTTAATGTTAGGGTCGGTTGTGTCCATGACACAATTTGTACAAATTTGATAATTAATATTTTTCATTCTATTTGGCTATTATTGATGAATTGTTTTTTATTTTGTTGATAAAAATCTTCTATAACTATGGGAAAGAGAAACAAAAATTATTTTTGATTCAGTAAATTGTTATATAAATAAAGGTAATCTTTATATCTTTCATTTTTATTGAAATATTTTATTGCTCTTTCCCGACATTTGAGAGTATAAAAACTTTTTCCTCTATTTTGAATTGTTTTTATTGCTTGTAGTAATTGTTCTACATTACTTTTGTCAATAATGATTCCGGTGTCTTCACTAACTGCCTCAACGCTTCCACCTGTTTTATAAGTCACTACAGGTGTACCACAAGCCAACGCTTCCAAATTTGTAGTTGGGAATGTGTCTTCAAAAGTGGGATTTACAAATACATCAGCTGTTGAATAAAGCTCTGCAAGCTCTTTAACATTTTCTGTTCGTTTTATTCCAATAATATTAGAAGGCAGACTTCTTATTTGTTTATTGTTTAATCCTACCAATATTATTATTGAATTATTATCAATGTGTTTGCTTAACTTAATAAATTCTTCTAATCCTTTCCTGCGAGACCATGTCCCCGCTACTCCCAAAATTACAAATTTGTTAGAAAGTTTATATTTCGACCTTATTATTTGAACGTTATTTTGAGGAGAAAAAACATTGATATCGATTCCATTTTGGATTATTTTTATTGGATATTTTTTTAAAAATGATTGTTTAACCAAACCGCCAAGCCAATAAGAAACGGTTACAATCGTCATATTTTGAACTGAATTGAACAAAACTTTCTTTTCCTTATAGTTTTTTTTTGATCGGTCTAACAAGTAACTCGCAGGATATTCTTTTTTTTGAGGGCAATTAAAACATTCTGTTTGCCATTTATTGCAACCTACATAATCGAAATGCGCACAATGTCCTGTAAACGACCAGCAATCGTGGAACGTCCATACAACCGGAATATTAGATAACGAAAGATAATCAAACAATGTGCTGATATTGATGTAATAGCCATGCAAATGATGTAGGTGTATAATATCCGGTTTAATGGTTTTAATGTATTTGATTAATTTTTTTGTAGCTAACAGCGAACCTTTGCCATGGCTATCGAATAAACGAGTTATCAATCCATGAATATATGCTTCATATTTTGATTCAATTTTATAGGTTTGAGAGTTGGATGGCTTGTAGAAACGTCCATAAGCAATATAACTCTCCCATCCATTGTTTATCGCAATATTTCCTATTGCTTCGGCAATAGTACCGGTTGATCCGGTATTACATTCAACAGCTATTTGTAAAAGTTTTGGCATGTGGCAAATATAAAATATAAAGGCTAAATTTAAGTTTTACATGCAAATTTTTGATTTGCAAAATATAAAGAAGGAATACCATCCGAAAAGTCGTTTTTAACTATTTTGATAATTATAACCAACTGATAATCAAATAATATTTTTTGTAAAAATTACTCAAATGAGGTTGTCAGAGTGCACTCAAGAAGTAATTGGTGAAAATTTTTCTCGCTTATCTTGATTATTAATTTATTATCCTTTTCTCTTTCAAAAAGTAAAATTAAATATTTGAATTCATGAGAGATAAACTATTATTCGTAAAAAAATCCTGAATTAAATTATCATTACTTTTTAAAAAATATTAATATTATTCATTGTTTTGTATTTTAGAATTATTAGAAATATATTCACGTAATTGGGTACTACTTGTATTTATAGTGTATGGAAAATATATAATTTCCACATTTTTATCTTTAAAAAAATCTTCATATCTATTAAACCTTTCAGAACCTTTGTAATCTGAACCAACAAATAAATAATCAAATTTAACGATCCCTTTTAAATAAATATCTATATCTTCTGCCTCACTTTGAATAGCTTTATCTACATATTTAATACTTTTTACAATTGCTATTCGCTCTTCAAATGGTATATATGCGATTTTATTTTTATGAGAAGCATCTTTATGTACTCCTACAACTAAATAATCGCAAAATTCTTTTGCCCGTTTTATTAAATTTAGATGTCCAATGTGGAACATATCAAATGTTCCACTAAGATAGCCAATTTTAACTTGCGGTTTCAAATTTAATCGACCACTTTGAGATTTGTATTTATAACTATTAATACCAAAATTATGAGGATTGTTAAAATAATTTGTAAGTACCTTTTTATAAATCGAATCATATTCTGGAATAAATAATACTTCTCTTTTCATCATAAAAGAAATAATATCTTGAGCCAGATATTTGATTAATTCGATTTCATTTTTTCCACCATTAAATTTTGTGCCTTTTATAGAACCCGGTGAAACATTCAATATTCGATTTTCAGTATGAGATTCTTCTAATTCTATATTTAGACTTTCGATTAGTTTACAAACTGCTGCTTTTGTTGATCCGTATAATGCGAATAAAGGAGATGAAACAAGACCTGCAATACTTCCCATAACAGCACAATAAAAATCTTGAGCACTTTTCATTTTATTAAAAAAATGATTTAAAATTGTAGCTGTAGAGATGCTATTTACAAAGAAACAGTTAAATATTTCTGGCTCAGTAATAGATTCAAATGGAGAAATTCGTCCAAAGCCTGCAGTAATAATCAAAATATTGATATCATCATATTTTGATAAAAACGTAAAATCATTTTCGATTAAATTATGATGAAAATAATAAACATTAGAGGGTAATTCTAATTCAGGTTTGACTTTGTCTACAATATGAACTTCATTACATATTTTAGATAGTTCTATTCCAATTGCTAATCCTATACCATTACTTCCACCAATAACTAAAGATTTCTTCTTCATAATTATTTTATTTAAATAATTTTAATATCAAATTTTACATAAATCAAAAATACATTTGATCTGAATTTAATTATATTGTGAACCATTTGGCATTTGCCAATCAAGTTTTACTTTCCCAAATTAATAACACTTTAGATATTTCAGAATCATAACTTCTGCCAAAAACCCAATCACTTAAAAGATATTTGATAACAAATATGAGTATGGCAAAAATTATTACATATATTCTAGAAAATCTGATTTCTTTAATTTTGGTCAACTGAAGTAATAATATCGTCCACATGGAATAAAAAGCATTTACATATCTACCATTTATAATTTGCAAACCAGAAAAAGAAATAATCAAAAATATTATAGGATATAAAGATATAATATAAGAAAAATAAACTAAAGGTATTTTTTTTATAGAAACAATTTTATTATTTATAAAAAACAATAAAGCATACCAAGATACAGAAAATACACTAACAAAAATCGAACCACGTAGGCTAGATAAATCCATAGAGTACGAACTATATGATGATTTCAAATATGGCATAAACTTAAATAAAATTGAGGAAATGAGTAATCCAAACACACCTATAGCTATAAATATTAGTATTATTTTTTTTATTTTTAATTCGTGGCATATTTCATATAGTGGTATAAAAATATAAAGTGGAAGTATGCCATTATGAGATAAAATCGCAAATATTGCAATAATCAAAGATTTAATATGTTTATGTTCAAAACCCCAATAATAAAGTGATAATAGAAATAAAGGAAAAGCTAAAAAATATCTAATTTGATTCGCAATTTGAACATATAAAGCAAGAATAACAAAAATAAGTCCCATCACTTTATTTATTCTATATTTATCAAATAAGAACCAATAACATATAAAAATTAACGTAATACATAAATTATAAAACTCAGTAAATGAGAATTTCAAATTTACACATATATTTCTTATTATAAAAAATAAAGGATCACTAAAAGATGATGCCAAATTATTGTAATAAAAATCTTCATATGTCGATAAGTCATCAGTATATGTTATGTTCCAAAAACATATATATACGATCAGCCAATATAGAAAAAAGGTAAATGTGGATTTTAAAAAAATATGCTCATTTGAGTATTTCATCAATCCAGTTTTTTATATAATATTTATTTAAAATATTTTGATTTAATTCTTTATAAGGTGTTGACAACCAATCTTTAAAATAATTAAAATTATTATTTTCATTTAAAATAAATATATTATCTTTATTATAAAAATCATATAATTTAATATTAGGATTAGTTGTTATTATCTTCGTTGAAGTTCCTAATGCTTCAATTGGTCTAGTTGTTATATTTGTTTGCAATAATTCAGGAAGATCTAATGTCGCTATTGACTTTGAAAGGATATCAATATATTTATAATATGGTAACTCTTTAAAATGAATGTTTTTAATATATTTATGCCAAATAAAAAAATCTTTAAAAAAGGAAATCTTGTCTGAATATAAATAATTAAAAAATGAGATTTCATCAAAACATGAAATTAAATTAATATATTTTAACCGACCTGAATGTATACTTCCAATAAAGCTTATATCAATTTCTTTTTCTTTTCTTATTTTAAAATCTGTAAAAAACCATGGTAAATATATAAAACCATATTTTTTTGATTCAAATAAACTATAAGTATAGATGGAATCAAAAAAACTTATAAATCTTGAATTAAAATTGTATTCAATATAATCAGCAGAAAGATACAAAACGAATTTTGATTCATGGAATCTATTTTTTATCATATTCATAAATTCTAATGTTAATGACCTTCCACCCATAACTATTATTACATCATATTTATTATCTTGAATTTTGCGATATTGAAATTCATAATATTTATTTTTATTAGTTATATTAACGTTACAAAAATTCATGATACGTTCTACAGCTTTTACTTTATATTCATAAATAATATTAACGTTATTAGTTTGACTTAGAAACTTAGCTATACGTTCAATATAGCCAAAAAAGTAAGATCCGATGAGCAATATGTTCATATATATCAGTATTTAGCAAAAATTATTAAAGTAATTTAGAAGTCGTTTTGTAGAATTAGAATCTTTGTATAAATTAAATTTATTTTCATATTTTGGTATTTCGTAATTCTTATTTGTTACTTCTTTTATAAATTCCTGAAGATCATTGTAATTATATATATTTTTTCCTGGTAAATCATTGATAAAAAGGCCACGAGTATTTTTATATTCATCATAGTCATCTATAATAAAACCAATAGGCCTATTTAATATTTCAAAATCTATAGCTACAGAAGAAAAATCAGTTAAAAGATAATCGCATTTACCAAGAAGTGGATATAACATTCGACTTTCAAAGTTTTTATTATTTAAAATTATTAAATTGGAATAATTCGGAATTTTTTCATTTTGCAATATATCTAAAGGATGAATTTTAATAATTAAGAATGAATTAATCGAATTTAAATAATTATTTAATTTTAATAGATCCGGTATTTTTATAAATGAAATATTATTTGTAGTATATGATCCATCAGTATATTCATTTGAAACTGTACGTCTAAAAGTGGGCATCCAAATTCCAACTGATTTGTATTTCGTTTCTAAAAAAGGGAAGAAAAATAAATTCTCATGAAACATCAAATCATTTCTTGGTTGTCCAATTACTAAAACGTGATCTAAGTTAACCTTTAGTCCTTTAGACATAAGATTTTTAAAAAGTATGCTCGAAGCAATTGTGTAATCACCCAAAGGGAAACCATCAGAAGTCCAGATAGATTTAATAGGCATACCATGCCATAGATTGATTCTTTTATCTTTTTGATGGTATTTTATAAAACAGAATAATCCACAAGTATTAATAATATATCTTGCACGAAATGATATCCATATTCCTAATATAGATTTTCTTTTAACGCATAAAACATTTCTTTTTACACAGGAAAAGAAATTTATTTCTTGCATAATTATTTTTTTATATTTAGATAGATCTTCTAATAACCAACAAAATTTTAAATTATTAAACTCTGAATGTTTTATCATATAAAGATATACGGCATAAGCATTATCAGCATAATCAGGTTGCGAAACAAAAATCAATAAACGTTTATTAACTGGAATTACAAATGAAAAAAAATAGGAAAATAATCTAATGATTTTTTTTAACATATATATTTTATTATTTTAGCTGGGTTACCAGCAGCCATACAATTAGACGGTAAATCTTTTGTAACGACTGAAGAAGCCCCAATAATAACATTGTCTCCAATTAAGCAAGATATAATAATAGCATTTTCACCCATGAAAACATTATTCCCAATGTGAACAGGACCTTTTGAATAAAGGTCTTTATCATTTGGAGGAATATCTAATTCCTCAAATGAAAAATATCCATGAGTATGATCTGTTATTAAACAATTTGCACCTGTAAGAAAATTGTCTCCAATTATTATTTCGTTGATTGCACCAATGTGACTATTAATTTCTAAGTTAAAATTTTTTCCTATAGTTATATGTGGATGATATATTGTATTGTTGTATTTGGAAATTGCACTTATTCTTGAATTTTTTCTTAAATGTCCACTTTTAATAAGGATATTTTTTTCTTTTGATATATATACTGGGAATTCGCATGAAAATGATTGCTTATCAACTACTGATATCAAAGTAGATATATACCCAGAATATAATATATTTCTAATATCGCTTAAAATTAAGCAATGAGGAATTAAAGATCCAATATAAAAAAGTATTTTTTTTAAATGATCTTTCATAGAACATTATTATTTTTCAGAAAAATTGATTTTAATAGACTTCTTCTTACTATTAAGTATATTATAATACTTGGAATAAGAATAAACAAAGATAATAAAATTGGGCAAAAAACTGTAGCTAGTATAAAAACAACTAATAAAAATAATTCTGGATAATTATTTTTATTGTTTTTTAGTTCCAGTTTAGTTTTTAAATGCTTCTTCGATAAATAATATCGAATATATACAGCGATTAAAGTAATTATTGCAATAAATAAATTGCTTTTAAAAATACGATATAGAGGAATTCCTAATAGGAGTAAAATTATCAAACTAAATATATTTTCATATAATAATCGTCTCTCCATTCTAAGAACCTTATAATATGTATTTTGAAGAATTAATGTAATTGTTTGTATATAAATAATGACAAATAATATACTTAAATATCCTATTATACCTATGTATTTGGTATAATAATAATGAAGTAAAAATAAAACCACAAAGTAAAATGGAACAATTAGAAGGACTGAAATTTTTAAAAAATCATCAATTCGATTATAAACATCAGCTAATGCATTTAATTCAATCCTTTTGATCATTGGATATAATACCACACTCACAGCTGTTATTGTTATTGTTATAAATGAAGCAATAGATATACCAAATGAATATTGAGAAAAATCATAAA
>Ga0208826_1002159_pt1 | contig 15021 bp, 9 predicted proteins | sample AD_UKC115_MetaG_FD_184451 | JGI IMG/M metagenome (GOLD analysis project Ga0208826, IMG submission 184451) | Active sludge microbial communities of municipal wastewater-treating anaerobic digesters from Hong Kong - AD_UKC115_MetaG (SPAdes)... | ecosystem: Engineered > Bioreactor > Anaerobic >...
CCGTGCGTATTGCTGAAGTCGCCATCTGGTTAATGGATCACCAGATGAACATCCTTCTTTCCGAAGCGTTTGGACAATATTTCGTGCGCCTGCCTTTGCGAAAATCGCCACAGATTGTCAAAGGAAATGCATTGCGTCTGGATTGGGCTGGCATTCTATCTCCTGCCCAATGCTCGTATGTTCTTGGCAATCCTCCTTTTGTTGGCAAGAAGGAACAGAATGCCCTGCAAAAAGCCGATCATTTTTTTATTTGGGACAGCATCAAGGGAGCCGGTGTTCTCGATTATGTCACATGCTGGTATGTTAAAGCTGGTGAATATATCAAAGGTACAAACATACGTTGTGCTTTCGTATCGACAAACTCCATATCGCAAGGTGAGCAAGTCGGTATTCTTTGGACAAGGCTCTACAATAAATTCGATTTAAAGATTCAGTTTGCTCACACGACATTTGCCTGGAAAAGCGAGGCACGAGGGGCAGCACATGTGCATGTTGTCATTATAGGCTTCGGGCTTTCAGATATCTCCCCAAAAATGATCTATGTTTATAATGATATTAATGCGGATCCCACAGCAATTTCTGCCAGAAATATAAATCCCTATCTTGCCGATGCCCCGAACGTTCTGATCATCAGTCGTAATCAGCCCATTTGCAATGTACCTCGTATTAATTACGGCAGCATGATGATTGATAAAAATCGCAAATCCGGAATTGAAGAAGGTTTTATTATTGATTCCAATGAGAAGGAAATCTTGCTTGCAGAATGTCCCCAAATAAGGCCTTATATTCGTGAAATTTTTGGCGGCGAGGAATATATTAATGGCACCGTACGATGGTGCCTCTGGTTGATTGATGTTCCTGCATCACTTCTTAGGAAATGTGACAGGTTGCGCAAGAGAATTGATGGAATTAGGAGATTTCGCGAGAGCAGCAGAAGAGAAGCCACAAGAAAACTAGCAGCGACACCTTATTTGTTCGGTGAAATAAGGCAGCCGAAAACGCAATACCTTTTAATTCCCAAAGTCTCATCTGAGACACGCAAATATATACCTATGGGATTCTTGCCTCCAGAAATTATTGCTTCCGGGAGCACACTAATTCTTCCGGGCGCCAATAATTATCATTTCGGGGTTCTAACGAGTTCGATGCATATGGCTTGGGTACGTTATGTCAGTGGACGTATGAAAAGTGATCTTCAATATTCCTCAACGCTTGTTTATAATAATTTTCCCTGGCCGAAACTTGCTAAAGAGAAGCAGAAAGAAGACATCGAAAAAGCCGCGCAGCATGTGCAGTATGTGCGGAAGCGCTATCCAAATTCCACGCTTGCCGATCTTTATGATCCGCTAGCTATGCCGCATGATCTGGTCAAAGCTCACCAGCAACTTGATCGTGCCGTCGAACTCAGCTATCGTCCACAATCTTTTGCTTCAGACCGCCAAAGAATTGAATTTCTCTTTAATTTATATGGGAAATACACAGCCCCTCTGCTTCCTTGATCTTCGCAAGCGCAGCAGAACGTAATAATGCACCAGATCGTCTTACAATCCCAGGCGCCGGCGCGGAATATTCTTTAGTTGTTTTTGGCTTCCTTTCAATACAGCAAGCTTCCTGGCACTTTCTCGTGTTATCAGGGCTTCCAATCCGAGCTTGACCAAAGCCGTTTTCTCTTGGATGCCGGTTAATTCCTGCGCTTGTTTCAGCAGGGCATCATCAATACTGATCCTCGTTCTCATGATCAAACCTCATGATATGCATAGAATCATAAGCTCATTGATGCGTGATATTGATGCAATCCATCAATTGCTTGGGCCATCCCCAATTTTTGTTTCTTCCGTTATTCCGGAATTGGAACTTAAGGGCCGAAGGCCCGAGCTATATCAGCCTGGGGCAACGCCCCAGGAACATCGCACCTTATTATTTAAGGGCTGAAAGCCCGCTCCATGAAACGATAGTAACCGCGTCATTCATAGCGCGGGCTTACAGCCCTCATTGATCCTACCCGGCTTGCCTGGGGCGTTGCCCCAGGCTGATATAGAACCGGGCCGTTGGCGCTCACGGCAGGATTTCTTTATTTGCGCGAGTAATACCTTTTTTAATGATGCACCTCCAGCTTCCCATCCTTCGCATCCACGACAACCTTTGAGCCATCCATGATCTCGCCGGCGATCAATGCCCGTCCAATGCGCGTTTCGACTTCGCGTTGCAAGTAGCGCCGCAGAGGACGCGCGCCATAGGTCGGATCATAGCCATTGCGCGCGATCATGTCCTTGGCCGCCTCGGTTAGTTCCAGCGTTACATGCCGATCCGCCAAGCGGGCGCGCAACTGATCGGCCATCAAGTCCACGATCTTCTTGATCTCCTCCAATTGCAGCGGCTTGAACAGCACGATGTCATCCACGCGGTTGAGGAACTCAGGGCGGAACGCCGTCCGCAATTCGCGCATCACCTGCTCGCGCGCGCTTTCGCGAATCTCGCCATCCGGGGTGATGCCCTCGAAGAGATAATGCGCGCCGATGTTGCTCGTCATGATCACAACCGTGTTCTTGAAGTTCACGGTGCGCCCCTGGGCATCCGTCAAACGCCCATCATCGAGAATCTGTAGCAGCACATTGAACACATCCTGATGCGCCTTCTCAATCTCATCAAACAGGATGACGGAATAAGGCTTGCGCCGGACAGCCTCCGTCAACTGCCCGCCTTCCTCATAACCGACATAGCCTGGAGGCGCACCCACCAGCCGCGACACGGTGTGCTTCTCCATGTATTCGCTCATATCGATGCGCACGATGTTCTCTTCGGTATCGAAGAGCGTCTCGGCCAGCGCCTTGGCCAGCTCGGTCTTGCCCACGCCGGTCGGGCCAAGAAAGATGAATGAGCCAATGGGGCGGCGTGGGTCCTTAATGCCGGCCCGCGCGCGCAACACGGCATCGGCCACGAGTTGCACGGCCTCATCCTGCCCCACCACGCGTTTGTGCAAAATCTCATCGAGTTTCAACAGCTTCGCGCGCTCGGTTTCCATCAGGCGCGTGACCGGAATGCCCGTCCAGCGCGAGACGATCTGCGCGATTTCATCCTCGGTTACTTCCTCGCGCAGCAATCGCGAACCGCTCTGCTCGCTGCGAATCTTCTGCTCCTCCTCATGCAATCGCCGCTCGGCTTCGGGCAATTTGCCATGCTTTAACTCCGCCGCCCTATTCAGGTCGTAATTGCGCTCCGCGAGTTCGGCCTGATGCCGCAGCGACTCAATTTCGCCGCGCAATTGCTGCACCTTTTGGATCGCTTCTTTTTCCTGGTCATACTGCGCGCGCATTGAATCGGCGGCCGCTCGTTGTTCCTGCAATTCCTTCTGCAATTCCTTCAGGCGCTCCTGGCTGGCGCGATCCTTCTCCTTCTTTAGCGCCGCCTCCTCGATCTCCAATTGCGTCACGCGCCGCGTAGCCGCATCCAGTTCCGCCGGCATTGAATCGATTTCCGTGCGAATCAGCGCGCACGCTTCATCCACCAGATCGATGGCCTTGTCCGGCAGGAAACGATCCGTAATATAGCGATGCGACAGTGTTGCCGCCGCCACCAGCGCGTTATCCTGAATATGCACGCCATGATGCACCTCAAAGCGTTCGCGCAAACCGCGCAGAATCGAGACCGTGTCCTCCACACTCGGCTGCTCAACGAGCACCGGTTGGAAGCGCCGCTCCAGCGCAGCGTCTTTCTCGATGTGCTTGCGGTATTCATCCAGCGTCGTTGCGCCAATGCAATGCAACTCACCGCGCGCCAGCATGGGCTTGAGCATGTTGCCCGCATCCATCGAGCCTTCGGCCTTGCCCGCGCCGACAATGGTGTGCAGCTCGTCAATGAAGAGCAGAATGCGCCCTTCGCTTTCCTTGATTTCATTGAGCACAGCCTTAAGGCGTTCCTCAAACTCGCCGCGATATTTCGCCCCGGCGATCAGCGCGCCCATATCCAGTGCAAAGAGCGACTTATCCTTAAGCCCTTCGGGAACATCGCCGCGCACAATGCGATGGGCCAGCCCTTCGACCACAGCCGTCTTGCCCACGCCCGGCTCGCCGATCAGCACCGGATTATTCTTTGTCTTGCGGCTTAAAATACGAATGACGCGGCGGATTTCCTCGTCGCGCCCGATCACCGGATCGAGTTTGCCCGAGCGCGCCATCTCGACCAAATCGCGCCCATAGCGCTCCAGCGCCTCATACGCCTGCTCGGGCGTGGCGCTTTGCACGCGCTGATTGCCGCGCACCTCGGTCAGCACGGCCAGAAACCGTTCGGCTGTAATGTTAAAGCGCTTGAGCACGCGCCCGGCGGGAGTGGCGTCACCCTCTTCGATCAAGCCCAGCATGAGGTGCTCAACCGAGACATATTCATCCTTGAGCCGGCGCGCCTCGCGTTCGGCACTGACCATCAGTTTTGACACCTGCTGCGAAACGAAAATCTTGCCCGGTTCGGCGCCGGGTCCGGAGACATGCGGGCGGTTGTGCAGTTCCTGCTCCACGGCATGAATCAGCGCATCCACTTGCACGTCCATGCGCCGAAGCAGGCGCGGGATCAGCCCCTCGGTTTGCTCGAGCAACGCCAGCAGCAGGTGCAAACTGTCCACCTCCACATGCCCGAACTCCACGGCTTTGTTCTGCGCCTCGCCCAATGCTTCCTGCGATTTCTGGGTCAGCCGGTTCAAATCCATTTGTCATACTCCCATTGAACTGCAATCTGCCGCGCAACGTTGCCTGCTACTGCTTACCGCATAGCAAATCGGTAGCGTGAGCGTTGCGTCGGCGCCTATTTCCCTTATGAAGGGCAATGCCTATGCCATTTTTATCAAAAGATTGGCTTATGCGCTGGATGGGTATGGGAAAGCTCGCAGCTGGGTCTTGGTTGGCCATGAGTTGGCAGTGTAAGTGGGGTTGGATTACCACTCTGGATCACAGCGTTGTGATTCATTGACATCCATTGACAGTTTCCGCAAGCCGAAATTACACTCAACGTGGCCTGATGGGCCGATTGCCCTGCGAAAGCGCGCCCGATGCTGGAAAGCCGTCATTACGTGCTGCGCCAGATCCATATGGGAGTCGATCTCCTGTTGGGGTTGGCCGCCTTTTTTCTGGCTCACCTGCTGCGTCAATACGTGATTGCGCCGTGGCTGCTGCCTGAGCAAATGGCTTATGTGCCGAGCTGGCATGGCTATGCCTGGCTGCTGGCGCTGATTCCGGCGCTCACGGTCGTGGCGCTCAATCTCAATGGCTTCTATGACACGCGCCGGGTGTTCACGCGCTTGTCGCTTTCGCGCGCCATCCTGCTTTCGGTAATCGAAGCGGCGGCGGTGGCGTTTGTATTGGCGGTGTTCTTCCGCGAAGAAGGCCGCGTCTCGCGCGCGCAGACCCTGTTAATTCCCTGCATTTTCTACATTCTTCTTGAAGTGCGCACTACGCTTTCGCATGCGATTTTATTCCGGCGGCGACGGGCGGGCAAAGATTGTGTCTCGATGATGCTGGTGGGGAGCGGGCCGCAACTGCCGCGTCTGATCTCGCTGTTGCAGGACCATCCGCTGTGGGGTTTTCAACTCGTCGGAATCATCAGTGACTCAAGCGACCTGCCAGCCGGTTCGAACGTGCAAGATGTGGAGGTGCTGGGGCATTTGCCTGAAGCGTTGCCGCTCTTGCGCCGTTATCAAGTCGATGAAGTGATGGTCGCGCCGGGTGAAGCGAGTTTGCAGGCGCTGGCGCCGCTGATGAGCGGATGCGAGGAGATGGGCCTGCGCACGCATGTTTCGCTCAACTCATTCGAGCATACCATCGCCCGCCCGACCATGGGGATGTTTCACCCGTTCGCGGTGGCCACCTATTCGCCCGTGCGCGAAATGGGGCCGCTGCTGCTGGTGAAGTATTTGTTTGATCGGATTGGAGCGGCGGTGCTGCTCATTGTTCTTTCGCCACTCATGCTGGCCATCGCGCTGGCTATTCGGCTGACCTCCAAACGCGGCGAACCGATCTTTTTTGGCCAGCGCCGTTGCGGGCTGAATGGACGCCTCTTCACCTGCTGGAAATTCCGCTCGATGATCGTTGATGCCGAAACCGTCCGCAAAAAATTGGAGGCATATAATGAAGTGGATGGGCCGGTGTTCAAGATGCGCCAGGACCCGCGCGTGACGCCGCTGGGGCGCTTCCTGCGCAAGTATTCGCTGGATGAATTGCCGCAATTGTGGAACGTGCTCGCGGGGGATATGAGCTTGGTCGGGCCGCGTCCGCCGTTGCCCGAAGAAGTTGAGCATTATGATCCATGGCAGCGTCGGCGGCTGAGCATGCGTCCGGGCATTACATGCCTGTGGCAGGTCAGCGGCCGCTCGAATTTGCCATTTGAGACATGGATGAAATTGGATTTGCAATATATTGACAATTGGTCGCTGTGGCTGGATTTCAAGATTTTGCTGCGCACGATTTATGTGGTGCTCACGGCGCGCGGCGCAGCGTGATTTTTTTGAAGCAACATGCCCGAGCAGAGAACAATTGTAACCTCACGATGAAATAGCAGATTACAAATAACAAATAGAGAACCGTTAATCTCCGCTTTCATAGGGAGCGCATATCGGTAGAGCATCGGCAATATCATAAAGGGCTCCATAGGAGTCGAATCTCTAGTATGCGACCCCATACGGAGCCGAGTTATTTTCTAATTGGTAGGCTGCCGATATGTGCCTTCTGCGGAGGCAGGTGGCTTGTAGTTACAGAAGGCAAAGCATTTCGCGTATTATAAATTTGCACATTCGCGAAACATTTATTTGCGCGAGATGAAAATGCCAGATAACAAATACCAGAGAGATTACTAAGGCCAGCTGCCGTTGGGTGCATATATTGGGTAGATGCAGGCCATCCCCGCAATAATTGCGGAGCTAATGATAAACGTATTACGCAGATGCGATTTATTCAATGATCCCGAAAGGGCAAACATAACGAATTTCAAAGGAAAATAGAAAATGCCCGATTCGCGCCCCAATATTATCTTAATCATTACCGATCAGCAGCGCTATGACACTATTGCGGCGCTGGGATTTCCGCATATGGACACCCCTAATCTCGATCGCCTGGTGCGCGAAGGCGTGAGCTTCGCCAATTGCTTCGTGGCGGCGCCTTCCTGCGCGCCATCGCGCGCCAGCTTCTTTAATGGCCAATATCCTTATCACACGGGCGTGCGCAAGAATGGCGATGCGTGGCCGGGCAGTTGGATCGAGGATTTGTCGGCAGGCGGATATCATTGCGTCAATATCGGCAAGATGCATACGTGGCCGCACAGCGCGATGATCGGCTTCCACGAACGCTATGTCGTGGAGAACAAGGACCGCTACCTAGAGGCGCGCTATTTCTTTGATGAATGGGACAAGGGTTTGCGCGCGCGCGGTTTAGTCAAGCAACAGCGCGAATTTTATCGCCAATGGCCGGATTATGCGGAGCGATTGGGGGCGATGGAGTGGAATCTGCCCGAAGACACGCATCCGGATTTCTTCGTTGGCGACATGGCGAAATGGTGGCTGAACAGCTATCCCGTCACGCAACCGCTCTTTCTGCAAATTGGCTTTCCTGGGCCGCATCCGCCGTATGATCCTGTCCCGCGATATGCCGAGCCGTATTTGAAGCGCGATCTGCCGATGCCGGTGCGAACGCCGGAAGAGATCGCCTCCCAGCCCGCGCCATTCCATCAGATGCGCGAGCACAACATCGGCATCGACCATGATTCCGTGGTGTTCCGTCCCGATGCCACGCCCGAGCAATGCAAACGCCAGAGGGCTTATTATCTGGCCAATATGACGATGATTGATGAAAAGATCGGCGAGATTTTGCAAACGCTCGAGGCGCGCGGGTATCTGGAGAATAGCGTTGTGCTCTTCACCAGCGATCATGGCGATGCGCTGGGGGATCATGCGCACAGCCAGAAATGGACGATGTACGACATCATCACGCGCGTGCCGATGATCGTCTGGTCACCGGGCCGTTTCGATGGCGGGCGCGTGATCAGCGAGCTGATTCAGCAGATGGATGTTGCACCGGCGATCATGGAATTGGCGCAAGTGAAGCCGAAGCGGCGGATGGATGGGCGCAGTGTGCTGCCGGCGCTGGAGGGACGCGACTGGACCGGACGGCCATACGTGACGGCGGAGCACGTGCGTGATGGCATTTTGGAAGGCACCGCCTATATGGCGATGGTGCGCACGCCGGAATGGAAGTTGGTGCATTTTGTCGATGCGGAGGGGCAACTCTTTCATTTAAGCGAAGATCCGCAGGAGATGAAGAACCTCTGGCACCATCCGGCCGCGCAGGAGAAGAAGAACGAGTTGCTTTTGCTGCTGCTGAATGAGCGGCTGAGATCCGACTGCTAAAGAATGGAATCGCTGATGAACGCTGATGTTTGCTAATAAAGCATCAATGTCTGGAAGCTTTGAGGATTCACATTCGGCTCATTTCCGGCTTGGGATTTTCGTTCATCCCATTAGCGCCTATCAGCGCACATTAGCGGTTCTTTGTTAATCCTGAGCGCCAATTGTCTTGCCTGACTAATCACCGGGGAGTATGCTCGAGGACATAAAGCAAAAGTGCCCGGATGTGTTTGCTGTCTTTTGTGCTGGAGGCAAGCCATGCATCCTCAACCCGCTTTGTCCCGCATCACTCGTCGCATTCTCCTGATTTCACTATTCGCAATTCAGTGGTACAACCTCACATCAATTGCGCGCGCGCAATTAGTGGTCACTACCGGCGGCGGCAACCCCGACCAGCAATCGATTTATGTCCTGCAAGGCTTCCCGGATATTTCCAATCTCTGCCAGTATGAAGTTGCCGGATTGCCTGCGTTTGTTCATACAGCCAATTTAAGTTTTGCTGGCTCCGATACGGCGTTAGCTGGCTTTTTCGGCACGGCGCTGCTGATGGCTATCCAGGTCTCCACTGGAACGATCTCGGGGTATATGGATATGACCACGTTCTGGAATGGACAGGGAACCGTGGCCGCCAGTCCGGCGGGGGATTATGCGTTATGCAGTGGCGCGGAAGACAAGCTGGTGGTGGTCAAAGCGCCATTCAATTCATCCTCTGTCATTACGTCTATAGCGCTTCCCGCGCATGTCCCTCCTTATCAATCCGAGGCTATTCAATTCGACTCCTCCGGCCGCGCATTCGTTTATACAACCAATCTGACCGATGGATTTATTTCCGTCCTGAACAAGCCTTATACCTCGATTGCATTCAATATCCCTGTGCCCGGAAATCTTGGTGGCACGCTATCCCTATCGCCCGATGGCAATACGATCCTGGCGACGCTGCAAGCCACCGGCGGGAAGGTGGATATTTTCCATGCGCCGTTTTCGGCAAGCTCCACGCCCGAAGTGCTGACCGTGGGCTTGAGCAGCACCAGCGCGTATCTCGATCCGGTGCGGATCAGCCCGAATGGCACGATGGCGTTGGTGGCTGAACGCGATACCCCGCATCTATATACGATTGCGGCGCCGTTCAACAGCGCCTCGGCGGTGCAGGAATTGCCTCTGCCGTCCTCGCTGAGCATCGGATTCGAGGCCATTGATTTCAGCGCCGACGGGCAGAATGCCGCCGCCACCGGATTCGATGATGGAACAAAGCGCGAGCCGCTTCTGTTGCTCAAGGCGCCATTCACTCCCGCGGGGGTAATCACGCGCGCCATGGACGTAGGCGTGCCGCCGGAAAATGGTCGTGGCGGGGGAACGGTGCGTTTCCGCCGTTCGGCCGCGCCGCCAGCATCATTGGCGATTTACAAAACCGCGCCTGTGGTGACAAAGCGCATCGCGACCCCCACGTTTCCCATCACTGTGGCGAACAATACCAAGGCCTCGGTCGCGAATGTGGTGGTGCGCGAGACTGTGCCAGCCGGGTGCGACTTTGTCTCGGCGGACAATGGCGGCACGTTTTCGGGCGGTCAAATCTCGTGGAATTTGGGATCCATGGCTGCGGGGGCAAAAAGAAATGTATCGTTTATCGCTCGCATCACCAAGGAATACGGCTATTTAACAAATCAAACGTATAGCGTTCAGGCGGGATCGGCCAGCGCCATTCCAGGGCCTGCCACCAATTCCTATATTGCCAGGGGCTCCATTGAGGCCTTGGCGCCTGCCACGTTGCTCGCGGGTTCCACGATCACCTACACAATTAATGCTTCGAACAATTCGTCGGCTGCGATCCATCACGCCAAAATTAATGATACGCTTCCCGCCGGGCTGACTTTTCTTTCCGCGTCCAACGGAGGCACACTGGAATCGGGCATGGTGGTCTGGTCGCTTGAAACGATGGATGCAAACGCGGCAATTAGCTTTACCGTAACAGCGAGAACGCCCACCACGCCGCAGGTGCTCATCAATCAATCCTATACTTTCACAGCCGATGAATGGTACACGCCCGAGCGCGGGCTTCCGGTGCGAACGCAACTAGCGCCAATCTTGACCGTGGCCAACAGTGGACCGGCCTCGGCCAACTCCGGCGCGATCATCACCTATACGCTGACGTGCAAGAACAATGGCCCGGCGGCGGTGAGTTCTGTTGTAGTGCAGGACCCCATTCCCGCGGGCACGAGCTTTTATTCAGCGACTCCGGGGGCTTATATTTTGAATAATGTGGTGAATTTCCCCGTCGGGACAATGGCGGCCGGCGCCAGCGCCACGCTTACGCTGCGAGTGAAGATCACCGCCGCGTCAGGGCACATAGTCAACCAAGCCTATACTATTGCGGGCAGCTCCACTGGCGGGACGGGCGGCTCTGCCGTTTATACCCTGCTGCAAAGCAATAGGGCGCGTCATTGGCGCAGTTATCGATAGCAACAATCCATACAGAATCGCTGAGTCGACGCTGATCTTCGCTAATGACCCTTGGCGGCAATCAGCGCTTATTAGCGGTTCTATGCTTTTATCTTTGCCTTTGCGCCGGGTTTGGCTAGCATGGGGCTTCGTTGTGTCGCAGGAGCGGGTGGGTAGCTCAGCTGGGAGAGCGCCGGCCTTACAAGCCGGTGGTCGCAGGTTCGATCCCTGTCCCACCCACCAGCGGCATGCCGGATCTTCCCAATCGCACGAGCGTTTTTTCCGTGACCATCAATCCGCTGCATGAATTGGACAATCGCCCCGATCCCGAAGACGAGCCATTGCGCCCGTCGCGGTTTGAGGATTTTGTGGGCCAGCAGCAAACACGCGAGCACCTGCAATTGTTCGTGCAGGCCGCGGGGCATCGGCGCGAGCCGCTCGATCATACGCTGTTGTACGGCCCGCCAGGATTGGGCAAGACGACGCTGGCGCTGCTCATCGCCAATGAAATGGGCGTCAATATCAAGATGACCACCGGGCCAGTGATCGAGCGCAAGGATGAATTGGCCGCCATTCTCACCGACCTTGGCGAAGGCGACATTCTCTTTATTGACGAAATTCATCGACTCAATCGCCTGGTGGAGGAACTGCTCTATCCGGCGCTGGAAGATTACAAGATCGACATCATGATTGGCGAAGGGCCGCATGCGAAATCTATCCGCATCGACCTGCCGCGCTTTACGCTGCTGGGCGCCACGACGCGCTTGGGCATGATCTCGGGGCCGCTGCGTTCGCGCTTTGGCATTGTCGAGCGCCTGGAGTTTTATACCCCCGAGGAGATGGAGGCAATTGTTCGCCGCTCCGCGCGTATTCTCAATGTGATGATTGACAATGAAGGAGCGACCCAGATTGCGCGGCGTTCACGCGGCACGCCGCGCTTTGCCAACCGCATGTTGCGCCGCGTGCGCGACTATGCGCAGGTGCGCGCCAATGGGCATGTCAGCGGCAGCGTGGCTGATGAGGCGCTGCTCATGTTCGGCATTGACCGGCTGGGGCTGGATGGCAGCGACATTAATTACCTGCGGGCGTTGATGGAAAAGTTCGGCGGCGGGCCTGTGGGATTAAATAATCTCGCGGTGGCACTGAGCGAGGATGAGGACACGATTCAAGACGTCGTGGAGCCGTTTTTGATTCAGATTGGGTTCTTAAATCGTACGACGCGCGGACGCATGGCCACCCCCGCAGCGTATGCGCATCTGGGATTAAAACTCCCCGCAAATGGATTGCCCTTTTTCGGGCAATAAGAATTCAGCCGTACGGTGCGGCTCGAAGAGCCGAGGGCTTGACCCACCACGCCTCGGCTCGGTATGCAATTCGTCAGTTCTGGTGGGTCAAGACCCACCCTACATTACTCCTGCTGTATTTTTTCCCCTTTCGCTTTCTCGCCAATTTCGGCCTTTATCTTCGCCATGAATTCCTCTTGTTTCTGCTTATCGCCGCGTGCGCGGAAAGCCTCCAGCACCAGTTGATCCGTGCGGCTCATCCACTGCTCCAGCGCCTGACGCATATTTCCAATTTCATCTTTATATTTCGGATCATCGATTAGATTGTGCAGCGCATCGGGATCCTGCTCGAAATCGTAAAACTCCTCAGGCACGCGCTTGAAGAAGAAGTTCACGCGCTCGGCCACGGCTTTATTGCTGGCCGCCGCCTTGGTCATGGCCTTCATCGTCAAGCCGCCCATCGCATTGTTTCGGTACTCGCGTTGGCCATCCGACCAGGCATTGTAGAGGTAGCCAAAACGCCTCGATTGCACGCAATACATCGGGTAGTTCTGTTTTCCGCTGGTTTGATAGAATTGCGTGAACACCAGATCGCGTCTGTCCTGCTTCTCGCCATGCAGCAATGGAAGAAATGAGCGCCCATCCATCTCGGCCGGTTGGGGCAGGCCGACTGCTTCCAAAAATGTGGGCATCATGTCAATGCCGGAAATGAAATGCTCAGAATCCACGCTGCCGGGCTTGATCATTCCCGGCCAGCGCATGATCCATGGCGTCTTTGTGCTTTGCAAATAGCAGTTGGCCTTGGAGAATGGGAACGACATTCCATTGTCGGAGAGGAAGAGCACGAGCGTGTTTTGCTCGGCGCCATTCTCGCGCAAGGCCTCGAGCACGGCGCCAACGGTATCGTCGCAGCGGCGCACGGAACTGAAGTATTGCGCCAATTCCTTGCGCACCTCAGGCAAGTCAGGCAGGAATCCCGGCACGGTGATTTCCTGGGGCTGATACACGCGCGAGGGCTTGACTGCCGAGGGAGCATTCTTGGCCTGATACCATGCGGCCGAATCAGCGCCAAAGAATGGCGGATGCGGATCATGCGAGTTAGCCATCAGGAAGAAAGGCCTACCCGCTTCTTTGGACTGGCGCATGAACTCCGTGGCAAAATCATGATATACGCGCGGATTGCGCCCCTGACCGAGTTGCGGCTGGTCTTGTTGCAAGTCCCACTTGAAATTGCCGTAGGGAGTGGAATGCTGCAGTTTGCCCAGAATGCCCACGCGGTAACCCGCATCGCGCAGCAATTGAGGCAGGATGGGGATGTTAGGTTTGCGCAGGTGGAAAAAGCCTTCGCCGCCGCTGTGATGTGAATAGCGCCCGGTCATCCACGTCGAGCGGCTGGGCTGGCAGACGGAAATATTCACGTGCGCGTAATCGAAGCGAATGCCCTCAGCGGCCAAGGCATCGATGTGAGGCGTGACCTCCGGCACCTTGCAGCCGAACGCTCCCACCGAGTTGCAGTTCAGATCATCCGCCACGAGCAGCAGGATGTTGGGGCGCGCTGGTGCGCTGGCGCTTTGGGTTGTGGCGGCGGAGGCCGACGCGGATGTGGCAGCACGTGACAGCAGCGGTCCGGCAGAAAACGCCGCGGCGGCGCAACAAAAGGTGCGAAGAAACTCGCGTCGGGATGCGCGACGGTGATTCATGGATTCTTCCTTAAAAGAGGCAATGAGACGGTGTTACAAACCGCTGATGGACGCTGATATACGCTAATTGGTTGTTGCTTGCACAGGAGAAAACTGAGGGAACAGCGAAAAGGCGGGGAGGCGAATTGAACCGCTGATGGACGCTGATATGCGCTAATGGACGCCAGCACGTTACGTCACCTTTCATCAGCGCATATCAACGTCCGAGTATTCTTGTCATTTCGAGGGGGCGCTATTTTTTATCAGTTCCAGGGAGCGCTATTTTATTGTCATTTCGAGGGAGCGCTATTTTTTATCAGTTCGAGGAGCGCTATTTTATTGTCATTTCGAGGAAGCGCAGCGACCGAGAAATCTTCTTTCGGCGCGCCTAAGATTTCTCCCCGCTTTGCGGGTCGAAATGACAAAGGTTTGTGGGGCGAAATGACAAAGAGTGGACTAAGATTTCTCCCCGCTTCGCGGGTCGAAATGACAAAGGTTTGTGGGTCGAAATGACAAAGGTTTGTGGGGCGAAATGACAAAGAGTAGACTAAGATTTCTCCCCGCTTTGCGGGTCGAAATGACAAAGGTTTGTGGGGCGAAATGACAAAGAGTGGACTAAGATTTCTCCCCGCTTTGCGGGTCGAAATGACAAAGGTTTGCGGGTCGGAATGACAAAGGGTGGACTAAGATTTCTCCCCGCTTTGCGGATCGAAATGACAAAGGTTTGCGGGTCGAAATGACAAACGAAATCAAATGACGAATGAACAAAGGATCCTCGGCTGATCATTGCCTCGCCTGATTAAGCGAAATGAGAAGAATCAGAGAAAGTATTCGACACCTGCCCGGCACTTGATAAAACTCCCCATAACGTGCCATGCCAGCACGGCTTGCAGGGTCAAAAGGCTGTTGTTCGATGACTGAATCCTCTCCTCCCAATAATCCACGCATTGATGATTCGCTGGCGGTGCGCTATGAGCAGCGGCTTGCCATTGAGGGATTGTTGCGCGATGCACTCAAGCCCAATGCCACGCCTCCTCAATTGGCGCTTTTACGCCAGCGCGCGCAAGCCATCTCCAAGAATGCCCCCGAAATTTTGCTCGATCTGGCGTTGCATGCGGCGCAGGACATTTCCAACCTCGCGCTGCTGCTGCTGGCCGAGGTGGAGGATCCTGCCATTGACGAGCAGATTGAGGCGCGGTTGGCGCGACTGGGATTGACCGAGGACGAGCAGTTGCGCCTGCTG
>Ga0208826_1002161_pt1 | contig 15011 bp, 15 predicted proteins | sample AD_UKC115_MetaG_FD_184451 | JGI IMG/M metagenome (GOLD analysis project Ga0208826, IMG submission 184451) | Active sludge microbial communities of municipal wastewater-treating anaerobic digesters from Hong Kong - AD_UKC115_MetaG (SPAdes)... | ecosystem: Engineered > Bioreactor > Anaerobic >...
AATCCTCAAACTGTTATTATCCAAACTGATAATGGAAAAGAATTCATTAATCCTACTGACCGCAAAGTAACTTTATTTGAAAAAATAGTAAAGGAAAAATATCAGGCAACTCATTTTCTTATTCCCTACCGAAGACCTACCTGGAATAGTGATGTGGAGTCCTTTCATAACCTTATTGAAGAAGAATTCTTTATTTCTGAAAAACCGAATAATGAAACCGAGCTCTTGGCCAAAACTTTCGCCTATCAAATCTGGTTCAATTCTTATAGAAATAATAAGGTAAAAATAATCAAAACCCTGAACAAATCTTCCAATCCGAATTGAATACTGATAAACCTATTCCTCTGATTCCTCCAATTATTGTTGACAATTATATGCATCTGCTAGGAAAGAATATTAAGAGGGGATACTTTTTACCTTTACCACCCAAAATTTTGGAAAAAAGACTTGACATGAATTTCGGGGTATCTATAAAAAATAATATTAAATACGAAGGAGTTCAAAATGAGACAAATCAACTATCTTCATCCAGTCTTTCATGAAGTAGTAAAAAGGATGGGTCCATGGCATTATATGATAGGATCACCCTACTTTCCAGAAAAAGATATGTATAATTCAGATGAGAATTATGACATATCTGAAACAGTAGAAGTAAATTATGATAGTGATGGATATATTTCTACCATTATCGGGACAAGCAAAAATGGCGATCAGGCTTCCTTTGAATTAATTCAAAATCCAGCTCCTCATACATGCAAAGGGTTGTTCAAACTTAATGGAAATGTTCAGTTGCAAATCACTGAGTGGATAGCTGATGAAATCATTCATATTAAGTCAGAATATCTTGCCAATAGTAAGTATGATGTGGAAATACGGGTTAAAGATGTTGATCACAAAGGTCTGTATTATGTTGAGAATGATATTAATCAAAAAACCCTGAAAGGTGATTATGATGTTTATGATATGCATTTACCTCAGATTGCTCTCGATTTAGCTACTGAAATTACAAATGCTAACTCAGACGCTGTTGTAGCTGCTTTAGAACCAAGAATTTACTCAATTCTTACAATTGAAGCTTATAAACAGGGAGTATATAGAATCAAAGATTGGTGGCATAGAGCAGATGGTGTAGGTACGATTCTCTCAGATTATTTCACTGTTTTTGTCTCAGCTGGCTATTATTTGATAAGTAATTGTTTAGCTGACCACGAAACCGCCCAGCATAAGCCAGTTAAGTGAGGATAAAATGAATAAGAACTTGTACCGATTAATTAAAGCTATATGTGCTGGAGCAGGAATACTGATACTAGCCCAATACGTTAGCACCCTTGCTATGATAGGAGTAGTACTGGTTGCGATGTCAGTTCAAATGGATAGATTTCTGAAATAATCTACGAGTGGAGTGTAAGTTAAGGGGGGAGAAAATAGTAAGTTGATTATCAAAACTTAGTAAACCCAACAGAAAGGGATTTTCTAATACTCTATTAATGTAGTTGCATGCAAGCAGAAAAAGTAACTGAATAGCTGCTACCTGCAAATGGAGTACTAGCTGTATGTTTTTTATGTTTAATTACTAATATTTGAATTATTATTCTGATTTTCACAATTAACTATTTCAAATACTATCTCCGAGGATAAGCTCGCATCAGTCTCCAATTACTCCAGAGAACCTAAGAGATTAGTCTTTGAGTGTTTCCCGACCACTTGGATCAATACCAACCTATTATCTGGCTCAAATGAGCATGAGCGGTATATCAGTATCTATGAAGTAAAGGTCTATCGGGACAACAGCTAGTTCTTTGGTGGCATCATCGATACCTCCCAACTCAGCTATGACATCTCCACCGGCATTCTCAAGATCACCTGTTATGACAAAATCAAGCTGTTATCCATTTACTCCGACCTCAAGCACTACTACAGCCTGACTTCCGGGTATCAGCCGGAATGGGCTCTGGCATACTTCATCCAAGACATCGAACAAAGGATTCCCATAGATATAAGCTATAAGACCGTTGCACATAAAAATGGACAATATATATATCTAACTTTTTCTTGACAAATTTCTTACGCATTTTATTTTAGCTCCATAATTAATAAGGAGCTATCATGGAAAAAGAAATTATCACTCTTGCCGATCAAGAGATTAATGATCGCATAGAAAATCATGAGCATTTTCTTAAACACATAGAGCAATTAGTAGACTGGGAGAAAATTAGATCAATCCTCAATCAGGTAGAACTTAAACGTGATTCCGTAGCGGGCAGAGATGCTTACTCAGCCGAAGTTATGTTTCGGATTATGTTGATTCAATCCTGGTCCACTCTTTCAGATTATCAGATGGAAGATCAGCTTATCTGCAATATGATGTTCTTATGGTTTAGTTATTTGAGTATGGATAATCCTGTTCCAGATCATTCCACGATAAGCAGATGGCGTTCCGGATTTTGGGAAAAGGGCACAAAAAGATAGAAATTAGAGGTTATATAGGGGTAAAAAGTCAAAAAAAAGAGCAAAATATACTCTTTTTTCTGGAAAAATTGCTTTCTCAGCTCGAAAATAACCCCTAAATATTTAATGTCCTAATTATTCAACGGTCTTGTTTATATAAATTGTGCAGGTTGGACTCATGTAGGCAAAGCCACTTCAGCAAGTGAAGCTATGACCAAAGCTGAAGCCTGGCTATATAATAAATAGAAATTGCACCGCAATCGCTATCGTAACATTCTGAAAGATTTGGGAAGAGGCTGTTTATCTACCTAAAGTAGTAGTAAATTCCGGCTTGAGGGATATACATCACCAAATTGTGTTCACCCGTGTAGGTAATGGGCAGTTCCACGGCAAGTTTGAAATATCTTCCCAAGTTGATTTCTACTCCGGGACCGAGCCCCATACTCAATAAAGATTTAATTTTATGGTCGGTATAGATATTGCCGTAAGCGGAACTGTCAGCAGGGTCATATTTTTGATGGTAAAGTTTTTTCGTTTCGTATGACCAATCCATACCGCCAAGAAGATAAAAATTGAAGACGGAAGTTCTTTTTAGCTCGTAAATACCATTTAACCCGATATTAATGTAATACTTTCGCCCGGCATCCGTATCAATTAAATAGTCGCCTTCACGTTCAGCGTCTTGCACCTTTAAGGATGCTTCGTTTTTCCCGCTGCTGTAACCGCCTACAACGCCTTGGAAACCGAAATTTTGAAATTTGCCTTCATGGCAGAAATGCCTGTAAGAAAGACCGTAACCTGAAACAAGGCCGAAATGAAAACCCAGCGCATGGGTGGAATCAGGATTGGCGGGAACATCTGCAGCAGCCAATTGTCCTGTTATTGCAGCCAGCATCATTATGGCAATTAAGAAAAATTTTATTGAGGACACTTTGCCTCCTTTCTTATCGTAAAAATCATTTTTTCCCTTTTATCGTCAGAACTAAAGATGTCAATTGAAAAAAAGGGAAAACAAAATCAAAAGCTATCCTGATGAGGAAAATAAATGCAGTGAACAAATTAAAAATGTGTAATATAAAAAGAATATCTTGCAACGCTCCTGAGGTTTGCGGCAAGAAAAACAAAAAAGGGAAATCATTTTCACTGAGAAACAAATTTCGGCTAAATCGGACGCATAGCGTCAAACAGGAATTTTATTGACACAAACAGGGCTGCAGATTTGTTAGCGGAGATTGTTTAAACGGGGCAAAACGATTATCCTGACGATGAGGAAAGAAATGAAAAAATATTTGGTGCTCTTATGTTTGGTGATAACAGGTCTACTGATGGCGGAAACTTACACATTGGACGACCTGATCAAAGCCGGATTGAATAATTCATACAGTTTGCGGCAAAAGGAAATAATGCTGAAAAATTCCAAGTTGAATGCGACATCCGCCGCTTTTAATCTTCTCCCTTCCGCCGATCTTGCAGCGGGAAGAAGCAATATTGACGATGTATATTCTTCCCAAGCTTCACTTTCCTTTGACCGCACACTTACTTTAACCGATCCTCCTATTTTCAATTACATTTCCGCAGGATGGGATAAAGAAAATGCCGCTCTGGACAGAAAACAAGCTCAAAAGCAATTGGTATATGACATTTATTCTGCTTGGCTGGATATGGACCAAACGCAAAAAGAGATTGTCATCCAGAATGAAAATTTAGCAGTTCTGCAAAACATTAAGGAACAAGCTGATTTGCAATACCAATTGGGACGACGCACAAGTTTTGATGTCAGCCAGGCGGAAATTAATGTCATCAACGCTCAATTAACTATCGCTAACCTGAATAATCAATTGGCTAATCAGAGAGCGATATTATTCAATCTGGTCAAACTTCCCGATAACGGAGCGGAACTGATTTTTCCCGAACCTGACTCTGCCGCTTTGGAGATTGATTTCTCTTTTTACAGTGAGAATACAATTCCCTTGCAACAACTGCAAACCGAACTCAAACAATCCAAATTGGATAAACTTCAAGCCAAACTGGGATTGCTTCCGTCTCTATATCTTTCCGGAAGTTACAGGCAAAGTTCTCTCACGAATGATTTGTTTGACTTTGACAATTATGATGGCAGCTACACTCTTTCCACCGGTTTAAGCTGGTCACTTTGGACACCTTGGACCAAAGTCGGGACTTATTCTCAACTTGCCAATACTTTAACTTTGAAGCAATGGCAGCAGGAAGAAGAATTGGCAACCTTGAAACTTGACCGTCAAACTCTACAGAGAGATTGGGACTACTTAACCGCCACCTTGACGCTGAATGCCAAAAAATCCAATCAAGCGAAAGACAATTTGCGCATTGCGCAGGAAAAATACAATCTGGGCACTTTAAGTTTAATCGAATTGGAGCAGGCAAGAGTTGATGCTTTGGATGCGGAACTTGCCGTCAACAAAATCACTTATCAGCTGCTGAAAAAGATTCAAGAGTGGAACTTGCTCAATTCATTGCCGCTTTTGGATAAATATTAATCCGTTAATTGAGGGTTAGAGAAGGGATGAAAGCAAAAAAGAGACGCCTTTGGCTGATTATCGTTATCATCGTGATAGCTGTTGTAGCTGTTTTATCTTTTCGTTCTTGCGCCAAAGCCAAACAAGCAAAGACAAAAACTTCCGCGCAGGAAGAAACTTATACGGTAAAACGCGGCGACATAGTTTCTTCATTAGAAATTACGGGTGAAATTCAGCCGCAAGTTACGGTCCAGATCAAGAGTAAAGTTTCCGGCAAAATTCTCAAGTTTTATGCGGATGAAAATGATTATGTAAAAACAGGGCAAATCATAGCGGATGTTGAACCGGATTACAATCAAGCCAGCACTATCGCTTCTATCAGAGCTCGTTTAACTGCTGCCGAAATCCGTTTGAAAAACGCGCAAAAAGATCTGCATGATAAACAGGAAATGGCAAGCCGCAATTACATTTCGCAGGATGAAGTAACAAAAGCGGAGGATGAACTCACTGCCGCTCAGCTGGAATACAAACAGGCTCAGCAGCAATATGATTTGGTGAAGGAATTGGATACGGAGAGTAAAGTTACGCATGTGTATGCAACTGCTTCCGGAACGGTAATTCAACGCCCGGTCCAAGAAGGCGAAATGATTATCTCTTCCAATTCTTCGTTCAGTGAAGGCAGCGTAATTCTCAAAGTGGCGGATTTGACTAAAATGATTGTTGCCGCCAATATCAATGAAGTGGACATCGCCAAATTCAAAACAGGTCAAACAGCCACAGTCAAAGTTGACGCTTTGCCTTACGATGAATTTTCCGGACGCATTACCAAAATAGCGGCAATGGCAACTACTGTGAATAATGCGATAGTTTTTCCGGTGGAAATCAGATTGGATAATCCGGGCTCAAAATTAAAACCCGGAATGACGGGAAATGTTTCCATCTTGGGTGATGCCAGAAAAAATGTTTTAATCATACCTATCCGTGCCGTCTTTACCGATGACAAGAATCAGGATATAGTTTATCTTTGCAAATCCGCACCTGTCGCTGCCTCGGCAAATACACAAAAAACTGCGGGCTCAACTGCTCCTGCAGTTCAAACTGTTGCTACTCCGGTAAAATTGGGCAGCAATGATTTGCAGTATGTGGAAGTGGTGGAAGGGTTGAAGGATGGCGATATAATCTCCTTAACCGAACCGGCTAAAAATCAAAATGCAATGATGCAGTTCGGAGGGTTTTAGCTCTTCCGGAAAAGCGGAATAACTGTTGCGGTAAAAATTATTAAGCGAATTAGCGTATCTTATTCATATATAATTCAGAGGGTAATAAGGAAGTATGCATGATTGAAGTAAATCATCTGACCAAGAGATTTGACGTTATAACAGCCGTGGACGATATTAGCTTTTACATTCCCGCGGGAGAGATTGTAGGTTTTTTAGGCCCGAACGGAGCAGGGAAAACAACAACTTTACGCATGCTCGTAGGTTATTTGCAACCCAGCTTTGGCACTATCAGAATTTCCGAACAGGATATCAATACCGACCCCATCGGTTTGGCTCGCCAAATCGGATACCTGCCTGAACAAAATCCGCTCTATGACGATATGACAGTCTATGATTATCTGCAATTCATCGCAGAACTCAGGCACATGGATGAGCAGACTTTTACGGAAAGATTGGAATTCGTGTTGGACAAATGCGGGTTGCGGGATGTTATCGGACAGCCCATCCAAACTCTCTCCAAAGGCTATAAACAAAGAACTGGATTGGCTCAGGCAATTTTGCACGATCCGCAAGTCCTGATTTTGGATGAACCCACTTCCGGGCTTGACCCTAATCAGATTTTGGAGATTAGGGAATTGATTAAAGAATTGGGAAAAGCCAAAACAGTCATTCTCTCCAGTCACATCATGCAGGAAGTTCAAGCAGTCTGCGACCGCATCATCATTATCAATAAAGGTAAAATCATTGCCGACGAACCGAAAGAGGAATTGGGTAAAAACCTGTCCGGTTCAGTCAGTTTGACCATTGAATTGGAGGCGGAAAATCCCGATTTTTCGGCATGGCTGGAATTGCATCCGGAAGTTGAATTAAAAGAGTGCGTCCCAAAAGAAGGACATTGGAAAATGGAGTTTTCCTATCCGGCGGAACTTGATCTGCAGAGGGATTTGGCACAGTTTATCGCTTCCCAAAAGTGGCTGATTTTGAGTATGTATAAGCAGCAACACAGTTTGGAGGAAATTTTCCATCTACTGACGACGGAAAGTGACACGGACGAACTTGATAAAAGCGAAACTGAAGAGGCGGACAATTCTCCGACTGCCACCCAAGTTGAGGAACCTGAAGAGAAGGAGGAAGACGATAATGCGTGATGCCTTAATCATAGCTCGTAAGGAACTGAAATCGTATTTAAGTTCCGTTTCCACTTACATAGTTTTCGTCATTTTCCTCATGCTCAGCGGGTGGTTCTTTTCCAATTTAATGTTCAAGAGCGGTAAAGCGGAATTACGGCAACTGTTTGATGTCCTGCATCTGGTCTATCTTTTCTTTATTCCCGCGCTCACTATGGGAATGATTGCAAAAGAAAAAGCCGACCAAACTTTTGAACTGCTTGCCACTATGCCCATTAAACTAAAATCCATAGTTTGGGGAAAATGGTTAGCGGCGGTGGAGTTGCTGGTAATAATTCTGATGTTCACCTTAGTCCATCTTTTGACGATAATGATTTTCGGTGAAAATCTTGATTACGGTTCAATCTTTTGCGGCTATTTGGGACTGGTTTTTGTGGGTGCAGTTTATTGTGCAATCGGCATTTTTGCTTCCGCTTTACAGAGCAATCAGATTTTGGCGTTTATCATTGCCCTTGTCATTTGTCTGTTTTTCTATGCAATTCAGTTTCTGATGCCGCTTTTCCCGAACGCGTTAGCCAATGTTTTTCAGTATTTGAGCATGGATTATCATCTGGAGAATTTCCTCAAAGGCATTATAGATACGCGGGACATCATCTATATGGGTTCATTGGTAATAGGTTTTATGCTGTTGGCAGAATTTAGTCTGCGAATGAATAACCGTCTGCAGGAGCGATAAATGAAACAGAAAAATTTACCTTCTTCCGGCAAAACCCGTTCTTTCGTCACAGGCTTAATTCTGGCTCTGGCACTGCTTCTGTTGCTTAATCTTGTTTCATCCTTTTTTTATTACAGGATTGATCTCTCTAAAGGCAAAATCCATACTTTGAGCAAAGCCAGCCGTAATTTGGTGCACAACCTAAAGGATAATCTGGTCATCAAAGTATATTTATCCGATAATTTGCCGCCGGAATATAATGCTTTGGCGCGGTATGCAAAAGACCTTTTGGCGGAATACAAACAAGCGGGCGGTAGGCATGTTCGCTATGAATTTGTCAGCCGTACGAATGAAGACGCCTTTCGTTCACAGGCAGCCAGAGATAACATTTTCGCTCAACGCACGATGATTCTGGAAAACGACCGGCAAACCGTGCGGGACATTTATATGGGAATGGCTTTCGAATACAAAGGCAACAGGGAAAGCCTGAACCTTAGTAAAGATATCGAAGGTCGGCTGGAATATGAAATCACTTCTTTACTGCGCAGACTGACCAATGCTAAACTGCCGAAAGTGACAGTCTTTCAGGATTCCCTCTATAATTCCAATTATTACCAATATTTTGAGCATTATCTGAAGCAAAATTATGATGTCCTTACTACCAATCTTACCGCGCCCGTGAAAGCATCTGATGTTATGATTTTTACCGGGGTTGCGGATTCGCTTTCTTCTTTGCAATTATACAACTTAGACCAGTATATCATGCACGGAGGGAAAGTGATTTTTCTGCAGGAACGGGTAGAGGGCGATGTGCAATACGGACAAGCGTATGAAATCAAATCCAATATTTTCCGTTTGCTGAAGCATTACGGAATTGAGATTAAGCCGAATCTGGTGATGGATCAAAACTGCGCGCCCATTAAAATGAGCCAGCGTTCGGGCATTTTTGTGATTGATGTGCCTGTTCCCTATCCTTTCATTCCCATGGTCCAAGGCTCCAAAAATTCCGTAATCAGCAAAGGTTTTAGCGATATTTTATTGTATTATTGTTCCGAACTAAATACCAATACCGGCACTAAAAATATAACTGCCACTCCGCTTCTCAAAACTTCTTCCGCTTCCGGAATTATGAACGGTCCCGATTTTCAGGTTGACCCCAATGAAGTAATAGAACAGAAACTGATGTCTGCTTTAACTTTACCTCCTGTTACAGTAGGCGCTCTTTTCACCGGAACTTTTACCAGTTTTTATGCCGATAATCCTTCCTATGCAAAAACCGCAGGCTTTTCCGGCAAAGTTAATAACGGAGAAATTATCGTAGTTACGGATTCGGACTTGATTAGAGATTACATTGCAGGCGCATCCGACGCAAATATAATGTTTATTCTCAATGCTGCAGATTTTCTGCTGAAAGATTTATCATTGAGCGAAGTCCGTTCCAGAACTATACCGAACAGTCCTCTGGATTTAGGCACTTTCCTCTATAAACACAATGTTCCGCCTGATAAAATTGTTCAAACAGAGCCTAACCTTAGACAAATCGTCAAAATTTTGAATATCCTGCTGCCGTCGTTGCTGTTAATCCTTTACGGTTTGCGCAGAATGTATCTTTTGAAGAAAGAACGCAGATTAATTCAGGCACGGTTTCAACCCTTGCCTCCTGAACCTGAACCTTCTGCCGATGAGGAAGAAACAGAACAGACTGAAACTGAAGAACCTTCCGATGAGGACAAAGAACAATGAAAAAAAGCCAATGGTGGATTCTGGCGGCAGTAGTCGTGTTAGTCGGAATTTATTTTCTGGCGCGGTCCCGGCAACCGGTTGAAAAAGAGATTCGTTTTTTCAGTGCTGATTCTTCAGAAGTTGCCGAAATTAAATTGTTCACGCAGGAAGATACACTGGTTGTGAAAAAAATCGGCAACGCTTGGAAAATGACTTATCCCTTGACTTGGGATGTAAATCAGCAGCAGTTGGCTTCGTTCTTTCAGAAAGTATTGCCTGCCAAGACTTCAGCTACACCGATGTCCGAAGACCCGAATCTGCAAAGTATGTATAAAGTGGATTCGCTTTCCGCTTGTCAAATTGTTTTATGCGATAAAAAAGGAAGAATTCTTGATCATGCCTACATCGGCAACGGAACAAATACTGCCTTCATTTACGGACGCAGACAAGGCGAAAATCAGATTTACCAATTCAAGGAAGATATTATCAATTTCGTGATACCGGATGTGATGCAATGGCGTTCCCCCAATATTATCAACCTGAAACAGTCCCAAATCAAAAGCATCGAAGTCCGCTATCCTCAAAATACTTATACGCTCACTTTTAGTGCCGACAGCACAAAATATTCCGATGCGCGGGAAAGTTTTATTATTCCTGCTTCCAATCGCGCTCAATACAAAATTATCAACGCTTTGGAAAACTTGATGACTTGGCAGTTTATTGACACCGGAACGGAAAAATACGCTAATGATTTTAAGCATCCGGCTTGCACAATTCGCGTCAATCTAAATAATGGCCAAACAGTGACTCTTACTTTGGCGGAACACAAACAAGCCGCAAAAGAGACTACCGATAAAAATTCCTTTCCCGAACAACCGCTCATTTTCCTTAAACTGAATGATCAATCCGCCCCACTTTATCAAATGACCGCAGATTTTCTTAATCGTTTTACCCGGGATGCTGCACACTTCAAAACCCAATATGAATGATTTGCTGATTCTCTCAACTCTGACCGATGAGCAATATAAAGAAATATCCTCCTTATGGGAAATTACGGGGGTGGCAAATCCAGCCAGAGGCGACAGTTTGGATGCAGTTAATAAGACTTTGGAGCATGGAGCCAAAATTTTGCTGTTGTATAAGGAAAACCGTCCTATTGGCACAGTTTGGCTGACGCACGATTTCAGAAGGTTATACATTCATCATATGGCTGTCCATCCTTCTTTTCAAAATCAGGGTTGGGGCAGAATGTTGTTGAAAGAAGCGCTGAAAATAGCCTCAGAAATGAAATTACAGGCGAAACTGGAAGTCCGCTCCGATAATTATCCGGCTTTACATTTATACAGCAGCGAAGGTTTTGAACCTTTGGAAGGTTACCAAACTTTGATAAAAAGGAAGGTGTGACTATGTTTTATCTACCGGTGCGTATCATTTTCGGTGCCAATGCAGTGCGCAAAAGTTTTGTCTTCATCAATCGTTTAGGCAAGCGTGCCCTTTTGGTCACAAGCAAACATGCGGCAAAGGCAAGCGGCGCTTTGGACGATGTGCAGAACCTTTTTGCTGATTTAAATATTGATTATTATATCTATGATCAAGTGGAAGAAAATCCCGTTCTGGAAACGATTACGACAGGAGCGGCAGTTTTCGGCGAACAGAATTGCGATTTTGTCATCGGCATCGGAGGAGGCAGTCCTCTGGATGCGGCAAAAGCAATTTCGCTTGCGGCGGCTAATCATCTTGATCAATCAACGCTTTATGATTTGGCAAAAATAAAGAAATCCTTTCCCGTAGTAGCGATTCCAACCACTGCCGGAACCGGTTCGGAAGTTACTCAATATTCGGTTTTAACCAATGCGGAAACGAAAGTTAAGGCAGGTTTCGGACATGAATGCGCTTTTCCCGTTTTGGCGTTGGATGATGCCAAATACACTTTTTCCCTATCGCCAAAAACTACTCTCTATACTGCCGTTGATGCCTTAAGTCATTTACTGGAAGGTCTGTATTCCAAGCAGCGTCTTCCCATGATTTATCCGCTTATTTTCCAAGGAGTAAAACTCATTTTGGATAACCTCAAACCTGTCTTAGAAAATCCGAATGATCTGCAAAAACGCGAAAACCTATTGCTGGCAAGCCTCTACGGTGGAATGGCAATTGCTCATACCAGCACCACTTTTCAGCATTCCATCGGCTATCCTCTGACGGCTGAATTCGGCCTTCCGCATGGTTTGACCAATGGACTGGTCCTCAAACCGATTATGAATCTGTATTATCCCTCAGTCAAAAATGAATTGGATGCCCTGTTTGCGTATCTTAAGACGGATAAGGCATCGTTCTTTAACTGGCTGGACAGTTTGGAACTTTCCGCCGGCATCAAGATTACGCCTGAATTCGTTGCTGCCAAAACTCCGGAAATCCTTTCCAGTCGCAATATGGCAAACAATCCCGTTTCCGTTACAGCAGAAGATATTGCCGCTGTCTTGCAAAATATAAATTGACATAAATCTGCAACAGTTCAAAATTACTATTACAAGAAATATTGATTTTAGGAAGAGGCGAGAATGTCAGTCTCAGTCAAAGAAGTAACTTCCAATAAGGAAATGAAGCAATTCGTTTATTTGCCGGAAAAGATCCATGCAAATCATAAAGGATGGGTTCCGCCGTTTTTTTCTGATGATGCACGCTCTTTTGATCCCAAACGAAATCTTTCGCACCGTTATTGCGACACTGTTTATGCCTTGGCTTACGAAGACGGAAAACCGGTAGGAAGAGTTGCCGGCATTATCAATCATCGTTACAATGACCATGCGGGAGTGAAACATGCCCGCTTCGGATACATTGACATGCCCCCGCGATTAGATGTGACTCAAGCGCTGTTGGAATTTGTGGAAAAATGGGCAAAAGACAAAGGAATGGAGAAATTGGTGGGTCCTATGGGTTTTACGGAAGAGGATCCCGAAGCCTTTATTATTGAGGGTTTTGACGAAGTTACAAACCTTGCCACTAATCAAAATTTCCCCGAAATCCCAGGCTTCATGGAACAACTCGGTTACGGCAAAGAAGTGGATTATTATGTCTATTTGGTCAATATCAAAGAAGCAATGTCCGAAAAATACTATAAATTATACAAATGGGCTAAACGCAATAAGGAATTCCAACTGAAGGAATTTACTTCCAAAAAGGAACTCTGGAACTGGATTATCCCCATCTTCAATTTAATGAATGAAAGCTTTATGGTCCTATACGGCTATTCTCCTTTTACCGATGAAGAAATCAAAGACTTTGTCAAACGCTATATGTTCGGAGTGGATCCCCGCTTCGTTAAATGCGTTATCAATAGTGCAAATCAAGTAATAGGCTTCATTGTCGGCATTCCCAATATGGCAGAAGGCATCAGAAAAGCACGCGGACGCTACTATCCTTTCGGCTTTATCCATATGCTCAGAGCACGCAAACACTCCAAAAAACTTGATGTCTACATGGGTGCGGTCAAAGAAGAATATCGCAGCAAAGGTGTTGATGTGTTGATGGGTTGGCGAATGCTGGAAGAAGCAAAAAATGCCGGAATTGAATATATAGACAGCCACCACGAATTGGAAAGCAATGTCCGTATGCGTGCTGAAATGGAACGCGTCGGAGGACGCATCTATAAAAAATACCGCATCTACCAAAAAAGCCTGGTCTAAATCACTTTTCTTCCTTTAATAGTTACGGTAGTGATGCCGCGGTCTCTCCGGGATTTTAAGGCGGAGGCTCCCTCCAACTCCACCACAACTATATAGGTAAGATTAGACTAATCATTTGTAGGGCAAAGTTTGCAGAGAGCAATTTATTTGGAAACTATAGCATAGCTTTCCCAAGCTACGCCATAGTTTATTTAGCAGGTCTGCAAATCTGCTCTACCATTATAATGGTTTCGGATTTCTTTTTGCCTCCAGTGAGCGAACTCGGAGTCCTTTTTGCTTTCGTGAACAATCAAGTGTTACATAATCTTCAGGAAAAATGGACTTCGGTGAGCGAATTGGAGTTCTTTTTGCCTTCTTATATAAATTCCATATTGACAAATCACATATATTGATTATCTTGTCTCTAGAAACATTATGCTGGAGGAAAGATGTCACGAACCAAGGATCAATCATTACAGGAAGTATTCCTGAAAGCGGATGAAGCCCTGTCCGCTATTCGCGATAGCAGGTTAGTAATTAAGTTATTGGCAATTAAGGGTTATAGTAACCATCAAGCGAAAGAATTAGCTGCCCTATTCAACATTCAACCCAGGACAATCTACAAGTGGGTTGAGCAATTCAGGCTACATGGAATACAAGGCCTCACGAACAAACAAAAGGGACACCGGCAAGCGATTTTGAGCCAGGCTCATAGGGAACAAATAGCGAAATGGCTTGATAGCGGAAAAACTCCAGATGGAGAAGAAATCAATTGGACTCTGAAGAGTTTATGCTGGAGCATCAGTCAGGAGTTTGGCATTGTGATTAAAAAGTCAGCTTTGTCGAATACTCTGAAAACGATGGGATACACAATTAGAAAGCCACGTCCGACGCATGCAAGTAGTTCTGAGGAAGACAGGTCTGCCTTTAAAAAAAAACTCTAAATTACGTTAGCGCTCAAGGTGAAGGCTTCAATAAAGCGATCTATTTTTTTGATGAAGGAAGATTTGGGCTTCAATCGTCATTATGTCAGATCTGGGCCAAGAAGGGATCACAATGCACGAAAAAGGTGAAACAAAGCTATACTAACTTCTATATTTACTCAGCAGTAGCACCCAAAACAGGTGAGCAATTCAGTTTGTTGCTTCCTTTTGTAAATACAGAGATGATGCAGTTGTATCTTGATGAATTCAGTCAGTCCCTGGAAGAAAAGAGTGCGGTTCTGATTATGGATCAGGCGGGCTGGCACAAAGCTAAGGATCTGGTCGTTCCTGCCAATATAGAGATCTGGTTTCTACCACCGTATTCACCGGAACTGAACCCGATTGAAAGACTTTGGAAGTACATCAAACACGATGTACTGCATAATAGAATATATGAATCTTTGAAACAACTGGAGAAAGCCGTTATTGCTTACTTCGACACCCTTTCTGATGCGCGCTTAAAAACGCTGTGCGCGTGCTCTTATATATGACGCTTCAATGTGGAAACAATATAACTTTTTAGTTCAACATGTTTTTACTGCTCGCCATGTCTTTAGACTGGGCAGGAGAACAAATCCTGCTTTTTCATAAAGGGGAGCAGCATCAGGATATTGAGCATAAAAATATAGATGGTTATCC
>Ga0208826_1002165_pt1 | contig 15001 bp, 8 predicted proteins | sample AD_UKC115_MetaG_FD_184451 | JGI IMG/M metagenome (GOLD analysis project Ga0208826, IMG submission 184451) | Active sludge microbial communities of municipal wastewater-treating anaerobic digesters from Hong Kong - AD_UKC115_MetaG (SPAdes)... | ecosystem: Engineered > Bioreactor > Anaerobic >...
CTAAAATGGTTGAATACGATTACCAGGGATGGAATGCTAACCCTTACATTGCAAGAGAGTTTTATGGGGTCTGGGGCGATTATAATGTAAATATCACTATTGATAAAACGTACATGTTAGCTGCTTCCGGTACTTTGCAAAACCCGGGAGAAACAGGTTTTGGCTATCAACAAAATGGGACTGCTCCCATTCCTGTAAGTGGTGAAAACCGTACCTGGAAATTTGTAGCACAAAATGTACATGATTTCGTTTGGGCAGCCGACCCCACCTATACCATGATCAAAAAGCAAATACCCGGAGGGCCCTTATTATATATTGTTTATAAAAAGGTAGATTCACTGGAACAAAAATGGCAGGATCTCGCTAATAAAATGGTCATCGTTTATCCATTTATGGCGAAAACATTCGGCGCTTATCCCTATAAAAATTATTCATTTATCCAGGGTGGCGATGGAGGTATGGAGTACCCGATGGCTACACTGATAAAGAATGCCAGTATAGGTACGGCTATTCATGAATGGATGCACAGTTGGTACCAGGGAATGATGGGAAGTAATGAGAGCCTTTATGCATGGATGGATGAAGGGTTTACATCTTATGCCGAATCTCGAGTGAGTGCATGGTTGTATAAAGATACTACCTTCCCTTATCGTGGAGCCTATGCCGGATATTTCGGTTTAGTAAAAAGCGGTTTTGAAGAGCCCATGAATACACATGCGGATCATTATAATACAAACTATGCTTATTCTGTAGATGCCTATTCAAAAGGTGAAATTTTCATGGCGCAATTAGGATATATCGTAAGTGATTCAGTGCTGGATAAGATTTTACTGGAATATTACAGGGAATGGCGCTTTAAACACCCCAATCCGAATGATTTTGTTCGCGTTGCTGAAAAAGTCAGTGGCATGGAATTACAATGGTATAAAGAATATTGGATTTATACAACCAAAACCATTGATTATGGAATTGGGGAAGTGACTGAAAAAGAGGGCAAAGCACAAGTTACCCTCAAACGAATTGGTAAAATGCCGATGCCAATTGATTTATTGATAACCTACAAAGATGGCTCAAAGGAAATGCATTATATCCCCATGGATTTAATGTATGGAGATAAACCTGCAGAAGGTAATTATCCCAGGATCATAGAGAAAGATTGGGCATGGGTAGCACCCGAATATGTTGTTGAATTAAATCATCCTGTCGGAGATATCAAAGAAATAGAAATTGACCACAGCCAAAGGATGGCTGATGTGAACCGGGTGAATAATAAGATCTCTGTTCCATAGTCATTTTGGGGGCCATTAAAACATGTTTTTACTGCAGTCGATGGCATACTTATGATAATCAAGGTAGTCACATTAATCTGCAGGTTCCCAAAGCTCTATTTTATTGCCTTCCATATCGAGGATATGTATAAATTTTCCATACGCATAACTTTCAATCTCATCCAGGATCCTAACACCCTCTTTTTTTAATTCATCTACAAGCGCTTCCAGATCAGCAACCCGGTAATTAATCATAAATTCTTTGGATGATGGTTCAAAATGCTTTGATGAGTCAGGAAAGAGACTCCATGTTGTAGAACCTTTAATATCAGGCGCATTTTCATCAAACCATTCGAATGTAGTGCCATAGTCACCGGTACGAAAGCCCAGATGCTTTTCATACCATTCATTCATTTTCTTGGGATCTTTACATTTAAAAAAGATTCCACCAATTCCTGTTACTTTTTTCATTGATTGAGTTGATTGAGTTGATTGAGTTGATTGAGATTAATGATATTTTGAAAGCTATTCTATCAAATGGAGAAAAGTAAAGTTAAGTAAAATTATCGTCGGTGAAATTAAACAAACTCATGAATACATAACCCGAAAATTTTTCAGAAAATCAAAAAATGACCATACACATCGGCCTGTTTTCATGATGATACTATTTTGTTTAATTCCAATTCAGCTGAATCCTTTTATGGATAAATAGTGAGAAAAATATATGCTACAAGATTGACCAGTAAAACAACACCATAGACGGCATTACTGCGGCCTCCAATCAGTGATAACATGACTGTAAAAATAGAAATTCCGAGGAATATAATCGGCAGGATATCCAGCCCAAGTACAATCGGTATATCATAAAAGTAACTGATAAGAGATATGGCAGGGATGGTCAAACCAATACTTGCAATAGCTGAGCCTAATGAAAGATTGAGACTTGTTTGTAACATGTTATTCCTTGCAGCACTAATGGCGGCAATACCTTCCGGCAACAATATCACCGCTGCAATAATAATACCTACCAGACTCTTTGGTAACCCATGGCTTACCAAAATTTGCTCTATTGGATGTGATAAAGATTTTGCCAGGAGTACAACAATGAGCAAACTAATGAATAAGAATACCAGGCTGATAAAAAGTGACAAATTGGATATTACATGTTTCTTCTCGTGCTTAATTACACCTATATCAGTAGCGATAAAGTACTCTCGATGTCTCACTGTTTGAGCTGCAATAAATGCTATATAAATAACAATGCAGGCAAAAATTTCGAAAAGTAATTGCGCTTCAGTGTAGTAAGGACCAGCATGGCTTTTTGTAAATGAAGGAAGTATCATGGTAAATGCCACAATGGATACTAAGGACACTAAAGATATTTTCACCGAATGAGAAGAAAAAGTTTGTGTATGAAATTTCCTTCCTCCAATAAATAAACAAAGGCCTACAATCCCATTTAAAATAAGCATGACTGCAGCATATACCGTATCTCTGGCAAATGAAGAATATTTTTCACCTCCGGTAAGCATCAAAGAAATAATGATGGACACTTCTATTACTGTAACCGAAACAGCCAAAATAATTGTTCCATATGGCTCGCCAACACGATGTGCGATAATCTCAGCATGATGTACAGCCGACATAACACATAGTAACAAAAATAATCCTGCTAGCAATTGCCAGGCAATATTATTGTCAAGTAATCCTGAAAAAAATAAGAGACAGGTTAAAATGGGGACTGTCGTTGTCCAGGGATAAAGCTTTCTTATTTTCTTCATTTATTTAAATTTAAGATAATATGATTAAATGAAGCATTTCTTCAATAATTTGTTCAAATTGACTGCAAATCCAACTTAGAAAATAACCTCATTGATCATAAAAATAAGTCAAATCTTTCAAGTCAATATGATTACATATTACAAAGTTGATTTTTAAAAATTGAATCACCTTTGTAAATAATTAATATAAATGTCAATTTTTGTAACCTTTCCTCTTCTCAATTACTCTAATAGAATAGCAACAAAGTTTGTTATTACAGGAAAGTATATTTAAAAAATAATCCAGACTCTTTGCCTTGGTCATATTTTTATAAAACCCAAGAATGAGCCTGGATATAGAATCAGTTATTTGAATAATATGAACCAGTTTGAAAAATTTTCCGATGCAGAAGTAATTCACCGTATTTTAAATGGTGATAAATCACTTTATGAAATAATTATCCGCCGTTACAATCCCTATTTATATAAAATAGGCAGGTCCTATAATTTCAATCATGAGGATACGCAGGATTTAATGCAGGATACTTTTTTTGATGCTTATTTGAATCTCTCGCAATTTGAAAACCGGGCTCATTTCAAAACCTGGATTATCCGTATCATGATGAATAACTGTTACAGGAAAAAAGAAAAATCAAGCTCTAAAAATGAAATTATGATTGAAGTAAACGACCATTCAAAACCGCTGTTTACGCATGAAAATAAAGACTCAAATCAAGTAATTCAAAATCATGAATTGGGCAGCATTATAGAAAAAGCGCTTGGGAATATTCCCTTTGAATATCGTATGGCGTTCTCCTTAAGAGAAATCAATGGATTCGATATTCATGAAACATCCAAGCTCATGAATATCAGTGAGGCCAATGTAAAAGTGAGGCTTCACAGAGCAAAAAGCATGTTGAAAAAAGAAATAGAGAAATCGTATTCAGCTGCTGAATTGTTTGAATTTAATTTAATCTATTGCGATGCCATAGTTGAAAATGTAATGAAGAAAATAAATGAACTTTAAAAAAATCTATATGAACGAAACAGCAAAAATGTATGTGGCAGAAGCCTTAGAAAAAACACCTCTCTTACAAACATTGGGATTAAATGATGCCGAGAAGATTAAAATAATTGAATTTCATTTTACCGAAATAATGCAGGCTCTTGGTCTGGATCTTCAGGATGATAGCCTGAAGGATACACCGAAACGAGTAGCTAAAATGTATGTAGAAGAAATATTCAGTGGGCTAAACCCTCTTAATGAACCCTCCATCAGCCTATTTGAAAACAAATACGGTTATCAAAAAATGCTGGTAGAAAAAGATATTACGCTATTCTCCTATTGCGAACATCATTTTGTACCCATCATTGGTAAAGCTCATGTAGCCTATATTCCCGGCAAACAGGTGATAGGACTTTCCAAAATAAACAGGCTGGTACAATATTATGCAAAACGTCCCCAAGTACAGGAAAAATTAACAATACAAATTTCCGAAGCCTTAAAAGAAATCTTACAACATCAGGATGTGGCGGTTCTCATTGAAGCAGATCATTTATGTGTCGCATCAAGAGGAATAAAGGATACCAACAGCATCACGATCACATCAAGCTATTCAGGGCAATTTGAACAAGAGTCTATTAAACAAGAGTTTTTATCTTATATTCACCATAATAAATAAATGATCATGTCACAGATAGTAAAAATTTTATCTATTGAAAACCTCACACATGATGTTCTTAGAATTAGAACAGAAAAACCAGCAGTTATTCAATACAACCCGGGGCAGGCAGCAGATATTTCCATAAACAAAAGTGGGTGGGAGCAGGAATTAAGAGCTTTTACTTTTACTTCCTTGCCGGAAGATGATTTTATTGAATTTTCAATAAAAACGTATCCATCACACCATGGTGTAACAGAACAATTACTTTCCTTAAGCAAAGGGGATGAATTAATCATTCATGATGTTTTTGGAGATATTGGTTATAAGGGTGAAGGACTCTTCATTGCCGGTGGTGCAGGTGTAACTCCCTTTATAGCAATCTTAAAACACCTGGAAAAGAATCATACAATTGGCAATAATAAACTCCTTTTTGCCAATAAAAGCAGGGGTGATATTATCCTTGAAGATAAGTTTAAAGATATATTGGGAGATCATTTTATTAATATTCTATCTGATGAAGACCTTGATGGATATGAACACGGATTTATATCTGCAGACCTGATACAAAAAATCAAAGATGAACATACAAAATACTATTATCTCTGTGGCCCAGAACCCATGATGCAGGCAGTAGAAAAACAATTAGCCTCCCTGAGTATTTCTAATGAATTTATTGTACGGGAAGGATTTTAAAATATCAGGAAACTTTGCCATGTTGTTTCAAAAGTGAACTATCTGTAGTGTTTTGTGCTTTCAATGAAATTATATTTAGCATCATTCTTCACAAATAAATATAGGTGGATTTGAAATAAATTACTACACTCTTTTGTATAGAGTTGATTCGTTTAAATTCAGCAAGAACGCTGCATGAATACACCCACAAAAAAAACTTCACCGTCATTGAAGACGAGTGAAGTTTTTAATTATAATAATTAACCTATTTAAATTCTGAATCAGCAAGATTTGAATTCAATAGCAATGATGTCACATTGAGGTCATAAGCATATTGCCCCTGATCCACGTGAATTTTATAAGGATATTGAATACCGTTTATTTCACGGTAATCACTATAATCTGACATTACTTCCTGGTCAGCACCCATAACCTTCACAGATCGTGTCTCCCTGATTTTCAAACCTGTTTTTACATCATAATAATTAGTTGTCACATTACCTGAAGAGGAATTGGCGACCAGTTCATATGCATCTATACCATCTATATTTTTTATAGAAGTTAGTTTTACCGTAAAACCATTATCCATATAATTCAGCTCAGGGAAAATCTTATTTTCCTCTAATAAAGACTTAATGGTTTTTGAATCAGAAGGTGGAGCAGGTTGTCCCATTTGCACCATTGAAATACTATCCCCCTGAATCACCACTTTAGCAGCCACCAGATTCATACCGGGTAAGCTGATTTCTGAATAAAATTTGTCAGGTGATTTAAATTTCTTCACCACCAAAATATCCTGCCCCTGTAATGAGCCGGTAGCAGTATATTTCATATCGGTAATGGCTTTCAATTTATCAGCTCCTCCCATTGCCTTGAAATAGTTATCGATCACAGACTGGGCTGTAACGCCTGCCGGTATAGGCTTTGAAAGTTTTGTAGGATCCCATGTATTATTAGAAGGATTGATATCCGGCATATCATGTTTTGGATCTATTACAATCGTTTTGATTTTTGAAGTGGATGGATAAGCAAAGGTCCATGTGCCACCACGTTGCCAAACTTCAACCGGCAAATTGATGGTTTCTTTTTTGCCATTATCCTGAGTAATTTCCATAGAAACCGGCAAAGCCATTTGTTCCAGGTTTTCAATAGTAATTAAGGCACCTTTTTGAGGATCATTGCTTACATATTTCACTTCTTTCACACCTTGGTCGAGCTTATAATTTTCAATAAACCATTCTCTCCAAAACCAAGACAGGTCTTCGCCTGATGCATTTTCCATTGTCCGGAAGAAATCCCATGGAGTGGGATGTTTAAAAGCCCAACGTTGAATATATGTTTGAAAAGCAAAATCAAATCTTTTTTGGCCGAGTACATAATTCCTTAAAATATTCAATCCCATTGCCGGTTTATTATAAGCAGCCACGCCTAAAAATAGTGGGCCTAAAACATCGGGAATTGTCATAATACTTTCTGACTTTTTACTAAAATAGTATCTGGCAGATTGCTGTGCATCTTCACTACCTGCAAATTCACCATTATTAAATGCTTCACCGTTTATGCCATTGATGAATGTATTGAAACCTTCATCCATCCAGGGATATTTTCTTTCATTGGAGCCAACAATCATGGGGAACCAATTGTGTCCAAATTCATGGTCAGTCACTCCCCAAAGTGAGCCTTTTTGTGAGCGATACCCACAAAAAACAATACCCGGATATTCCATTCCACCAACAATACCGGCTACATTCGTTGCAACCGGATAAGTAAATTCATACCACTTTTTAGAGTACAGTTCTATGCAACCTTTAACAAACTCGGTTGATCTTTTCCAGGCACTATCGCCTGCACTTTCTACAGGATAAACGGATTGTGCATAAGATTTTTTCCCACTAGGCAAGTTCATTTTTGCTGCATCCCAGATAAATGCCCTTGATGCAGCCCATGCAACATCCCGGGTATTGGTGCATTTAAAATGCCAGGTAAGTGAAGGTTTATTTAAATGTGCTGCAGCAGTTCCTAATTCAGATTCAGATAAAATGGTTACTGTTTTATCGCTATTCTTTGCTAGTGACAAACGACTGATCTGTGTTGGGGTATAAACCTCATTCGGGTTTAATAATTCTCCTGAACCTACAACGAGTAAGTTGCCGGGTGCTGTAATAGTATAATCTATATCACCATATTCAAGGTAAAATTCACCGGCGCCCAGGTAAGGCAACGTATTCCAGCCCAGGATATCATCATATACTTCCATACGCGGATACCATTGAGCTACTTCATAAATCCATCCATTTTTAGTTTGTAATCTTCCCATCCTGTCTGTACCATATTCGGGAATAGAAAATGAATAAGCAATCTTCATTTGCAAGCTGGCTCCCGGTTGTAACGGGCTTGATAATTTGACCTGCATCCTTGTATCTGTTATCAAATAATCCGCAGGTGTAGCTTTTCCATTTACAATCACTTCCACGGATTTCAATTCATCACCATTTGTGAAAGTACGATTACTAAACCTTCCACCCGTAACGGGACTGGTCAATTCAGAACGAGAATCTTTCTTATAAATATTTTGATCCACCTGTAGCCAAAGGAAAGGTAGTTGATCGGGACTGTTGTTTGTATAATTTATTAAAACGCTTCCTGTAACATTATGTGCTACAGTATCCAGAGTCACATTAATTTTATAATCAGCCCGGTTTTGCCAGTATTTAGGGCCCGGCTGTCCGCTGGCAGATCTGAATTCATTACCATTTGAAGGATAAAATAAAGGGTTGAATAATGTATGCTGATCATAATTCGAACCAGCTTGCTGATCCTGGGCAAAAACACTGCTACTTACCAGAAAAAGAGCAAAGACAAAGCCTACAAGTTTTTTCATAATATAAAAATTGATAATTGAAATAGAAAGGGACAAAAGTACCTGTATGCAGGAATCATAAAAAACTAAATGGATGAACGGGAGGGTTTTTTAGCAATGCGTTCACAATAAAAAACCACTCAAGGCACTTAATTCCTGACCGGTTTGCCTGTTTTTATGACACTTTGCAGACGTTCAAGTGTTTTCTTTTCACCACACAAGCTTAAGAATGCTTCACGCTCAAGATCCAATAAATACTGCTCATTCACTCGTGTTTTTTCACTTAGGTCTCCGCCACACATTACATAGGCCAGTTTACGGGCAATGAGTGCATCATGCTCCGTTGCATAATTTCCACGCATCATACCATTGATCCCTGCATATAAAGCGCCTAGTGCTGAACGCCCAAGTACCTGGATATTATTTTGTCGTACCGGCATAGAATAACCATTATTAAACATCTGTAATGCAGCATTTTTACTTTCCAATATCCGACGATCCATATTCATTACAACCTCGTCATGCCCATTGCGTAAAATACCATTTTGATATGCCTCAAAAGCCGAGGTTGCCACTTTTGCTGTAGCTATAGTTAAAAACCTGTTTTTTAAAGTGATGGTCTCCGGTTCATCTTCATGCATTTCATTGGAAGCTCTTAAAGTAAATTCTTTTGTACCGCCACCTCCAGGAATTAATCCTACGCCTAATTCTACAAGACCAATATAAGTTTCGGCGGCTGCAAATATTTTATCGGCATGCAAACTCAATTCACATCCACCTCCTAAGGCTAATCCATGCGGTGCAACTATAACAGGGATTGCTGAATAACGTACTCGCATCATGGTATCCTGGAACATCTTGATGGCCATATTTAATTCATCATAATCTTGTTCTACGGCATACATAAAAATCATTCCCACATTTGCACCGGCACTAAAATTAGGGCCATCATTCGCAATGACCAGACCTTTGAATTTTTCTTCTGCCATTGTAATGCCTTTATTCAGCGCTTCAATGACCTCACCTCCTATCGTATTCATTTTAGTATGCCACTGCAAAGCCAAAATATCATCTCCTATATCATAGAGCGCAGCATTTGCATTTTTCCAAACGATATTTTCTGTAAAATTTGAAAGGATAATCAAAGAGGATGAACCGGGCTTTTCTTTATAAGATTTAGAATTCAAATCATAATAAAATTTTTTCCCTTTTTCTGTTTTATAAAAACGAGTACACCCCGATGAAAGCATATCACTTACCCATGGTGCCATGGAAAATCCGGCCGCATTCATTTGCTCCATAGTTTTTGAAACACCTAATACATCTAACAATTCAAAAACGCCAATTTCCCAGCCAAAACCTGCTTTGATAGCATCATCCACACTGTATAACTCATCGCTGATTTCCGGAACGCGAAAAGAAACATAAGAAAATAAAGAATAATTAAAATGCCGGTAAAATTCCCCTGCTTTATCTGTGCCTTGCATCATCATTTTCATACGCATTCCCAGATCTTCAATAGAACGGGCAGCATCGACGGTTTTGAAAGAAGGTTTTACACGAGGTTCATATTCAAAAGAGGTTAAATTGAGGACCTGTATTTCTTTTTTGCTTCCTTTTGTTGCAGGGTTTTTCTTAAAAAATCCCTGACCGGATTTATCTCCCAGCATATTCAGCTCAAGCATTTTGTTGAGCCAGGCAGGAATTTGAAATAATTCACGACGCTCATCATCGGGAACATTATCATAAACGCCTTTCGCCACTTTTACTAAAGTATCCAATCCAATCACATCGGAAGTGCGGAAAGTAGCAGATTTAGGCCTCCCGGATATGGGTCCGGTGAGTAAATCCAACTCATCAATTGTTAAACCAATTTTTTCAATTGTATCATATACGGCCATCATGCTGAAAACCCCAATCCGGTTTGCAATAAAAGCCGGTGTGTCTTTACAATGAACAACGGTTTTCCCTAAAAATAAATCACCATAGTATAAAAGAAAATCAATTACTTCCTGTTTTGTTTCCGGCGATGGAATAATTTCAAGTAAACGTAAATATCTTGGCGGGTTAAAGAAATGTGTCCCACAAAAATTTTCTTTGAAATCTTTTGAACGGCCTTCTGCAAGCAGGTGAATGGGTATCCCGGATGTATTTGAAGTGATGAGTGAACCCGGTTTACGGCATGCATCCACTTTTTCAAAAAGTTGTTTTTTAATATCAAGCCTTTCTATCACGACTTCAATGATCCAGTCACAGTTTTTTATTTTTGACAGATCATCATCAAAATTTCCGGTAACAATTCTCTGGAGGTCTTCTTTTTGATATATAGGGGAAGGATTGCTTTTCACAGTGGAGGCCAATTCATCATTGACCAATTTATTTCTTTGAGCTTTAGAGGCGCCTTCCGGTAAATCTTTGGGAAGGATATCAAGCAACAACACTTCTACTCCAATACCCGCAAAAAGGCAGGCAATCCGTGAACCCATAACACCACTTCCCAATACAGCAACTTTATTTATTTTTCTATTCATAAGATTACATTAAACCGTACTTTAATAAAATTAGTTAGTTATGCAACTAAAATTCAAAAGTATCAATAAGTTTTAATTATCTATCCGGAAGCTGATACAGAAAAATGTTAAGTATTTTCTATACTCCTGAAAGCCATCCATAATTAACTGACTTTAGATCCGGGAGGCAAAGATGAGTCCGGGCCAACAAAGAAAAGTTTTCCATGAACATCTTCAGCCATTAAAATCATACCATTACTTTCTATGCCACGCATCTTCCTTGGAGCCAGATTGGCTACTACCACTACCTGTTTCCCGATAATTTCTTCCGGTGTGAAATGAAGGGCGATCCCGGAAACAATCGTTCGGGTTTCACTTCCAAGGTCAATGACCAATTTTAAAAGCTTATCTGCTTTCTCGACTTTTTCTGCTTCAAGAATTACCCCAATTCGCAAATCAATTTTCGAAAAATCATCAAATTGTATGGTAGGTTTTAATGGTTGTGTTTCATTTTTTTCTTCCGGTTGATTTACCTGGTTTTCCATATTGATTTGACCTTGTTTTAATTTCAAAATTTGTTTTTCAATTTCTTCATCTTCAATTTTTCGGAACAATAATTCAGGAGGTCTCAATGAATATCCTACGCTCAATAATTTGAGGCTGCCAGCATTTTCCCAATCTAAGACTCTTTCTACAATCTTCAGTTGATGCAATAATTTTTTAGCGGTAAATGGCAAAAAAGGATTGATGAAAATGGCAAGATTCGCAGTCAATTGTAAACACAGGTGAATGCAATTATCAATTGACTTCTGTAATGCCGGATCTTCATTTATTTTCTTGGCCAGCATCCAGGGCTCTTTTTCCTGCATGTATTTATTTGCTTTACGGGCTAAATCCATCACTTCAAAGAGCGCTTCACGAAATTTGAAATGCTCAATATTATATTCAACATTTGTTTTTGTTGAATGAATATCACGGATTAATTGCTGATCTTTTTCATCCATGATATCATTATGAAAAACAGGCACTTTCCCATGGCATAACTTATGCATCAATACCATGGTACGGTTTACAAAATTTCCGAAAATATTTACCAATTCCCCATTATTCCTTTCCTGAAAATCTTTCCAGGTAAAATCATTATCTTTTGTTTCCGGTGCATTTGCACAGAGTACATAACGCAATACATCTTCACATCCAGGAAAATCTTCCAGGTATTCATTTACCCAAACCGCCCAATTTCGGCTCGTAGAAACTTTTTGACCTTCAATATTTAAAAATTCATTGGCAGGCACATTCTCTGGAAATATATAACTACCATGTGCTTTCAACATAGCAGGAAAAATGATGCAATGAAAAACAATATTATCTTTTCCAATAAAATGTATAAGCCTGGTATCCTCACGCTGCCAGTAATCTTTCCATTGATCTGTGAGTTCTTTGGTGGCGCTGATATAGCCAATAGGAGCATCAAACCATACATACAAAACTTTCCCTTCCGCATCCGGTAAGGGCACTTTAACACCCCAGTTGCTATCACGCGTCATAGCACGGGATTGCAAGCCATTATCCAACCAACTTTTACATTGGCCATAAACATTCGGCTTCCATTCTTTATGATCTTCCAGGATCCATGTTTTGAGCCAGTCTTCATACTGTTGCAATTGAAGATACCAATGTTTGGTGCTTCGCTTAACAGGTATGGAATCGCTGAGTGCACTCCTCGGATTAATCAGTTGTTCCGGGCTTAGACTGGATCCGCATTTTTCACATTGATCTCCATAAGCATTTTCATTTCCGCAAACAGGACAGGTACCAATAATATACCTGTCTGCCAAAAAAGTATTTGCTTTTTCATCAAAATATTGTTCACTTATTTTCTCTGTAAATGCCCCGTCATCATATAATTTTTTAAAAAATGCTGCTGCGGTATCATGATGTACCGGGTTGGAAGTGCGGGAATAAATATCAAAAGAAATCCCCATGCCCAACATACTCTCTTTGATTATTTGATGATACTTGTCAACAATTTGTTGGGGGCTTACATTTTCCTTCATGGCACGAATTGTAATAGGTACGCCATGTTCATCGCTACCACATACAAAAATGACCTCTTTTTTTTGGGCCCTTAAAAAGCGTACAAATATATCAGAAGGCAAATAAACCCCAGCCATGTGGCCTATATGCACAGGACCATTGGCATAAGGTAGCGCCGCTGTGATAAGATGTCTTTTAAAATTTTTCATATCAAATTTACCGAGGTGGCAAAAGTAAATAATAGATATGGAAAAAAAGGATCTTCATACTTCATTCATGAATTTGCAAAAAAAGTCCCTGCAGTATGGCAGGGATTTTTCAGTGAATATGATTACCGGATAAACAGCATTTCCCGGTATTTTGGTAAACGCCAATGAGCATCATCCACCAGCAATTCCAACTTATCAATATGATAACGAATCTTATCAAAGAATGGTTCTTTGACCTGGCTGCAATAAGCAATTGCTTTTGTACGGGTATTCTGTATCTGGTTTACTTCTTTTCTTTTGATAATCATTTCGTGCACAGTTGCATATACCGTTTCAATATGATTGGAGAGGCTTTCCACAATCTTCAACTGGCTGCCCCAGGAAGATTCAGGCAAACCAAGATCTTTTAAGCCTTTGATATTTTCAACGAGAGATTGCTGATAATTCACGGCGAGTGGTAAGATCTGGTTGATAGCCAGATCACCCATTACGCGGCCTTCTATTTGTATTTTTTTAATATAATTTTCAAGTTCTATTTCATGTCTGGCTGCCAATTCAATGGGTTTATAAACATTATTTTCACTGAATATTTTCATCGCCTTATCGGTAACCATGGCATCCAGTGCAAGTGGAGTGGTAGGCACATTAGGTAATCCCCGCCTTTCTGCTTCATGATGCCAGTCCATACTATATCCATCGCCTTCAAACAATACATTCTTTGACTCGATAATATTCTTTTGGATAATATGTAAAATTGCAATTTCCTTTTTATCACCCTTATCTATTAAAGAATCTACATCCGTTTTAAAATTCTTTAATGTTTCCGCCATAATCGTATTTAAAGTTATCATGGCATTTGCGCAATTGGCAGATGATCCTACCGCGCGGAATTCAAATTTATTCCCGGTAAAGGCAAAAGGTGAAGTACGATTCCTGTCCGTATTGTCCAACATGAGTTCGGGGATACTTTTATGAAGATCCAGTTTTAAAATAGCTTCATCCTGTTCATCAAAGTCTTCTCCAACGCGCGTTTCGATATCGTTCAACACACGGCTCAAATATTTTCCAATAAAAACGGAAATGATGGCCGGAGGTGCTTCATTGGCACCCAGTCTGTGATCATTCCCGGCTGAGCTGATACATGCCCTTAATAGATCCGCATGATCATGTACAGCTTTAATGGCATTTACAAAAAAGGCCAGGAACATGAGATTTGTTTTTGGCGTTTTTCCGGGCATCAATAAATTGATCCCGGTATCGGTAGCCAGGCTCCAGTTATTATGTTTCCCGCTACCATTGATACCGGCAAAGGGTTTCTCATGTAAAAGAACTTTTAAATGATGCCTTTGTGCCACGCGTTCCATAACATCCATCAATAATACATTATGATCAACGGCAATATTTACTTCTTCAAAAATGGGCGCACATTCATATTGCCCCGGGGCTACTTCATTGTGTCTTGTACGTAAAGGTATGCCTAGTTTATAGGCTTCATTTTCAAAATCCCTCATAAAGGCATACACTCTTTCAGGAATAGATCCGAAATAATGATCATCTAATTGTTGCCCCTTGGCAGGAGGTGCGCCAAAAACAGTCCTGTCACAAAGAATGATATCCGGTCTGGCATTGGCAAGTGATTCATCAATGACAAAATATTCCTGCTCCCATCCTAAAGTGGCCGTTACCTTATTGATATTTTTATCAAAATAATTGCATACATCCAGCGCTGCTTTATTCAATGATTCCAGTGCCTTTAATAAGGGCGCTTTATAATCCAGCGAAGCGCCGGTATAAGATACGAATATGGTAGGAATGCATAACGTTTTCCCCTGCCCTATTTCCATGATAAAAGCCGGCGATGATGGATCCCAGGCAGTATAACCTCTTGCTTCAAAAGTAGCCCTTAAACCACCACTGGGGAATGAAGAGGCATCTGGTTCCTGCTGGATTAATGAGGCTCCATCAAACTCTTCAATTGGACTCCCATCACTTTTGATGGTGAAAAAGGAATCATGCTTTTC
>Ga0208826_1002166_pt1 | contig 15001 bp, 14 predicted proteins | sample AD_UKC115_MetaG_FD_184451 | JGI IMG/M metagenome (GOLD analysis project Ga0208826, IMG submission 184451) | Active sludge microbial communities of municipal wastewater-treating anaerobic digesters from Hong Kong - AD_UKC115_MetaG (SPAdes)... | ecosystem: Engineered > Bioreactor > Anaerobic >...
AATGGTGGCTCTCATTTCCCGGAACCCTGGCTCTCTCTTACCGGAACTGTGGCTCAGTTTGGTCCGGAATACTCAAAATCCGCAGCTTTTGATATTTTCCAGAATGGCCTCACTTCCCTGCCCTGCTCCAGCATCGATCAACGCCAGTTCACCATCCGACTCCAGCAGATAAACACAACAATCATCGGGATGAGACAGATTGGCACCTCCCACTTGATAAACCTGAGGACAAATCTTTAAAGGTTTCATCTCCGCTTCCTCCTTATGAAAACTGTTTATTCCTGGTGGCGATATTTGCACATCTTTATCTCCCATTTGTGTTGTTTCAAAGTCTGGGCAGGGATTCTAAATAGTAGTATATTCATCATCAGACCCTTTAAAAGCCAGACGCTCAAAAAAGCGGCCGCCATAAAGCAGGTAAAAGCCTAACAGCAGTGATACCAGAGTGGCAAGGGTTCTTTCCGCAACAACTATCTGCTGATCTGAAGTATTAATACCCATGCCCTGATAATATCCTATATAAAGGGCATTTGAAAAGATACTTAGCAGTTCGGGCAACGCATATACAACCAGTACCATGCCGGTAATCTTCATAGCCAGTTTAAAAACCGTACGAGACGACTCCATGGCCGGCACATCACCTTCCGGATATAACTTTTTTATTCGTTCAGGGATACCAGCCAAGAGATAAAAACCTATCAATATTAATGCCAGCGGATAAATAATCGTTATTAATTGCTGAACAGCCGCCCATTCAGGACTGTTTTGCCCGAACATCATGAATAGACTGGGAACCGACATAATGATTACCTGTATGCCTTTAATTATGGTTAAGATTCCAATAATCCTGGCACCGGCAGCAAATAAATCAGATGCGGTCATTTTCATACGATTTCTCCTCCCCTTCTCCTCAACATCAATCTGAAATATTTTTTAAGGTTGATTTCTCCCGATAATTTAAATCTACCCCACATACACATTCTGGCTATGCCACTCCAGGTAACCGAGATCAGGCAGCTGGTCGCTGCGCTGGGGCAGAACGATCAGTCATAATCCCTGATCCCCACATACATTTTCATATGAATTCGCTTCCCTTGCGGTAATTTTTTGCCTCCTTACCGCCTTTTTGCATTGCAAATAGTATTTTGAAATCTTCTTTGCATTTCTTCCTCTAAATCATTATCATAGTCCTTTGTGTGCTTATACATTGCGTTAATAAAATCATCAAAGTAAGGCACCTCTTCAAACTGGCTTCTATTTTCAACAAAGAAATTATAGATTTCTCTGTAATAAACGACAGTATATTTTTCGCCGCACGAAAACTTGCTTAGTTCAATGCGATTGTAATTCGGTGAAAAAATAAAGCAGCTCGCAGTTTTCTTGCGATACTCATCATCAGTTGTCACAAATTGATAGTACTTTTTTAGCTGTGACTGTACTTGATCACTGTAGATATCATGCCGGTCACCGATACCGTTGATGTTCGATTTGATTTTATTTTCTATTACAACGGCATTATTTTTATCAGTAATAAGCAGGTCAATGTTTCTCTTTTCCCGCTCAATGGTAAAATCCTTATCTATCTCGATATGTAAAACATTGCTTGCAAAACGCGAAAAAGCCTCTTTATTTATAGCAAAGAAATGAGCAAGCATATTTGAAAAAGCGAGTTCATTGTCTTCCTGCCTGATTATTTTCAGGAAATTGAAATATGGGTCTTTTTGAAGTTCCGGCAATTCTGAAATGGCTTGTGTTGTATCAGCATCTTCCCATAACTCTCTGTTCTCAATTATCTGATTCAAATCAGCGAAAGAATCCGGCTTTTCATTTTCGTTGTAGAATTCCCTTAATGTTTGTTTGCCAAATCCTTTATTTGTACGAATGAAAAAAGTGCTGCCACCACTTACAGATGCATCGTCTGTAATATATATCTGATCTTTTGGCTTGATAACCTTATCTGCAACCAAGGTAGTATAAACATTTTTTTCTTCCTGAAGACTGCCGTGATACGAGTTTTCATTAAATAAATCTACCAGACTTATTCCGCCATAGGTCAGTCCTAATGCAACTTGTCCTTTATATCTCTCGTCTCGCGGAAGTTTGCTGTCGGCGAAATCAAGAATCGTAACATCCTCTGCCTTGGCTAGTACTTTATATATTCTCGAGGCATATTTTCGTACCAACAAAACAATTATTCTATTTTCTCCATGAGATAATTCTATTGTTCCTTGTGAATTGAGATAAATATAGTTTTTCCCGTCATCTGCCTTATAGAGATTAATGATTTCATGACCTATATTATCGCCCTCTGACAAATATGCTCCAACATACATTTTATTAATTATTATTTCACGGCTCGCATATGTTGGGTTTACTGTGATTTGTTGTTTATATTCAACCGGAGCGATTGAGGGGTTATAAACGTCAACGGCCATTTTCCTTTTACGAGTATATGCACGATTAGCAGTCTTCTCTTGCTGATGCGCAGATGGCTCGGCAGTGCCATCAGAAGCTAAGAATAGTCGGAACCTTCTAAGATGAGACAAATAACCACTAACAAGCGAATTAACATCACCAGTCGAGTTCTCGGACAGAGCTTTTATCAATGCATTCTTTGCCTCAGTCTCAAAATCAGCAGCGTTCACCGCATTCCAGAACAGATCTTTGCTTCCTTTCCTCCAAAGGTAGAAGGTGTCCGCATATGCAGTATTGATTGTTGCTTTTGAAATGTTCTGGCTATGTAGGAAGTTTCTATATAAAGCACGCAGTTCATCATACGATAAAGCTTGCAATTTGTTTATATCCAAAGTCGAACCTCCTTTGCTCAATAAAGAATTAGAGCAGTGTCATCCATTTCCATGAACTCATCCTATGGAATTACTGTTGAAGTCACTAAAAATAGTTACTATTAAGAACCGCTTTTTCCGATAATGATGAAATATTATAACTTTTTCCGTAAGGTACTAATTTGTAAACCTTGAACGGGATTTTAAGTAGTTCCCATAATACTATGGAAAATATTTTTTGTGAGTTTCTTAGATAATCTCTATCCTTTTTAACTTCAGCAAAATAAAGCTCTGGTTTTATGATACATAAATCAGGTTGTTCCAATTTAACACCATCGCCGGCAATATTGCGTAGCACATTCTGTAGACGAGAATAATTATTTTGCCCAATGGCTTCCTGAATCAAAAGATTGTTTTCTCTATACTTTGATTTTTTTGAGTAAATGTCATATTCGTTAGCGATTACCTCATGACCCTTGCTATTTAAGCAGCGCTGTACAAAATATTCTCCATATCCATAACCATTAGCCATTCCTGGCCCTTTCCCATTTAAAACTTTTTCCGGTACCAGCGATGGATCACCAATACGCCACCGTTCCAGTTCTAATGGGTCATAATATAGAATAATTTGTTCAATTTCCAGTTCATATTCTTTAAGCATAATTCTGCGGCCTCCTTATACAGATTATCCTTTTGAAGTGCAACCGTGCCACACTTCTTCCCCTACCCCACATACAAATTCTAATTATGACACTCCAGAAGTTCCTCCTTATTCGCTAAACAGCTATTTTGATATCTGGAATTATTATTTAACTTTATTTCAATTACAAAATTATAATTTCCTGCCATATTATATCCTTTTTTGTTATAATGAGGTAATAAAAATCATCGTTTCTCGAATACCATTGAAAAATAAATCGGTGGAATATCATAATGAAGAAAACAAATAGGCCTAAGAAGGTTGGCTATCTGGATCAAAAGATTATTATCCTGCTGGAATTGGATGTCCAGCCTTCAGATATATTTTTAGGGCAAAGTAACATTATGCATATGCAAAAAGAACATCCTGAAGATTTTTCGAAATACTTTTCTTTCTTGCCTCAAATTCTGATTTCGCCTGATTATGTCGGGAAACATCCATCGAAAGGCAGTATAGAATTCATCAAGCAACTGGATGAAAATGTTCTGGTGGCAGTCAGAGCTTCGCAGAGCGGTAAACTCTTTGTTCGCAGTATATATGTGATAAACAAGGAAAAATTAGCGCGTTATATTGATAGTGGCACAACCGTTAAAGTTGATACACATGATTGAAAAAGATAGTCCCTCAAGTTATAATTAAGGTGAAAATAGTATATAACTAGTGTGAAAGAAATTTGAGGACGGAACAGGCAGCCGTCGCCCATGTTAGGAGATGCAGGAAGGTCACCCTGCCAAATTTCTTTCGCTAGAGTCGGAAGGGCCAGTTTACTGGCCCTTCTTCAGTGAACACTTACCTATTCTTTTATTCTCGTTAAGCAGTTGGTTCTTTCGACCCCGGCAGAACGTGTGGTTATAATACACAAAGTTCGTGGTAGTCCCGTAGTTAATGATCCCTTCTTTCTCCCAACCACAGTTCGTAGCGCAGCAGAGTATAATCGATAATTCTCATAAAGAACTCTTTTTCTCTATCCCCATTAAACGAAAAGTTTTTACTGTTATCCAACGATCCCAGATAGATTTCTCCATTATTATTGAGAAGCTTTGGGCAATGTTTAGCGACAAAATCAATTGTCGATTTATTAGTAGCCCTTGACCGTTTGCCATTATGGGTTATGGTGAAAAACTCACCCTCCTTTTTGGTGTATTTATCTAACCAAAGCGACAACTGCATTTTGGCTTTGCCTTTATCCTCAATAGAAACCAGCAGATTTGTTGTCTGTTTTTTATATGCAAATCCCACAATGGCTAAGTAAACATTTTGTGTATGACCGTTTCTATCGATAACTTCCAGCCACCTGTAGTTTAAGTTCAATCTTCCGCCAGATGCATCAGTACTGGTTCGCTTTGTCAACCCGTGATCTGTCGTGACTATACATAGAAGACCTTTTGTTTTATCAGGGAATCTTTCTTCCGGATCAACCAGACAATAATGCATATTTACTGCGAGAACCTTTATATCTTTCACAGAATCAATGCCTACCGTCCCATTATAATTCGCATTATCTAAACACTCCGAGGTTTCAAGCCAGTCTCGTGACGGCCGTTTCCAGTCTCGGTTTTTTTTGTTATCGGTCTCGACATTAATACTAGAGCACATCGCCTTAAAATCAGGTAATTTCGCACAAGCAACCGGACTATCATACGCAGGGTCATTAGCAAGAATCAAACTGTCATTTCCATTTGTGATAAGTAGATACCGGGAAGGAAGGACTGCGTTATAACGAAATGCTTGCTGGACAGAATCTCCGGATACCGGTACATTTGGTTCTTTACATTCGACAATTAGCAGATTCCGGGGGATGCCCTTTTCATAGCAGAATACGAATATATCCATCCTGTCCTTTAAGCTCTTGTCAAAATGGCTTAAAGATTCTTCCACTTTTATGTTCTCTGCCGGTACATTCAAGTAATTCATCAAGTAATAGAGCGTCTTCTGCCTGATTTCCTCTTCGGGAGTTTTTGGAACAGGCTTGTTTCTTATCGGGTCTAAATAATGAACTTTCCCATTTATTGTTTGTTCACAAGGTAAAGGCATCTCATTAATCGGTAAATAACTTATTTCAGCGTTTATTTTTATAATGCTATTGGTTCCGGTACCCCTGACTTTATTTAATGACGGGGCATTGGGCAAATGCTTTTTTATCCATTCCATCGATTCATTTTTTTCATAATGTTCTTCATCCTGAATCTCATCGTAAATTTGGTAGGCCGTCAAGAGATGGTTTTGATCGCAATATAGATCTGCTAAACCCAATCTTATAATATCAGTTGGCTTTTCTTCCATAAGTTCCTGAAATAATGATAGTGCTTTATGACGTTCTTTGGTGAAATATAATGCAACTGCATAATCAAGTTTGTTCTCATAATTGGGATTGGCTTCGAATCTCAGCTGGTTGAAATGCACATAAAGATCATCCTGACCAAGAGAGTTATAGGCATCTGCTAACAGTCCAAATATTTCTTCATCTCCGCCGTAATTTTCTATGGTCTGCAGACACATCTTAATGATTTTGAAGTCATCTGCGGGGCTTTTGTTATCATCCGAATTTATTTCATTACATTTTTTAATGCAATGTTTGATGCTTCTAGTTTTGGGGCTTTTCGTCTTTTCAAACTCCTCTTGAAATACAAGATTCCGTTTAAAGCCTGAATATGAAGTTATGTATTTATGAATCCTTTCTGCTTCCTTTTTTGGAGGAACTATAAAGTCATGGAACTTTAATTCGGTTGTGATACGTTTTTTGTTCGGTAACCAAACAGCATCAACTGCAATAGTCTTAAAATAATATTTTCTGTTTCTTGGTGCTATGTAATGACATTCCTTATATATTTCCGCATTCTTATACCAACCTTCCAGCATCATCCCTTCGGCAGTATCCACAAAGAAAGCAATAATTACATTTTCTTTCAATACATCCAGGTCTTTTCCAAAGTATTTTTTTATATCAAATACTGGATAATTACTATATATTTCTTCATCGGAAAATGGCGAAGCATATACTGTGCCCATATTGTCCTGAAACATCAGTTCATATTTCTCTTTTTGATACTCAGTTATATAAAACTGGTCTATATCATAACTGGAACGGAACGAATCATCCTCATCAGGAACCTTGGCAAACAGCATTCTCATTTCGTATCATCTCCCATCTAACAATTAGACATCAGCTATATTTGCCGCAATCGTGCTGCCAATCATATAAGATCTTCATTCTTCCCTCTCTCAACCTATTATTTCTTAAGCGGAAAGAGTATCAAATATATTTGACAATATCATGTCGTAGTATTTTGATATTGCAGACTCAGGGCGTTGTCGAATAAATAAGATGGTTTTTGTGTAGTTTCCATACCTATCTAATCCTGGAAATTCTATCAGTATCATCTACCTCGTCGTTCATTTGTCTAAGTCTGGACAATCTTATACTCCTCTGTCCATTGCTTTGCATTTTACCTGCCATTTTCCATGGCATGGCACCTGGACCATTATAGATTTCAACAGCATGGCCTTCTTTATCTAACTTCAGAACGATTAAATAATCGGGCTCGCTTCGAATAGCAATTTGCTCACCTTGCGTTATCTTAATTTGAACGAATTGATTATCCGTTGTTTTAGCATCATGAGTCCGTGCAGAGTTATCTAATAATTCCAAACCATAGTGATACGCTGCTAACACCTCGCCAATACTTCCAACTAAATGCCCATCCGGAGTAAACTTCTGCCCCGGAAACATAGTTTCTAGTTGATTAACAATGCCATATAGCTGTTTTACTAAAGTAGGAATTGAGTCTATTGTCACTATAAGACCTCCTTGTATCTGATTGTATAAAAGTTTGCTCGCGCTCCACTAATATTCGAGATATTTATCTGCAAATGCATTGTAATAATCGATCAACTGTTTGTCTTCCAAGTGTTTGAATAATTCCTGCAGCAGGCCTTCCCATTGATACAGGATGAATTTGCTTTCCCATCCAGGAGTCATGACTTCTGCTCTGGCCTGCAAGGCTTCTTCATTGATCTTGTGGTTATCCCTTGGATATATGAACACGACTGTACTATTAGCATCGATATGGAGGAGATTACGCATGATTTGATAATGATTTAAGAAGTACTCCTCATTTTTGCAGCGGTCCCTGATGGCGGGATTGTTTTTTAACAAGGGCATGTAAACCTTGGAATAATTGCTCAGATGTTCTTCATCTTTCGCCGCTTTGCCAAATCCATTCTCTGAATACTTGATCTCAAAAAATATCTTGGTATTTGGTTTTAACTGCATATAAAAATCAAAACTAGTTCTCCTGCCTTTTGCTATTTCCAGGTTGGATTCTTTTTCAAAGCAGGCCTCAGCTATACAATCTTTCGCCATTTGGTCCATTCCCAAAATGGGCAGTAACAGATGTAATTGCTCCTCAGCAATCAACGGATAGAAAAAATTTATGCACATAGCCTGAGAAGAAACAAGATGATGGAAATCCATGTGGAATTGGATCTTTGCCTGGGGCGCATTGAAAAAGGACTCCCGGTAAGGTTCCAAAATATTGGCTTGCCAGGACTCTTCGGGAAGGATGTGTTTATAGGGGCGCTTATTCCTTTTCCAAATGCCGTCCTGATTTATTTTCAACACACTCCGCTTATACTCTGCCATATGTTCCTTGACCCTGAGATCAAAATCCCTCGAGTCGGTCTTGCCCGCATCAACTTCCATAATAGTGCCTCCTTTAAACCGTAAAATTTCCCCCGCCTTCGTGTTACCTTAATTCATATTCTCCCTTAACAGATCGATTAAGGCGGTTACTCTCTGGTACACGTATTCATGGAATTCCTGGTCATTATTGCTTTCTATTCTATCCGGAAATTCTTTATATGCGTCTCTTTCATTGATGTTGAACCCTTCCGATTCCAAGCGTTTGAAAATTTCCTGAAACACTTCCTGGCTGGTGATTTTATATACTGCAATATACATAGAGAAATACGATTTCTGGTCGGTCAAGTCAGTTTTGATGGTATAATCCAATTTCACTGCTTGATTCTTTATCATTAAATTATCCGTGTATCCTGCCGCATAGTAAAATTTAAAACCGTCTCCACGGTCGCTGTTGCTTTGGTACACAGCAAAATCAAGTTTCAACTCTTTTTTTAATCGTTCATTGATGTGCTTGACAATGCTTCGGTTACTTCTTCTGAAATGCCATATTATATCATCGGTGGTTTCCGTCGCTTCCGCAGCTGATGTGATCGTGGAAAAGCCTAATATTTTTATCAACTGTTCTATTTCATCATCAGAGAGATTTTTATCACCGCTTTTGTCAATGATGGAATTGAATTTTTCCATAAATCTGGCAACCTGTTTGATCTCTTTGTCATCGGTGAGAGGAATGGCCTGTTTCAAATCATTGAATTCCTGATCATCGCTGTTATTCTCCCCAACAGCTAATTTTGTCAGTGTGTCGCTGGTTATGATTTGAGTATTGTAAACTAAATAGTTATATAGTTTTTCATAAGACAACTGCATACACAAAACAGCGAACAATAATTTCTTGTTAAAGCTATCCTTCATTGTATCATCAAGTGAAATTTTGGTGAGAAGCAGGAAGGAGTTAAACAATCTTTTCATGCTGCGGGGATTGAGTCCGATGGAGTATTTGATTAAATCGACAAAAGCATTAACATCCTTGTCCTCCGCATTTATATTCATCCCCCGAAGGGTTTCGAGCACATAATCCTTTACCGAATACTGGGCAACCGGCATTTTGAAAGGAACCTGGATGATCTTATCGAAGAAGCTTTTGCCTTTTTCTTCACCGATGGTGTTGCCGTACTTCTGCTTGATTCCCTGGGAAACCACTCCATAGTCAATTGCCAGTACATATACACAGTTTTCACAGTCCAGGAATATTTTCAGTACTTCCAGTAATTCCACCGCTTTTGCTGGCTGAAGCCGGTCCAAATCATCTACAAAGACAACGACTCTAGGCTTTTTATCGGTTAAACTGTCATTTACCGCTTTTTGAAACTGATCCTTCAACGAACTGATTATTTTCGAAGTATCCAATTCCTGGACACTTTCATTCAGCTTAACAGCATCCATAACGACCCCGGCAGCCACTTCTCCAGCGATCTTTTCCGTGACCGCCACACTGACAAACTTAGCTGCTTTGAGTAAATTGAAAGTCTTCTTGATTTCTTTGGTCTGCTCATTAAGTTTCAGCGCTTCGATCAAATTGCCTAAAAAGGAAAAGGCCAGCTCTTCTTCCTGATTGAACTGTGAAAACTGCCAGGTATTGAACCACACCGGTACTACCTTATCTCCCAGCTTTTCCTTGATCATGTTCATCATGCTGGTTTTGCCGCTGCCCCAGTCTCCCTGGATGGCAATAGTCATCGGTGTATCACATTGCACAATGAAATCGCTTAAGCCGGTTATGTATTTTTCAATTTTAAAAAGATCTTCTTCCAGTTTTTCCGCCGGTTTGTCCGTAAATGCCTTCATGCTCATACTTCGTATTCCCCCATATATGATTATGGTTATAAGTGTTCATTCAAAGCTAACTTAAGCAAGATGCTTCCATCCAAAGATTTAAATTCTTTAGTATCTTCACAATATGTAATTTCTGATTTGTAATAGTGAAGTAACTTATGATGGTATGGGCAAACAACAATAGCATTGGTAAAATGATCTATTAATACAGAATTAAAATATTATTCGAATCAGCTTGTTTAAAGCCAATAATATGATGAACTTCCACATAATTGTTGCCATTTGCGGTGGGGATTGGTGGAATAAATTCCTTTTTGCGGTCACAAAGCTGACATTGAAAACCATATAGCCACTTTAGATTATTTACTAATGATTTACTTCTTTTGAAGCGATCTTCCTCAACATGGGTCTTATTAAGTTCTGCTTGAATTCTTTTTAAATTGCTTAATATATGGTCTTTAAAAGATTCCGGAATCTCTGGAATCTCTATGTTTTCGTTGTTACCGTTATTAAGCAGTGTTATCTTTACCGGGTCAGAGGAAGAAATTATATAGGGAAGTTGTGAGAATATCGCAGTAATAAAAGAAGGCCATTTAAGATCATCAATTTCTTTCTGGAGGAGCTCTCGCTTTTCAATCAATCGATTCCAAGCTAATTCGAACTGATTCTTTTCGATAAACACAGAATGTTGAGATGTGTTAACTCGAAGTCCTTCTGTTGAGACTTCAGTAACCTTGTTATTTCTACCATGCTTCAATGTCTTAACAATTGTGTCCTCTGTTATTAAGTCGAGTATATTGCTCCATACTTCTTCAAACAACATCATTTGTATTCCCCCTTTACTGGATAAATCTTATTTGGTTACAAATAGAAACTCTATAATAATCCTTCTCCCTCTATAATCTAATGTTTTCTCTTGATAGCTTGGTTTTTCTTAGACTTTCACATTGAGTAAAACGTGCCATATGGATAACATGAGCATTTATGCATAAACCTGGGTGGGCAAGTGTTACCTAAATAAGCATCTTGTGTTTTAGGCTTATTTTGGCCGTTGGTATCCACTTGCTCTCAGGTGGCAAACCTCCCATGTCTCACAGGGTCTACGCCCTAAATTCCTTCGTTCTGCCTATCCATGAGGTGGATGTTAGTCATGCTCCTATACTGGGTCTTTGCCCTGATGGAATTTATTCAACCTAACTAATCCCGGCTCGTTTTGTCAATGTGCTATCTTGTATTTCTCAGCCATCTTTTGGCGGTGTTTTACTTACGCTGCTTCCTGTAGAAGCGGTCTTTTTATGTCATTCATCATCTTCTCTGGGTCATATGCGATACCTTTAGTCAATAAGGCGAAAAATACTCGGATTAACTTGCAGCTTAGCAGTACCAACGATTGTTTCTTCTTCAGTGGATTCTGGCTCCTGGTTGTATAGTAGCTGTGCAGTTCCTGGAACCCTTTGTTATTGGCTACCAGAGGCATCACTGCCTGGAATAGCAGTGATCTTAAACGTCGCCGCCCTCGCTTGCTGATACTGCTCTTGCCTTTGTGCTTGCCTGAGCTGTTTTCCTTTATGTTTAGACCAGCCAACTTCTGAATTTGCCTGGGATGTTCAAACCGGCTAATGTCACCTACTTCAGCGATGAAGCCTGCTGCGGTTATCAAACCCACCCCTTTAATCTTCACCATTTCATCCAGGCCAGGTATCTGCTTCACAAGCTGCTCCACCATGTTCATGGTTCTTTCATACTGCTGCATTTGCAATTTATAGTTCTCCAGCATGTTGATTAGGTCATTCTCTGCAGCCATAAGGCCTTCCCGTACACCTACAGATTGCCTTGCAGCCTCTATCAGGCACATAGCCCGCTTTCTGCCTACTGCCCTCAGCTTATCCTGCTTCCAACGCCCAACAATGCCTTCTACACCTTTTTCTAATATCCTGACGGGTGTGGGGAAATCCTGCAACACTATCAGAGCTGCCTTGCCTTCCCAGTCACCAAATACTTGGTTGAACTCTGGGAAGTATATGCTGAGCCAACGCTTCATACGGTTACGTGTTACAGCCAATCTAAAATGTCCGGCGGTAGACGGTGTTAAATGTCCAAAAATTGACGAAAGAGCAGGCCAAGTAACACCGTCTTGAATATACTCAGTTCAATTCGCCCTGAATTACCAGCTTAACCATATGGTCATCAATAATTCTCTTACCGTTTTGGGCTCCATATATAAGGCAGTGAGTACAAACCTTGTTTACCATACGGGCTGCTCCAGCCGAAAACTTAAATATTTCATCCAGGGCATTATCCGAGAAAATATCATGCTCTGCTCCGGCATAAGTAAGGTGGTTTTTCACATATTCTCCCACCTGGGACCGATCCAGGTGATTAAGTTTGCATTGAAGATCGATGCGTTGCCTGATAGCTGCATAAGATTGAAGTTTCAGTCGATCCCATAATTCATTCTGGCCTACCAGAATCAATGCCATAGGGCTCTTGGAATCCATTCTGAAGTTTAAAAGGAACCTTACTTCTTCCAGCATCTCTTTATCCAGCAGATGGGCTTCATCCAGTATGACCACCGGCTGCAGATGATGAATCCCTTGCATAAGCTCTATTTCCCGGTGTAATTGACGTTTGGCGTCACCCCGGTAGAATTTGGCTTCACATCCTAACTGCTCTAACAGCCCTTTGTAAAAATGCCGGGGGGTTAATTTTGAATCTGCCAGGTACATCACCATATATCTTGAATTATTCAAGCTATTTTTAAAACTGCGGATGGTCGTGGTTTTCCCGGTTCCGCAATCTCCGGTTACCACAGCAAATAATTGCCGCCTTGCGGCATATTCCAGCCTTCCCAGGATTTCTTCCAACATACTTGACCGGTATAAATGCTCAGTGGGTATATCTCGTGAAAAGGGGGTGTGTTTTAAACAGTAAAATTCTTCAAACATGTTTGTCCCCCCTATTAACCGAACGGTAAGATATGGCGGGGGACTGGACATCCTGTCGTTCCTGCTTCTTCCTGGCGGCTGCTTTTAATAATCTTGATGAGTCAGCCAGCTCAGGCTGCAAGTATTCCGGCAGTCTGGGTCTGGGACCGCTCTTTTCTCCGATAATCAGTGCATGGGCTTTTATTACTTCGTGCCCTTCATATTCTATGGTTAATGTGCTGGTATCCCTTGGATCATAGATCACATCGACTTTGCAACCGATGAAATTAAGGCCTGCTTCGTATTTCTTGCCGGCAAAACTTATGCAGCCTGCCTTATCTACTTTCCTTTCTTCACAGTGCAGAAATGCACTGCTGATGGTTTCAGGATCAAGAAATCGCAAGGCTTTTTTATCACTGCGATAGGCAGTCTCAGGACTGATATTGCCTTTAAGACCGGAATGGTTTTTATTCTGATAGCACTCGCTCAGCCATACCTGAAACAAGTCATTTAATTTATCCAGGGTCTGGGGTTTTTCTATGGCCGCTTCAGCAAGAAATGAATCCACTACCCGGTTGAATCGTTCTACCTTGCCGGTCGCTTCCGGTGAATAGGGCCTGGCATAAAGAAGCCTGATTCCCATTTTGGCGCAGGCTCTGTTCATCCATTTGGTCCGGTATTGTTTGCCATTGTCAAAGTATACTTTCTCTGGTACTCCGTATTTTAAGATCGCCTGCCGAAAACAGTCTTCTACGATTATCTGGTCCAGTACCGGATAGAACTGGCCATGAAGTACATATCTGGTGGCATCATCTACGAAGGTTACCAGGTATACTTGTTTTTTCGCTCCGTCTTTCCCTATGGGCAGGTACGGACCATATTTGATATCGGAATGCCATAATTGATTGCGGTATTTCTTCTGAAACCGCCGGGCAGCTGTTCCGGTATCTGCATAAAGACGCATATGTCTGCTGCTGTACCCGCGCTCAGCCATTTTCTCCTGCAGGGTGCTGCGTTTGATCTCCCCGGGTTGTGCTATTCCTTCCCACTCCAGGATCTGAATGATCTGGCTGATACTTCGCCCTGGTACCTGGCGGCGCAGGAGTATGGCCTGCTCTAATATGTCAGCGGGAATAGCGTCTTTTTGTTTTCTCCCCCGGCCTTTAGGTTTTAATCCGCTAAAACCTGAAGCTTGATACTGAGCCAGGTAACGGCGCAGGGTTCGTTCGGATATTCCTGCTTGTTCCTGAATTTGCGCCTTGATTTGTCTTGCCTTGCCTGCGTCCAGCCCTTCAGCCAGAAGCGGGGATAATAGCTGCATCCTTTGCACGGCTATCTCTTCTGCCTTCTTTTGATCTCTCATGCTGATCCTCCTTTGTTTTGAATGATTCAACATGAGTCTACTTTTTGATGTTCAGGCCAAAAAGGCAGAACGGGTATGTACCCATAAATTTAAATTGACTATGGGGCGGACAACTCTGCCCAGCCATCCTGGTGCATCGCCTACATAGTGCCGTATCCTTTGGAGCTTGGACTCGGGAAAGTCGGATATGTCTTCCACAGATTCGCTGCCATACCGGATGGAAATTGACTTAAGACAACCATTAAAGTAATCTGCCATCTTACTAAACCAGTTTTTCCACCGCTTAAGGGTTGATTCATCGGCTGCTACACTTAATTTAACTCCTTCACTTAGCACTACTTCCAGGCTTTCCCTTCCATACCGCTTGTAAGGAACTAAAATATCCGGCAGTTCATGATGGATCTTGCGACATTTTATACATCTCATCCTGCGAATGACAAGGACTACTCTTTCGCCTGTGTCGTTTATGTATTTACGTTGGCGGCTGCCAATTACCTTTAAATCCCCGTCACAGCATGGGCATTGAATTTGTTCCTTGCTCCTAACAAAAAACACCTTTTAAAGGATTCTCTATCAGTGAATATTCTGATACAATAATCATACCTTTTGGGTTGACGCTTCTAGTGCTTGTGTTGCAGCATAAGCACAACAAACAGGAGCGTCTTTCCTTTCTTTAAGATATGGTTATTATATCCAGCAATTTACGGTCAGGCAATTCCGTCAGCTTTCTGTCTTTTTAAATCGGCATCAACA
>Ga0208826_1002169_pt1 | contig 14992 bp, 10 predicted proteins | sample AD_UKC115_MetaG_FD_184451 | JGI IMG/M metagenome (GOLD analysis project Ga0208826, IMG submission 184451) | Active sludge microbial communities of municipal wastewater-treating anaerobic digesters from Hong Kong - AD_UKC115_MetaG (SPAdes)... | ecosystem: Engineered > Bioreactor > Anaerobic >...
TGACCACTCATGACCCCTGACATCTAACTCGACCACTCGCAGGGCTATGACATCTAACCTGACCACTTGACTATCAAAACAGCCCCTTTGGACTTGTTTCCACGAAGCGATATTTTCATGTTTTTCGTTCAATGGGTTTTACGCCCATGTGTGCTGAAAGCCTTGATATTTAAGGCTTTTTCACACACTCACTCTTTCGCCCTTGACATCAATACGACCGTCTCAACGTGCTCGGTGTGTGGAAACATATCTACTATATTCAGTGTTTTTACCTGATAGAGTTCACCAAGATCTTTAAGGTTTTGTACAAGTGATTGTGGATTGCAGGATACATATATTATGTTCTGAAACTTCTTTTTTTGGAGGAACCGGATTACATCCGGATGAAGTCCTGCTCTTGGGGGGTCAAGTACAACATACTGTGGTTTTTCTTTTATGTTTTCAACGGCATCTTTAACATCTGAGCATATAAAATCAACGTTTTGAATATTATTGTCAAGTGCGTTCTGTTTTGCCGCCGCGACAGCCTGAGGTACTATTTCTATGGAGTATACTTTTTTTGCTTTTTTTGACAGCAGAAGCGATATGGTTCCGGTACCGCTGTAAAGATCATATGCAACCGTGCATTCTCCCATTTTTTCAAGTACTATTCCGTATAGTTTTTCAGCTGCTCTGGTGTTGGTCTGGAAAAACGATCCTGTCGATATTTTAAATGAAAGGTCTTCTATCTTGTCATGGAAGAGATCCTGCCCGTACAGGGTTCTTGTGTTTTCCACCGCAAACATATTGGATCTTGTATCAGATCTGCTGTGAAGTATTCCTTTTATGGTTCCTTCAAGTTTAAGTCCTGTGAGCATCTGGGCCCATCTGTCAACGATATGGTCTTTTTCATAATCTTTGTCTGTGGAAAGGTGTACAAGGATTTCGTGGGTATGGGTTCCTTGTCTTACCGAAAGGTGTCTGAGGTAGCCCTGATGTCTGAGAAAGTTTCTGAAGGTAAGATTTTCGGACAAAAAGAACTCCCTTGAAAAGCTTACGATCGTGTTGAAATCATGCGGAGCTATCATGCAGTCAGGTGCATAGTATACATCTATGAGTCTTTTTCTTCCTTTAAGCCCTATATTGAGAGGTCCGTCTTTATATTCGTTTCCGAAAGAGTACTCCATCTTGTTTCTGTAGTGGTATATATTCGGCGATGGGGTTATTCCCTCGTATTTTTCTATGATTATACCGCTTTGTTCAAAGAGCTGCAGCACTTTTGTTTCTTTGGTTTCAAGCTGAATCTGGTAGTCTATGCCAAGATTTTGGCATCCTCCGCATTTGTTAAAGGCCGAGCATACGTCCATGTTGTTCTCCTTTTATTTGTTTTTTTGCAGTTCTATTTTTTATTTATGTTCATAAGTATCATGCTTAGTTTCTTATTGTTAAGGTTTCCAAGAGCATAGACATCGTTTGTCAGAACTGTCATGCTTGTAATTTCGAAATCTCCGTCCATTTCAAAAACTTTCGGATCGGTGAAAAGGCTGTTTTTCATATCAACAGTATATATAAGGCCAGCTTTTTTGCCTTTTACCATGCGGTAGCCGTAAGCGTAAACTGTTCCTCCAAGATTGGAAAAACCCAGAAGGTTTTCTTCATAATCAGGAATGTATTTGAATGAAAGTTTGAATCCTTTTTCATGATCTACCTCCACAATGTTGTGGGAGTTTTTCCTAAGCTCCTCCTTGGTTTCATAGAGTATATACTTTTTGTTTGAGAATGTAATTATTCCTACGGGTAGGTTATCTTTATCGTCACCAAAGGTGTTGGTCCATTTTTCTCTTCCGTAGAAATCTACTTTTATGGCATAAACGTCGTATTTACCGTATCCGAATGATTTGGTGGCACCGGTTATGAGCAGTCCCTGGTCTGGGGTTACCTCACAGTCAACAGCCATCTCTATGTTTTTACCGCCAAAGGTGCTTAGCCATATTCTTGTTCCGTCCTTTGAATACCTGGAAACGAATATATCTGAAAGTTTGTTGTTCACATAGTAATTTCCTATTATGGCATAACCGTTTTTGTCAACTTCTTTTATTTTTACTCCGTTGTCTCTTCCCAGATCACCGTAGTTAGATTCATATAGAACAGTTCCGTCAGGAAGGAACGATACAAGATAGGCATCTCCACTGTATCCTACGGAAGTAGTGTCACCGATTGCTGTTATACTGATAACTTCGGAGGCATCCTTGGTTATAAGAACGTCTTTGAAAAACTCTGTGCCTTTGCCCCCGAAGAGGAACTCTTTTTCAACTTCAAGGGTGCTGGCAATCTGTGTAACCTTAGCCTGCCAGTTGTTGTCGCTGATTTCATAGCCGGCTATATACATTATATTTTCGTATGTTTTGATAGTATATCCATAGTTTGAAAGCGCATTGGGAATTTCTGTATAATCTTTTTTTATCTCTTGCGGAGTAGCCGCTTTAGTCGGCTCGGTTTGTGGTATTTCATTTATCGGTACGATCGGAGCGGTGCTGCTTGTTGCCGGTTCTGTCGGTTTGTCCTGTGCTTTGGTGTGAGTAGATGCCGGTGTGTCTTCTGTTTTTGGCTGTGGCTGTACAGGCTGAATATCTTGGTTAGTTGGTTGCTGTGTATTGGTAGGCTGTGGTGTTACCTCGACAGGCTGTTCAGTTTTTGAAACAGGTTTTTCCGGTTGTGTAAAAGGCTGCGGATCTGTTTTAACCGACTGTACTTCTTCAGGCTCGTACTCTTTTGGAATAATAACTTTGGGAAGCGGTTTATACACCGGATTGTTTATAATAGCTGCATCCATCTTTTCATAGAATATTATGTACCGTGAGACAAAGTCTTTTATACCGGCCAAAATACCTTTTTCCGCATACTGGGGTTCGGAGATAAGTTGAACCGGATTGAGTGATGAGTAAGTCCAAAGGAGTCCTCCCTGGGTATCAAAGGTTTTGATGTAGTTTCCGGCCAGCATATAAGCAGTTGGGTTGATAGGAATAAAGTAGTATATGTCTTCGTCAAACATATTTTCCTGTGTCCATTTCAGATCTGAATCAAAAAAGGTAAGTCTGTTTTTGCCACTGATCATGGCAATTTTGTCAAAAAAAGGATATATCTTTCTTTCCATGTCTATCTGGAATATATACTTGTTCTTAAGGTTAAGCTTCATATCAAGGGTGTACAGACCGTTTTTTCCCATTACGACGATTCTATCTTGATAAGTTGAAAGCACCATATCACAAAGATCATCTTCAAAATCTTTCTGGGTAACTTGTCCTTTCATAGGTTCATACATATAGACTTTTTTATCTGAAAGAATATAGAAAAAGTCATTAAGGAACAAAACCTTTTTGATCGGTTCAAAGCAAAGCCTGTTGAACTTTCCGGATGTGGAAAGTATGTATAGGTATTTGTCTGAGTAGTAAACTCTTCCGGCAATGGCTTTTACCTTTTCTTCTATTTCTTCGGTATTTTCTTTGAGATCCGGCTCTATTCTCACAACCATATTCTCAAGTACTATATAAAGCCTGTCCAGAGCATAAAGCCCGGTTATTTTTTCATTAAATATTTTTGAGTACAAAATATTTTTATTCTCGGAAAGTATGTCTACTCTATCTCCTTTGCGTCCGACCATCATATTGTTAAAAAACAGCATCTGATCGTACTCAGCAAAGTGCAGCCAGCTTATATCCCCATTGTTCAGCGATCTGGTCGAAAATCTGAATATGGGACTTTCATATACTTCGTTCTCCTTCAATGCGACAACCTTCCAGTAATACGTGGTGTCCGGTCTGAGTATCTCCCCTGTAAAAAACTTGGCAATCAGATTTGATACTTTCAAATCCTTTTCCAGTACAAATGGATTTTCTGATACATACACTTTATATCTGTAGTTGTCTTCCTGATCGACACTCCACCTGAAAATTGTCTTGGGATCAACCCCGTTCTCAAGGTCCAAAGGTGAAAGTGCCTTTATCTCTATTGAAAAGGCTCCTGTAAAAAATATTATAAGCATTATACCCAGAGTCAGGATTCTTTTGCTTGTTAACATTTTTTATTCCCTCCCTTAATTTAATTATAGTTCGTTAAGATTTTGAACAAAGACAAGGAGTTCTTTCGTTTTTTCATCCTCAAACTCTTCATCCTGAAGTTCTTTAAGCGTATACTCCGTGTTAAGGGCGGAGATGAGCACCATAAAAGCATCTTCAAATTTTTTTATCTTTGTATGAACCAGTGTGTCAAAGTCCATTAATTTTTCATTGTACTGAGTAAGCATGCTTCCTATTTTATAGCTGAGATCTGTTATCTCAAGAATTACATCCTGCACAAAAGTATCAAGATCTGTATACTCTCCGAATACTTTTGCTTGGTAGAGTCTGAGTATGAATCTTGCAAAGGCTATACCGTTTCCGTCTTTCCAGAGCAACCGTGCAAGAGTTGCGCTTACCCTTTCGGCCAGTCCGTAGTTCATACCGCTCAGGAAAAGCCCGGTTATGACAAGCTCAAGCCCCGAAGGTCTTTCTTTGGCAGTATTTGAGTTTTCTATAAGGCTTCCTATATACTCGCCGGAGTATTTGCCGTCTCTGAGCTTTTCATAAAGCTGTTGACAGTTTATTTCTCCATCCTCATCGATACTCTCAAGGAGACTCTGGGCAAGGCCTTCGTCGCACCTGTCCTCAAGCTTCTGAACTATTTTTTCTACCTGGTATATTCTTTGTTCCAGTACCGGAAAGAGTCCTTCGGCTGTTAATTTGCTGAGCTGGACGGCAGCCTTGTGTACCTCACCCTGACCAAGGTCAAAAAACATTTTGAATGTCATTACCCCTGTTTTTATCTCTTTATCGGCAGATGTTTTGTATATCTGTTCTATCGTATCGTAATCTTCAACAAAAACCGCCATTTTCATCAAAGAGAGTGTTATAAGATCTTTGTTTTCCTGTGAAGCTATATCGAAGGCTTTTTTTTCGGCTTCAAAAGCTTTCAGAAACATTCCAAGATTTTTATATTCAATGGCCAGCTCGTGATATACAAAGTCCTCAGGATTAATACTGCAAGCCTTTTCAAGCACCTGTACCGCCTGTAAATGCCTTCCTAGCCGCCCAAGACTGAAGGCCATGTTATAATAGAACTCATAGTTTTGAGGATCATATGCGCACCCCTTTTCAAAGGCGGCCAGTGCCTGTGCAAACTGCTGCATCTGGTTTAAAAGCACACCTATTCTCAGATATGCCGGAGCAAACCTAGAATCCTTTTCAAGACATTTTTTAAGGTATTCAAAGGCTTTGTCCGTTATGCCATTTTCAGCATAAATATCTGCTGCTTTAAGGTAAGCCGGTATAAACGAAGGTTCCAGTTCATTTATAGTCAGACATGCTTCAACTGCTTCATCATCGTTGCCGGTTATGTGCATAAGATCGGCAAGCTCGAAATGTCCGGGAACAAACTCTTTCTTTAGGGATATGCACTCTTTAAGCTCCAGCTCAGCTCTTACATAATCTTTTTCATTTTTGCTAATAAGACCGGAATAAAAGAAAAATCTATAGTCCTTATGTATTTTTTCAGCTTTTTCAAGGTACAGTCTTGCCTTAAGAAAGTCGCCCGAGCTCATCGCTGCTTTCAAACCCTCATAATAGTAAAAAACAAGATAGGAGCGATAGTATTCATCGTTCCTGTCTGTTTCATACTGGGCGGCAAGCCCGTTTATTATATATTCAAGCTCCACTTTTTTGGTTATTCTTGACTTCTGGAAGTCCTCGGCCAGAAGGGGAAGCCGTACCGGAAGGTTGTTGAGTTTAGCATAATCAGCCTTCAGAGTTAGATACACTATTGCATATTTAGGTTCTTTCACTTTTCCTCCGTCCTTTAAATAGAATGTTTGAAACTTAAGTTAATGCTCATTTGAGAAGGATCTTCCTCTTTTATCCCCCAACCGTCCCATACGGAGAAGAACGATGTGTTCCCGCCGCTTACTTCAGCCGTTATCGTTCCGCTACTGTACTGCATACCAAGTTTATAGTAAAAAGCAGTATTAGTTCCGAATCTATTCACAAGAAGCTCATCGTACGTAAAATGCCCCAGAGCTTTAAGCATTATTTCACCCAAAGGCTGGCTGATCATAAAATCAATAAAAAACGATGGATAAAGACCGGAAAAATTATACATGGCATAAAGCTCCTGCTGCCAGTTGTGCGTCAGATACAGACTGGCAAGTTTATGCATATGGTCGTATACAAAATAGTCGTAGATATTTGAACTGTTGAATTTGAAAAGGGTTTTTACGGCAACGGAATAAAACTGTGTGTAATCATAAAAGACAGCGTTCACGGCATTTTCGTTATAGCCTGCAGTAAGCAGTACAAAATCACCGTTATACTGCGGAGGACTTATAGGGCTGAAATAGTTGAGATCTTTTATATTCTCACTAAGCCACTGTCCACCCAAAAAAAAGCCTTCGTTCTTAAACACAGCAAACAGGTCGTATCCATACTTGTTTGAAAGAGAGATTTTTCTGTAGGGTTCAAGGTCGTACATCCTCGCACCGCCGGTAAAAATAGGAAAATCAAGATTAAGAAATACGGCTGGTATATTAGAATAGCTTTCTGTATCCGAAAGAAGCATCTGTTTCTTAACTTTATCACTGAATGCAAAATCCTTTGTCAGCATAAAGTATCTGTCCCGTATGCTGTTAAGCGGAGTAAAATATTTCAGATAATCGCCAGAGCCGGTATAGGCTGTGTTTTTATAGCCTGCATTAAATGCTCTGTTACCTAAAGCAGCATAACCTGAAAAAATAATATACGGATCAAACTCCTTAAGATCGGTCTGTATACCAAAGCTAAGCTGAGATCCTGCCTGAAAAAAAGCTGAATTCAGTTTCAGCCTGGCCTGAAAGTACCAATCTGAAAAACTCTGGCCTCCTAGAACATGCTGTAAAGTAACGCCCTGATCGGAGTTCAACCGATACATATAATCATATCCAAAGATATTATGTGCCCTGTTTATTTTGTCCTCGTACAGAAAGAAATAATTCCTGTCTGACAGTGAAAAAACATCCGGATCTATTATTTCAAAAGTTTTCCCCTCAGCGGTTTCAACTAAATAGTAAAACCAGACCGGTCCATCCCAAAGCTTTTTGGAGTACCTCCAAAAGCCTTGAAGTTCGATCATGCGTCCTTCGGCTATGTCATACTGGTTAAATCCAGCCAAAACACTTACGCTTTTTATCTTTATATCTGAATTCTCCTGAATATATGAAGGGTAGAAATCAAATATCAGTCCGTCGCTGCCGGTGTATACCTTTGAAAATCCGGACAAAGACAAAATAAAAACGATACTTATGAAAAATAATTTTTTCATCGGATTTCACCCCCGGTTTTCTCTTTTTTTATGGATTTAGTATTCATTTTTATTATACATCATTATTTACAACTCCACAATAAAAACAAAACCAAAATATGTTTTAATTCTCAATGCAGATAAAAGCGGTCGCAGCACCCGCTCTAAAAAAACTGGAGGTTTTTATATGAAAACTAAGAGAATCGTCTACTCAGGGCTGGTTGCAGCTCTGTATGTTGTTTTGTGCACCGTTTTTCAGCCGATAAGCTTTAGGGCTGTTCAGTTCAGAGTTGCAGAAGCCCTTACAGTCCTGCCGTTTCTTGATCCGGTATTCATTCCGGGCATATTCGTCGGCGCTTTCATCTCCAATATAATAGGAGGAATGGGAGCATGGGACATATGGCTTGGAAGCGCTCTTTCCCTATTTGCAGCATGGCTCACGTACAAGATGCCAAAAAAAGCTCTTGCCCCTCTTCCGCCGGTACTTGTAAATGCTTTTGGTGTTTCTCTTTATCTAAGTCCGCTTTTGAACATCAATTACTGGTACTCAGTATTTTTTATAGGAGTGGGTGAAGCAGCCGTAGTATATATTATAGGACTGCCTCTTCTTACAGTTTTTTCAAAGTACTATAAAAAGCAATAAATGTACATTTAAACTTAATATCCCGTCTTCGGACGGGATATTTGATCAGTAGATATCAGAAAAGTTTATATAAAAATTGAAAGCTTCATTATAATAGGCTCCGGCTTCCACTCCCATGTCAGATACTCCGGCAAATTTAAATGGAAACTGCAGAGAACCGCCTGTAACGTAATGCAGATCTTTCCAGTCATCGTATGAAATGGCAAAGTCGAAGTTAAGGTATATTTTACTGAGAAGAAAGATCTGTGAGATGCTTGCATTGAGATTATCTAATACGCCTATCTTAAGTCTGTTCCTCATATAAACTTTCTGGCTGCAGCTTCCGAAGTCCGTCATCTCTGTAAAATCAAAGAATCCGTCTGAATTTTCAATATATCCCAAAGTGGTTTTAAACCATTTATCGTTAAGATCCAGCACTCCTGTAAGTTCAAGCTTATAGTCGTTGGTCTGCATATTGGTTCTTACTGCTGCCTGTGCTTTAATACCATCCTCATTTTTAAAAGTCTTAAACATGCCGTCGTATCCGATGGCTGCTTCAAACATGTTTTTTCTTTGTACGAAATCAAATTTATAACTTGCATCTATATAGATATTCCTGCGGAAGCCTTCCATGATGTAAGTTCTGAGAACGGTACTGAAGTAGTCTTCCATTACCATCTGAATATCCAGCCTGTTTGATTCAAAAGGTAGATAGTACTGCTTCATTCTTATATACGGATAGAGCTTCATAGTAAACAGATCCCATTTTATACCGCCGTAAAACCTGCTGTTCATTATTTCCGCATAGATATATGAGTCAAGGACATGCCAGTCTCTGCCGGTTCCAGGGTTCATCCTCAGCGTACTATAAAACTCCCTTGGCCTATAGTAGCTTTCATTTGAAACTTTTGCGTAAACATCGTATACATCGATTACTTTGGTCTGAACTGTCTTTTTTGTAAGTTTATTATTTTCAAAAAATTTCGGATTATCTTTCAGATACTTCAATCCAAGGTCATTTCCGGTCTTATACAGATCTATTCCGTTTGTGAAGAACTTTAGATCGAAAGCGGGTTCCGCAAGTATCCAGGAAACATCGTAATCAAGCTTATCCGATGCATAAAGGCTGTTAGAGACATAGCTTCCCATTCTGACCGAAGTATAGAGAACATTAATGATATTGGAAAAATTCATTCCTGTAAAATCTGGCTTGGGGCTGTCAAACCTTATTGAAACAGTTTTTTCTGTTGTAAACTGACTTTTAGGATAGACGACATTTACATCTCTTATCCCTATATCAGCATAGTAGCAGTTTCCTATTTTCAAAGGTTCAAAAAGACCTTCGATGGCAACCGCCGCTCTCACAGCCCTTATAGGATCGCCTTTATTTATATACTCGCTGTCAAACTTGTTCAGGTTAACTGCACCAAACTTAACTGGAACCATGAATTTATCAAAAGAATCTATTTTTGTAGTATAGTAGAGCAGATCTCCGAACCCAGCTGTATTTACTATCCCTCCGTTAATCGGGAGGCTCATTTCAAAAAATTTTGAAAAATCAAGAATGGAGAACATGTTATATACTTGTGCAGGATAGTATCCTCCAGCCATATAGTATGCAACCACTGACCCCATAGAAGTTCCAACTATCTGATCCGGAAAGAAACCCTTGTTCATCAATGCATCCAGGTATCCCATACTCTGAAATACATATGAACCTCCTCCGGCAACTGAAAGACCATAAGTAGCCGGAAAAACGGAAAGAACGGCGGTAATTACTAAAATAACTGTAATCGCTATTTTTTTCAAAAGTTTATCCCCCCATTATACCGCTTACAAGAAAAAAAAGATACGCACCTGTCAAAAAACCGAACAATAAACTGATGATCTTGTTGAAAAAAGATTTCAAATCTCTACCTCCGTATATTGTGGCATCTAATGATTATTTTATGTTCTTTGGATTACCTTATCTTGACCGAGACAAAAAAATTATGATAACATTGTACAAAGCTTTGAAAAGAGGGAAAGCATGCTTGAGATTATTTGTATTTCAGATGAAGAAAAAAATCTTATAAATAAAAATCACAAAAAGTATGACCTGCTTATAAGCTGCGGCGATCTTTCGCCCAGATACATGGACTATGTTATAGAGGAGTTCAATCCTTCGTTCGCCCTGATGATAAACGGAAATCACGACGAGAAGTACTATCCCGCAGGAGTAAAGGAAAAAAGCGGTTTTTCCGACATATTCAGGGGGATCTACGTTCTAAAACAGGGCTATATCAACCTAAACAGGTATATTAAGAAAAACATAGGAATAATGGGATTTTCAGGTGCGCTTTCATGGGGAGCTCAACCATTTCACTTTCAGGAAAAGAATGTTTCAAAGTTCCGCAAGTCTGTTGACAGAAGAAAAAAAATTGGTCTGATACAAGAGTTGGATTTCTTTATATCCCATACTCCACCTTATATTCAGGATGCTTTTAAGAACATGGGAACTTACCATCAGCCTTCATACGAGCTTGGAAGCTTTTATGAAAAATACTTCCCAAAAATATGGTTCTATGGCCACATTCATTCTTCTTACACCAGCCAAAATCTTGATTTTAAGGTCAGAAAGAACAGCGGGTACTCTTTTCTTATAAATGCGTGTCCTGTAAAGTTTATCCTATATGATGAGGAGTATAAAAAACTTATGGACGTAACTTCCATCCAAAAGGTCATGTTCAGTCCATTGGACCTATCAGTAAAAATAAAGTGAGGTGAAAAATGTACACTCCTTCCGGAAGAAACTATACCATCGCCGAATACAATAACGCAAGAAGACTTGCCAAGAGAGAGTTCGGACTCAAAATATCCAAGGGTGGTTCCAGCGGTTATCTTCCTGCACTTGAAGATATAATAAAGAACACCGAAATCGTTTCTGATTCAGACCTTGGATTAGTAGAAATTCCTCTTAAAAAAGTAAACGGAACTTTTCAGAGAGCAAGAAGTACTTCTTTTGCAAAGAATTTTTTACCTCTTCTGGATGAACACTCTGAGTTCGCACGTAAATGGTGTGATCTTTTCGAAATGCATCAAAATGAAGGAATACGTGATCCTATAAGTGTCTATGAATATCTTAACTGGTTTTATGTCATCGAAGGAAATAAAAGGGTTAGCGTACTTAAGTATCTGGATGCATTTTCCATTACCGGACAGGTAAAACGGCTTATTCCAAAGTACGATCCTCTTGACAGCGATATCAGAATTTACTATGAGTTCCTTGAGTTTTACAAAGCCACCAAAATAAATATGATCTGGTTCTCACAGACCGGTTCCTTCAAAAAGCTGCTGTCTATACTCTTCAATAATTACGGTCCTCAAACAACAGAAGCTACTGCCGGCTACAGAGCCTTCATGAATGATGTGTACTTTCCGTTCAGAAAGATTTATCTGGCACTTTCTGGTCAACGGCTTGCTGTAACTACAGCTGATGCTTTTCTGAAGTTTACCGACAGATACGGTTTTTTCCCACAGATAACCGAAAAAGAGCATAAAGCTTTTATACAGAATATCATACAGCTACTTGACGAAGATTCATACCGCTCTCAACAGAATGTAATAGTTGAACCTCCTAAAATAATCCTGCCCAGAATATCTGATATACTCAATCCACCCAAAAAACTCAAGGCTGCTTTTTTGTATCTGGGAAATAAGGATGATTATAGTTGGAACTACTCTCACGAGGCTGCCAGGCAGAAAGTACAAAAGACCTTTCAGGAAAGACTTGAAACAACTTTTTATGAACGGGCAGATACTGACGAAAGGGTACACGATCTTCTTCAGCAGTTTGAAAAAGAAAGTTATGACATGGTCTTTTCAACCAGCAGCATATGCTCTGATTTTACATGTAAGTATGCGAAAGACTTTCCGCAGATACTGTTTTTTAACTGTTACGGAAAAGAACAGGGAGACAATATATTCAACTATGCTCCCAAGATGTATGAAGCACGTTATCTTCTGGGAATAATTGCAGGAGCACTTACTAAAAGCCATAATATAGGCTACATTGCAGGAGAAAAAATACCGTCGGTGCTTGCCGAGCTTAATGCTTTTTCCTGTGGAGTACGAACCACCAATCCTTACTGCAGAGTATTTCTTAAATGGACCGGTTCTTTCAGCAACCCCGTACTTGAGGACAGATATGCCCAGGAACTTATAGACCAGGGTGCAGACATACTTTCCTACCATCTTGACTCTGTTCAGACTGTCCGTACAGCTGAAAAAAACCACGTCATGTGTATGGGATACAACTATTACTCAACTGATTTCTTTAGCACAAGTATTATTGCCAACGCTGTCACAAACTGGGAAGTATACTACTCTCAGATGATCTACGATATGCTTGATGACAACTGGTGGAACTTTTTTGACCTCTTCCCATATACTCCTAAGACAAGATTCTTCTATAAAGGCCTAGAAAGTTCAATTGTAGATATTGCTGACCTGAGCGAAACAGTTCCCGTTTCATTGCAGCGTTTGGTAAAGATGCTTAAAAAAGCTGTTATAAACAGAGAGATACATCCTTTTGCCGGCCCATTGTATGACAGTACCGGCAAGCTACGTATATACGAAGAACAGATAATCACTGAAGACACCATCCAAAATATGGATTGGATTACAGATAATATCCAGGAAGTAAAAAAATAATCCTCTGCAAAGAGGATTATTCTATTGTAAACTTGCCTATGCTGTTTATCTTTATTCCGTGTGCATCGGTGATCTGCTTAAGCTCAACTATATTGACATTGCACAAAGAAGCAAGTTCTGTTACCGTAACACCGGCCTCAACAAACCGTGCAATAAACTTTTCGACAATCACTTTTATTCTCTCTTCTTTATCCTTAATCTGCAGATAACTGACAAGCTCATTTACAAAACTTACTCTTTTGAGTTGGTTCCTTATGATCCTCAGTCCAAGCTCAAAATCTTCTTTCAGCATAGCCTTTATGGTCTCAGATGAAAGAGGTATTATATCACATGGCATATCAGTGAAAACCGTTGCAAGTCTTGTCGGTTTTGAAAAAATAGCAGACTCTCCGAATATTTCACCTTTCTGGATTATAGACATCAGTTTTTGCACACCGCTTGAATACCTCCCAACTTTGAGGTTGCCTTTCAAAAGGAGATATCCTTTACGTTCATCTTCCTCACCTTCAATTATTATAAGGGTTTTGGACGGGAGATGAATTCCGGATGTGCCGTACAGATTTATAAGGGTATTCTTTCCACCGGAAATCAACTGCTGGAGATACTGGTAAGAAAGTCTTTTTGAAAAACTATGAGGATCAAGCTCGTTAAACAGTTCAACTGCCTCAAACCTGTCTTTGAAAAATTTTACCGTTATTTTTAGCACCTCATACTCGTCCTGGAAGTCTGAATCAAGGCCAGAGCGGTCAATCGAAGAAAAAATCTTCTCAGCCTGCGAAACATTCCCCATCTTGAGGCTTAGCTTAACCGAGTTGAACTTCTCAACCGTATCGGAAGTCTTGATAATGTACTTCTCATGAAGATCAAAAAAAGTTTCCATTGCTTTTTGTGTGTCAACACCACGCGAAAGAATTTCATCATAATAAAGAAGTTTTTCGGTCACAGATTTAAAGATCTTCATAAGAATATCAGATTCTCTGTCTAAAAGTCTCAGCTCTTCAATTGAAAACTCAAGAAGCTTGGTCCCGTTTTTTACCGTAACCGTTTCCTGCGAAGGCATGTCTATAAGAAGCCATTCACCAAGACATGCATTGGTTATGCTGTATTTTTTAGTGTTAATATCAATAATGGCTTCCCCGTTCATTATGTAATAAATATTGGAAAGCTCGTCTCCTCTGCTGAAAAGTACTTTGTCCGTCTTAAATTCAATAGTTCTCACAAACTCACCCCAAAAAAATAAATTATATCCTTACTATTATATCAAAATAAAATGTATAAAAATCATTTTCTTAACGTACAAACAGATCATAAAACTTTTTATTCACCAAAGATACTATACCTCAAAAATTAAAAGCCCGCGGTCACCCATCTTTAACTCTCTTTCAACTCTCCCGTCACGAAATACGCAACATCCTCCCATGGCACCATCTTTCTCCGGTAAAAAACTGTTTATCATAAGAACAGGTGCGTCAATACCAGCAACTCTCTGGGCATACTCCTGTTTTATTCCATCTTCCCAATCATTCACAGAGTAGCTTACATACAAAGGCCAGAGAAAAACATCTGCACAAAGACTCTGTGCTTTGGCAAGTATATCATCATACCAGAGATCACCGCAAATGGCTGTTGCCATTTTTTTACCCATGTATTCAAAAAGTGAAAAATCCTTCCCTTCTTTATAGTAAAGATTATCCGCATATGGAACCTTCCAGCCCGGAGAAAGTCTTCTGAAGTTGTTTAAAATTTTTCCGCTGTCTGAGATAAAGATATTGCTGCTATAAAAAACTTCAGCGGATCTTTCAATATAGCCAAATGAAACAGCAACACTGCTTTGAGCGGCGGCAAGCTTTATTTTTTCAATAACAGGATCGTTAGCAGTCAAAGCAATTTCAGAATCTTTTTCATGATCCCATGTCAACCCATCAAAGCCCTGTAAAAAAGCTTCGCCAAAACAGATAAGAGAAACATTTTCTGATGAAGCCAGCATGATTTTTTTTAAAATCATATCCGAATTAAATTTTACATCGCCGTTTTTGAAAAGTTCAGCTGCTAAAGCAATAAGCATATATCCTCCTATAACAAATAATAAAAAGAAACCCCAGTCTTTTTCAGACTGGGGAAAAGTGAAGGGGCGATACCTACTCTCGCACGAAGTTGCCAACGTACTACCATGGGCCCGTGACGGCTTAACGGCCAGGTTCGGGATGGAACTGGGTGTATCCCGACACGGTATCCTCACCCCTAAAAGTTCACTCAATACTACATAGGAGAAAACAAGTCCAAAGCCTCGGGCTATTAGTATCGCTCGGCTCAATGCATCGCTGCACTTACACCTGC
>Ga0208826_1002171_pt1 | contig 14983 bp, 9 predicted proteins | sample AD_UKC115_MetaG_FD_184451 | JGI IMG/M metagenome (GOLD analysis project Ga0208826, IMG submission 184451) | Active sludge microbial communities of municipal wastewater-treating anaerobic digesters from Hong Kong - AD_UKC115_MetaG (SPAdes)... | ecosystem: Engineered > Bioreactor > Anaerobic >...
ACAGATCTTTCCTTGGGAGTACTGAGCAGTCGCTTTTTTTTCGGCTTTTAAATCAAAATCAAAATACTCATTTTGAGATTTAGAAAAATTGACAGTAAAAACAGGAAGAGTATTCTTTAAAAGATTTGTTGTAACATCTTTCTCAATAAGAAACAAAAGCTCCTTACATTCGTTTCCTACTGAAAGTACATGAATCTCTCTTATCTGTGGAATCTTTCTAAGGGATTCGGTGATATCAAGCATCGGAGATACTTTGAGTAATACTTTTGAAGATAAATTGAACAATTCATCCTTGATTGCAAAAAAATTTGGTTCGTATTCTTCAATCAAGTAATGTCGAATATCACTGTTCCTGCGCCTTGAGGGGTCAAGATAAATAAGCGAAGATGATGGAAGTTCCAAAGTTGAAAGGGATCCTTCTTTTATGGTAATGTTGTGAAAAACAACATTATTGATATTAAGTATGTTAAAATTGTGCAGAGTTGCTTCATATATTTCAGGATCCGCTTCTATATAATGAAGTTGAGATGACTTTTTTGATAGATAAAATGAATCTATTCCATAACCTCCAGTTAAATCAACTATTACGCCTCCATCAGAGAATCGTTGTTTGTAGAGAGCTGTAAACATAGAGCTTGCCTGTTCTGCATTGAGTTTTTTGGGGAAATAGAGTGACTTGATGGTGTCCCATTCCGGAACCTTTTCAATGATTTTTTTTCTTGCTTCAATTGAATTTACTGCCAATTTAAGATCAATCCCAGGAAATTGGTCGGAATGAAGTAAAAGATCAATCAGGTTATCTTCTGAGTGATTATATATGAAATCAAGAAGAAGATTGTTAATTGGCATCAAAACGAGGAATTACTTCTAGTTCTTTATATCTGTACAAAGTGTATCTTCCAATGGGTTTCCCGAAACGGTGTATGTAAATGTTGCCTGCTACTTCCATCTTTTTGAAATAATTGCCAATTTCTTGAGCATTATTTGCTTCTTCTGAGTTCTCGATAAAATATGCACTATCTCCAATTTCTAACATATTTATCGAATCTGTAATCCATATATATTTATTGATATTGGAAGGAGAACCAATGACATTTACTGTCATTTTTTCAGGATATGCTATGTAATAGTTAATTCTGGCTGCGTCATAAAAGTTATCTGCTATTATAGAAGAATGAGTTGACATTTTTCCTGTAGCAATATCGTTATTTCTAATTTGTAGAAATTCTCTCGATAACTGCTGCATACCATAGTGTTTTAAAACATTATAGTTGTATCCGATTTTATTTGAATCTGGCTTTTTAAACTCAAAGTTAAAAAAGCCGACATAAATATGTAACAGAAAAATTGCAACAATAATAACAGAAAACAGCAAGCTGTAGTTGAATATTTTATGTTTAAAATGTTTGAATTTTGAATTAGAAAGGCCAGTTTCATATGAAATAGCAGCTATGATAAACAGAGGGATTAATCCTGTTGCAAAGTTACCAGTAGCTAAAAGTGGAAGAGAAAGCGAGAGAAACAATCTATACTCTTGTGCCATAGTATTGTTTAAACGTATATAGGAAAAGAGAGAGATGATTATAATAACCAGATTAATTGGGTTATTTACAATCAATTCTTTAAAAGGGCTTGAAAAGTTAACAAGATGATTTAACAAACTCTCTGTTCCTAAGAACAATAGTGTGTTGTGCCACGAAAACAAGGGTAATGTGATAATGAATGTAATTATCAGAGATAGATATAAATATGGTCTGCCAAGAATTTTTCTGTCAAATATTAAAATATACACAAATGCTCCTGCCCATAATAAAATTGATGATATATGAGAGAGTGTGGAAATGCCAATAAAAATACCTCCCATAATTAAGGATAAATTTGAAATATTTCTAGATTCGAGACCTTGGTATTTTTTCACTATTAAACCTTCGTGCAAAAAGTAGAGCGAGAGCAGAACAAAAAAAAGTTGAGGAGTTTGAGGTCCAATAAACAAACCTTGAGTAACAGAGCAGAAAAGAGAAGCTGTATATAATACCGCAGCATAAAATCCTGCTGATTGATTACAAATTTTTTTCCCAAGAAGATATATTAACCAGGTACAAATTGCTGAAGTGAAAATTGCACCTAATCTTACAAAAAATTCATTGTTGAAAGCCAGATTACATGTGGTTAATTGAATCATCCAGCCAACGACAGGGGTTCCTTCTAAATAACTCAACTTTGGAAAGAGAGCAAAAGACCAGCAATAGGCCTCTCTTCCACCAAGATCTATAAAGTATGCTATAAAACAACGAATTGTTGTAGCCAGTGAAATAAGCAGAATAAGTTTATTACCATATTTGATCTCTTTCATATCAAATAGTTCATTTTCATTGATAATCCTGCAAAGATAGCCTAAAGAAAGAGACAATTTTTATTTTAAACCATTTTTGTTAAATTTGTTTATAATAAACCAATTAAATCGACTTGTATGACTTGGGATTATATGGAAAAAGCTCAATCTTGGCTAAACGGAAGCTATGATCATGAGACAAAGGAAGAGGTCAAAACTCTTATGGAGACTAATCTCAAAGAGTTGGAAGATGCCTTTTATAAAAATCTCGAATTCGGAACAGGAGGTTTAAGGGGTATCATGGGTGTTGGCACAAACAGAATGAACAGATATACTGTCGGTATGGCGACACAAGGGTTTGCAAATTATTTGTTGAAAATAAACAGACACAAATCTAATCTTTGTGTTGCAGTAGCTTTTGACTGTAGGAATAACAGCTCATTTTTTGCGCGTATAACAGCTGAAGTTTTTGCCGCTAATGGTTTTAAAGTACTTCTTTTTCATGAATTAAGACCGACTCCCGAGCTCAGTTTTGCAATCAGACATCATGGATGTGTTGGTGGAGTCATGATTACAGCTTCTCACAATCCTAAAGAATATAATGGATATAAAGTTTACTGGAATGACGGTGCACAAATAGTTTATCCACATGATGAAAATATTATTAAAGAGGTGTCTTTGATAGATGATCCTTCAAAAGTCAAGTTCTCTGGTGATGAGACTCTTATCCATATAGGAGGGAGTGAAACAGATGAGGCATATTTGAGTGCTGTACAATCTCTTACTCTTTCTGGAGAAATTGTTAAGCGCCATGCTGAAACTATAAAAATTGTCTATACACCACTTCATGGCACGGGTGTAAAGTTGGTGCCCGAGGCATTAAGAAGAGCAGGTTTTAAGAAGATATTTAATGTGCCTGCTCAGGATATTATCGATGGTAATTTTCCTACAGTTGTTTCTCCTAATCCAGAAGAGAAAGATGCATTTAAAATGGCATTGGAGAGAGCTTCTGAGGTAAATGCCGACCTTGTTCTTGCTACAGATCCTGATGCTGACAGGCTGGGTGTGGCAGTTAGAGATGACAGGGGGGATATTGTACTTCTGAATGGCAACCAAACTGGAGCAATTCTTACTTATTACTTGCTTGAAAGATATTGTGAGTTAGAGAAACTTAAAAGATGTGAGAAAAATCCCAATTATTACATGGTCAAGACTATAGTTACTTCAGATCTATTGAAGAGCATTGCTGATTTTTATGGTGTTGAGATGTTCAATGTCCTGACAGGCTTCAAATATATTGCAGAGATAGTTAGAAAAAATGAGGGGAAGAGATATTTTATCGGGGGTGGAGAGGAGAGTTATGGTTTTAATGCTGGAGAATTTGTTAGAGACAAGGATGGAATTCTTTCTTCATTGTTAATTGCAGAAGCAGCAGCGTGGGCACATGAAAAAGATAAATCATTATATTCTTTGCTGGTTGACATTTATGTTCAGTTTGGTTTTTATAAAGAGCGTCTGATATCTGTTACAAAAAAAGGGATAGATGGATTGAAACAGATTCGAGACATTATGAACAAATTTAGAAACGAACCATTGCAAAGGATATTGGGTGAGCAAGTTGTCCTTATGCATGATTATAAGAGCTCTGAAACAGTCGATTTTATTAGTGATCGCCGTTATCCTATATCTCTTCCCAAGTCAGATGTTATTCAATTTGTGACAGATGGATGTACAATGGTTTCTATAAGACCTTCAGGTACAGAACCAAAAATAAAATATTATCTGGGGGTTAAAACTAATCTTAATAGTGCGGATGACTTTAGAAAGATTGATAGGGAGATGGAAATAAAACTGGACAAATTAAAGGAGCAGATATCATCAATTTGAAAGATGTTTTCTGATAATTGCAGTTAATTCGTCTTTCCTAATAGGTTTTGGTATATAGTCGTTGAACCCATTTTCAAGAACGGTTATTTTGTCTTCAGTAAAAGCGAATGCCGTTTGAGCAATTATCACAACATTTTTATCAATTTCTCGAATCTTCCTTGTTGCCTCAAAACCATCCATATGAGGCATTCGTAAATCCATTAAAACGATTTTTATATCCTTATTTTTCTTAAAAATTTCTACAGCCTCAAGTCCATCATGTGCAAAGATAAGTTCGTAATTAGAAGTCTTTAACACTGTTTTAATATAGAGTGCATTTGTTTCTTCATCTTCTGCAACAAGTATTTTTGAAGGATTAAAATGCTTATTCTCTAAAAACAAATTATTATTATTAACTGAATCTGAATACTCCAATATCTTTTCATTTGTCCCTACTGCATCTCGAACTAATGGTATTGTAAATATAAACTTTGATCCCTTTCCAAGTTGAGAGAAGACCTGTATAGTCCCACCTAAAATATCTACATATGCTTTCACAATTGAAAGACCAAGTCCTGCTCCTTCCGCCCTGCTTATTGAATTTGATTCAACTTGAGTGAATCTGTCAAATATTTTTCCGATTTTTTCTTCAGGAATACCAATTCCATTATCAGATACCGAGAATTCTACAAACTTATCTGTAACCTTGGCTTTAACTTTAATTTCACCTTCATTGGAGTATTTGATAGAATTTTTGATCAGATTTGTAAGTGAGGCATAAATTTTTTCTTGGTCAGAGATAATTGTCAAATTTTTACATTGTTCATCACAATCAAGTTCTATTTTAAGCCCCTTTTTCTCAGCTTCTGGTTTAAAGAAGTAAACGACATCATTCAAAAGTTGAAATATAAAAACTTCTGAGAATTTAAGCTGGATTATTCCTGCCTCAATTTTAGAGATGTCTATCAGATCGTTAATTATTTTCAACATTCTGTGACTGCTTTTTTCTATTATATCCAGATAGCTGTCGTGTTCCTGAGGAGAAATTGAAGGATCTCTTAACAATTCTATAAATCCCATTATTCCGTTCATGGGGGTTCTGATTTCATGGCTGATATTTTGAAGAAATGCAGTTTTTAATCTATCGCTCTCCTGAGCCCTGTCTCTTGCTTCTATGAGTTGAGTTATTAACATTTTTCTGTCAGAAATATCCTCCTTAACTGCAATATAATGAGTTATTTTACCATCATCTCCAATAATTGGGGAGATAGAGATGTCTTCCCAATAGTATTCTCCGTTCTTTTTCTTGTTTTTCAGCTCTCCACGCCATTCGTTTCCGCCAAGTATTGTTTCCCACAAATTTTTATACACATAATTTGGTGTTTCTCCGGATTTTAAAATCCTAGGATTAGCTCCCAGTACATCTTCCATAGTGTAGCCAGTAGTAGTGACGAATTTAGGATTTACATATTCTATTCTCCCTTTAGAATCAGTGATGACGACTATGGCAGGACTCTCTGTAACAGCTTTTGTAAGTTTTATGGTACTCTCCTCAGCACTTTTTTTATCAAGAAATATTTTAATTTCATTCGCTATAAGTTCAATTATTTCTATATCAGAATCTGTTATTGCTTTGGGATTAGTATAACTTTGAACGACAATTGCTCCGGATATTCCGCTTTCACTCTTAAACGGTACTCCCAACCACACTTGAGCCATGGAACCTATAATTTCAATCACACCTTTGGAATTTAGTCTTTCAATTTCATCTTTCTTGACAAATATTGTTTTTTCCTCAGAGAGAACATAACCCGTCATTGATTTTTTTGCAGGCCATCTCTGTATCTCCAAGTCTTTGCTGCTGGCATTTATTCCTCCTAAGTAAAAATCATCAGAACTTTCGTTGTAAAATGCAACATATAGATTATTATCAGGTATAATAGTGTCTATTTCTTTTGAAAATGCAGAGTAAAATTCTGAAAAATTTCTGCAGGATAGAATAGAATATGCAAGGTTACGCTGAATTTTAAGAAGGAGTTCGTTACGGATGTTTTGGGTAATATCCTGATACATTATGGCAATTTTCTTGATTTTGCCTTTAAATCTAATCGGGAATGCTATTGCACTTAAGACTTTGCGTTCACCATTATAACCAAATGCAGATGGATCAAAGGTCAAATTTTTAAAGACTTCGTTTTCTGTTTGTAATGCTTCCTTAAAAAATCTATTCCAACCTTGTTCGATAGATTTTCTATTGGTCAGTATGTTAAATTTTGAAATTATTTTATCGTTGGGTATGCTGAAAATATGTTCTGATGACTTATTAACTCTTTCAATTATACCAGAAGTGTTGAAAATATGTATACAAAGAGGTGATTGTTCAAATAAAGAATTGGCATAGATCTCGCTTTCTTCGGCAAGCTCTTTTGCCATAATAAGTTCAAGGCTTTGGTAATGGCGGTTAATATATTGTCCAAGCGATGAGGCTATGCTGTTTAATGCATTTTTGTCACTTATGCTCCATTCTTCTTCCTTTTCAAAACTTTCAATTCCAAGATATCCCCATTTTGAACCTTCGACAAATATAGGAATCAGCAAATATTCTTCTAATGATACAGTATTTCCTTTTAATAAACTGTCAATAATATTGTGAGGAAGAAAACTTAAAGGGATGTTTTGGTGAGAACTGTCAAATATTCTCTTTGCCTTTTCTCCATTTAATTTTTCAAATCGAAGGCTAGCCAAATCATTATTCCCAGACAAGTCTTTATGAAATTCATAAACAAAAACTCTTTTATTGGGTATTGAGTTGCCAATTATTTCAATAACTTCGTTAACCGCATCGTAGAAATTATGGTTTGAAATAAGTATTTGACTCGCCTTAACAGATGCTTCCAACAGAATTGTCTGTCTATTAAGCTCTTCTTTATTCATTGTTTGAGAGCAAAAAATTTTATAGAAAATTCGATAACGTTTATTAAAAGGTAAATTACAAATGTTGCAAGTAGTGATGCTGACCAGGTAATTCCCGAGAAAATTGAAATAACAAGAAGAATCATAGCTACAATGATTATTGATATTCGTTTTTCATTGCCTTCCCATTTTAAAGATTTAAATTTTAGTGAAAACATTGGTATTTTACTTATGAGAAGAGCAGACATTATAATGGAAAAAACTGGTATGAACCATATAGAGCCAGTTATTGACTCAAGAAATTGATTGTTAAGTGAAAAGTGCATTAACATGCAAATTATAATTGCATTAGTTGGTGTAGGCATGCCTATGAAATTTTCAGACTGATGAGTATCAATATTAAATTTAGCAAGTCTGAGAGCTGATGCAATTATAATCAGTAAAGGCATGAATGTTAACACACTCATGCCTTGTGTTAAACTGTATTCTTTATATAATAAAATTGCCGGAGCAAAACCAAAACTTACCAAATCTGCCAGTGAGTCAAGCTCTTTTCCCATTGGAGAATATGCTTTAAGAAGGCGGGCAGCAAATCCATCCATAAAGTCAAAAAGAGAGGCAAGAAGAACAAGATAAACAGATAGAAGGAAATTTCCTTCGATCCCAACTATTACGGCTATCGTGCCCGACAAAAGGTTAAGACAAGTGATTGTGTTTGGAAGATTTCTGGCAATTTTCATTGAATTTACTAATTATATCCCGAGTTTTTCCCTAATCTGTTTAGGAATGGAGTTCTTATTTACAAGCATTGATATACTTTTTGCTCTGACGTAACTTTCTGACATGTTGAGATAACCGCCAAAAATACCGTCAGGCCCCCAAGAATTCTTGGTTATGTAATAAATGTTGCCATTTTGATCTTTTGAAATTCCGGTAAGAAGCATCAGATGATCATCTGTAGTGGCAAATGTTTCAAAACCTTGTTGGCGGCTCTGTTGATCAACCTGTTTTTCTTTGTAATTTTTTGTAAAGTCTATTTCAGTCTCTCCTTTTTCAAGGATAGGATTAATAGCAATCCCATTTTTGTGTGAGAAGCCTTTTTCACTTACATCTCCATCCCATGCAATGCAGTATCCTGATTTAAGGGCATAATTTATCACTTCCATAAATTCATCAATTGGTATGTTGTATAATCTGCCATAATCCCAGTTATCAGGTATTTCAAGAACAGATGCCTTGTAAAACGGAATATGGTTGAAGCTTGTCAACTCTACATAATCTGATAAATTAATACCCAAGTATTTAAGGAAACTTTTAGGTGTATACTCAACTCCGTTGTATGTGAATTTTTCAGGTCTTTTTCCCAGATAAGAGTCAAGTATATTATTAATAATTTCATAATATTCTGGACTTCTTTTCTTTATTTTTATAGCTGAATTGGCCACAGCTTCAAGAAACAACCCCAATTCTGTGTGATCATGTTTGTCGGAATCATAGTTAATTCCATTGTAAACCTCTTGTGGAACAATTCCGTTTGTTTCGTATACGTTAATCAGCATATGTGCAATACTGCCTTCTCCAATATTTCCCTTGCCTCTTCTTAGATAATTATCCTGAAGTCGGTTAAGATAGTTTTGATATACGACAAACATTTCAGAGAGGTCAAATTCTCCTTTACCAGTTCTCAATAGTTCACTTTCAATAAAGGCGGTTGTAGCAAAACACCAACATGTACCTGTTCTCGCCTGATTTTTAACAGATGTGGCTTTGTTACGACATACATCTGTAAATTGATACCCCTGTCCAAACGCAAAATTTGATAAAATAAACAGGGAAATAATTGTAATAACAAATATTCGCTTTTTCATTTCCAAAGATATTAGTCAATTCCCATTTTTTTTCTTAACTCTTTAGGAATAGAGTTTTTATTAACCACTATATTCATGGTTTTATATTTTACAAATGTTTCTGAGGCGTACCAGAATCCCTTAAAGCCCGAAGATGTTCCCCATGAATTTTTGACAATGTAATATTTGGTACCGTTCTGATCTTTTGCTGTTCCACAAATTAGCATTCCATGATCATCTGTTGTTTGAAGATTGTCATATGCTGTCTGTCTGTCTTCCTGTGATATTTTCTTTTCAGGAAGTATTTCGTCGAGTGTATTCAATTTACTCTCAATTTCTTGTGGAGTCTTTCCAATCCATTTTTGCTGGTCTGATCCATTCATATTTGCAACGTCCTGTTCAGGAACTATTGCAATACCTTTTCTGGTAAATCCCTTTTCACTTACATCGGCTCCCCAAAGAACAGGATAACCCTTTTCAATTGCATTATCAATGATTGACATAAATTCTTCAATCGGAATGTTGTATGAAAGGTCATTTCTCCAATTGTCCGGGACTTCTATCGAAAATTGAGTATAAAAAGGGTGGTGTGTATAAGAAGTTATTGAAACATAATCATTGTAATTTAACCCCATCATTGTCGAGAAACTTTGAGGAGAATACTCTTTACCGTTAAATGTGAAACTATCAGGAATTTTTCCGAGATAGGCGTCGAGTATACCTTTAAATCCATTTTTCCATGCGGTTGAAAGTTTGCCGTTAGGATTTTTAGATATTGCATTTACGTATGCCGCAGTGACGGCATCCAATTCCCCATGATTGTGAAGTTTTTCTCCATAATTAAGGCCATCCATCACAGATTCGGGTACAATTCCATTATTTCTGATAATTGTAAGAGCATCAGAAAATGAACTTCCACCTGAAAAACTTATTTTCCCATAAGAACGCATAAATCTGTCAGCCTTATCAAAATAAGAATTTGATACAACAAACATTTCAGAGAGATCGTATTCACCTTTGCCATTTTTGAGAAGTTCTGCTTCAAGGAAGGCCATAGTGGAAAAACTCCAGCAAGTGCCAGACTTGGCTTGATTTTTAACAGGTGTTACAGGTAATTCCTTAACAGTTGTAAACTGGTAGGCTGTTTGATTTTGGGGTTTTTCCTGAGAAAATACAGGAGTAAGAAGAAAAATTAAAGATGCAAAAATCAAAAAGAGTTTATTCATAACTTTATAAATTAAGTTTTTTCAAAGTTATTAAAAAACTCTAACCTTCTTAAGGAATATTCATGTATTTGTGAATTTGTAATGATATATTCCAAGATGGATTCATTTTGACATAATCAATAATTATTGGCAGTATAGTCTTTGATCTGCTCCATTCAGGCTGAAGAAAAAGCATGCAATCCTTTCTGACCAGGACTCTGTTTTTTTCAGCCCATTGAAAGTCTTCGGTTGTTTCTATAATGACTTTGAGTTCTGAAGCCAGCTGATGCATGCCTTTCAGAGGAGGCTTTTTTTTCTTAGGAGACAAGCATATCCAGTCAAATCTGCCACTCATGGATTTTGAACCTGAAGTTTCTAGAAAAATATCAAAATTGTTTATTTTAAGAAGATTGCATAATTTGTCAAGAGGGTATGTAAGAGGTTCTCCTCCTGTGATAACAATCGATCTTGAAGGATATCTCATGGCTTCAGAAACAATATGCTCTATGGGGGTAGGTTCATAAAGAGCTGGATTCCAGGTTTCTTTGGCATCACACCAGCTACAACCAACATCACATCCTCCAAGTCGTATAAAAAATGCAGGTTTGCCACTGTGGAAACCTTCTCCTTGGATTGTGTAAAAAGCTTCTGCAAGTGGAAGGAGTTCACCATCAAACAATTCAGGAAATTTCATGTAAGTATGTTTTTTACAAAGGTAGTAAAATATGCCGTTTTGGCAGCACAAATTGAAATGGCAGATATGTTGCAGTATTTTCCATTAAAAACACAAATAATTATGAATAAGCAAAATTGGGAATTTCTTAGCAAGTTTGCCATAAATCTTAATGAAGAAGCAAGGGCGGGCAAACTGGACCCTGTAATTGGCAGGGATGAAGAGATAAGAAGAGTCCTGCAAATATTAAGTCGAAGAACTAAAAACAATCCCATTTTGGTTGGAGAACCAGGAGTCGGTAAGACAGCAATCGCTGAAGGTATCGCTCAGAGAATAGTACACGGAGATGTGCCGGAAAATTTAAAGACAAAAGAGCTTTTTTCTCTTGATATGGGAGCATTGATTGCAGGTGCAAAGTACAAGGGTGAATTTGAAGAGAGACTGAAAGGTGTAGTTAAGGAAGTCATCGACAGTGAAGGCGAAGTTATTCTGTTTATTGATGAAATTCACACATTGATAGGTGCAGGGAGAAGTGATGGAGCGATGGACGCTGCTAATATTCTAAAACCTGCTTTGGCAAGAGGAGAATTGAGGGCTATAGGTTCAACCACTCTCGATGAGTATCAGCTTTATTTTGAAAAAGATAAAGCATTAGAGCGAAGATTTCAAATGGTTATGATAGATGAACCAACCCCTTCAGAAGCTGTCTCTATTTTAAGGGGGCTTAAGGAGAGGTATGAAAACCATCATAAAGTGCAAATCAAGGATGATGCTTTAATAGCAGCGGTGGATCTTTCTCATCGATACATAACTAATAGACATTTACCGGATAAGGCGATTGATCTTATTGATGAGGCAGCATCAAAATTAAGGCTTGAAATGAATTCTGTGCCTGAGGTGATTGATGAACTGAATCATAAGATAAGACAGCTTGAAATTGAAAGAGAAGCTATAAAGCGTGAAGGAGATAAAGAAAAGCTTGAGGATCTTACAAGACAAATAAATGAGTTATCTGCAGAAAGGGACAAGGATAACGAGCAATGGCAAAAGGAGAAAAAAATACTTGAGGAGATTCAGAAACAGAAAATGGAGATAGAACAGCTTAAGTTGATGGCTGAAGAGGCTGAGAGAAGTGGTGATTATGGCAAAGTGGCAGAATTGAGATATGGGAAAATAGTTGCTGCTGAAAAAAAAATTAAGGAACTCATGGAGCAAAAGAGTAAAAGTGAATTTACTCTAATCAATGAATATGTCGAACCTGAGGATGTTGCAGAAGTTGTAGCCAAATGGACAGGTATCCCGGTTAAAAGAATGCTCGAGAGTGAAAAGGAAAAACTATTAAGGATGGAAGATGAGCTTCATAAAAGAATTGTTGGTCAGGATGAAGCTATTAAAGCTGTGTCTGATGCTATAAGAAGAAGCAGGGCAGGCTTGCAGGATGCAAAACGTCCTATAGGATCTTTTCTTTTTCTGGGAACGACAGGCGTTGGTAAGACAGAGCTTGCCAAAGCACTTGCCGAATTTTTGTTTAATGATGAGAATATGATGACCCGTATTGATATGAGCGAATATCAGGAAAGGCATTCAGTGTCGAGACTTGTAGGCGCTCCTCCAGGATATATTGGTTACGAAGAAGGTGGCCAGCTTACTGAGGCTGTCAGAAGAAAGCCATACTCTGTTATATTGCTCGATGAGATAGAAAAGGCACATCCGGACGTCTTTAATATACTATTGCAAGTTTTGGATGATGGAAGGTTGACTGATAATAAGGGGAGGACAGCTGATTTTAAAAACACTATTTTGATTATGACTTCAAATGTCGCTTCTGACGTTATTCAGGAAAATCTTTCAAGAATGAATAATGTGAACAGGAACGAGATCCTTGAGAAAACCAGAAATGAGGTAATTGAAGTTTTAAAGGCAACCGTCAGACCAGAATTTCTTAACAGGATAGATGAAATAATTATGTTTCATCCTCTTACAATGGAAAACGTGAAAGATATTCTTAAAATGCAGCTTAAAAATATTCAGAAACTCCTGGAAGAAAAAGGCATTTCTTTAATAATTACTGATTATGCTATTGAATATCTGTGTAACAAGGGCTTCGACCCAGCATATGGTGCCAGACCTATAAAAAGGCTGTTGCAAAAGGAGCTGGTTAATGAATTGGCAAAAACTTTACTTGAGGGTAAACTTAATAAAGAAAAGCCGATTATAGTAGACTGTTTTGATGATGCACTGGTCTTCAGAAACTAATTATGTATAAAGGAAGCGTTTTATCTTTTGGGTAGCCGTTTTTTCAAAAGGTACTGGTTGCTCAATTATTTCTGAAATACGGGAGGATTTACTTACTCTGCCGTTTATGTAGGTGAGTATTTCCTCCTTAACTTTTCTAACTCTTTCGTCGAGATTGACATTCATTTCATCATGAAATTGATGCATTGCTTCAATCTGTTCGTAGTTAAGATAAACAATTGCAACTAATTTACCATTTTTTTGAGTCACTAATGATTCAAGAACAAAATCGTGTTCGTTGAGCGTTGTTTCTATCTCTTCAGGATAAATATTTTCTCCGTTAGAGTTAACTATCATGTTGTCAATCCTGCCTTTAACGTATAGATACCCATCTTTGTCGATATTTCCCAAGTCTTTTGTTTTGAAGAAACCGTCATTAGTAAAGCTATTTGCAGTTGCAGCAGGATCTCTGAAATAGCCAATCATAACATTAGGCCCTTTTACAAGAATCTCTCCAACTCCTTTGGAGTTTGGCGAGTCTATTTTAATTTCAACTCCTTCCAGAGCAGGACCTGTGGATTGCCATTTAGTTTGGCCAGGGATAGCTCCTGCAACAAGGGGCGAAGTCTCTGTCAAACCATAACCTATGGCGTAAGGGAAACCGGCATCAGCCAGGAATTTTTCAACAACTCCATCCAGTTTTGAGCCTCCTACTCCCAAAAAGCGCAGATTGCCCCCAAAAGTCTGGTAAAGTTTTTTTCCTGCAATTTTGTGTAGAGCTCTTTTAATTATTGGGAATGAGTATATAACCTGCATTGCAAAATTTTTGACGAAAATGGGGCGGATTTTGTTTTTGTAGATTTTTTCTATAATAAGAGGTACAGTCAACATAATTGTGGGCTTGACATTGTTAAGGGCAGGTAAAAGCAAAGAAGGAGTTGGTGAACCATCAAGATAAACTACATGAGCTCCATGAGTGAAAGGTTGTATCATACCTATACTACATTCATAAGCATGTGAGAGAGGAAGTATTGAAAGAAAAACATCCTCTTTTTTTATCCCAAAAAGCTTGTTTGCCATATATTCATGAGAGACAAGATTCTTGTGGCTAAGCATAACTCCCTTAGAAGTTCCAGTAGTACCAGAGGTATATATTATTGCTGCAAGGTCATCAGGGTGAGGAGTAGATGTAATCACCTCCTTCTCTTTTTCGGATGATTTGATGATTTCAAAATCATCCATAGATATAATGATACTTAGCTCGTTATAAATATGTTCCGGAATTTTATATTGAAGTCTTTTTGAAACAATCAAGGCCTTACTTCCCGAATGTTGCAGAATGTTAACAATCTCAAATGCAGTAAAGTCTGGTAAAATGGGTACCACAACTCTGGAAGAAGTAGTAATTGCAAAATAGCTTATTGGCCAGTTTGGCATGTTATGTCCCAATATTGAAATTCTATCGCCCTCCTCCAAACCGTATCTGTTAAATATGTCTATGAGGTTTTCAACTTTTTGGCCGACTTCGCCATATGTCAAAGATATTTTTCCGGTGAGTGAATATGCCGGACGGTTCTCATAATCAATTATACTTTTTGAAAAGAGATCCGTTAAAGTCAATTCTGAGATATCGCTTATCATAAGATTTTGATGACGGTTCAAAGATAACAATTATAATTTGTTATTTTTGCAACCTGTAAAGAATATTCATTTGAGATGTTCAGACAGAGACTGCAAAAAAGGATTTTGGATAAAGTTGTTGCAAAGCGAAAAGTGCAATTTGTCTCTCTTGACATGATCAAGAGAGTAACGTTTATTTTTGATGTCACTGATGAGGATAGTATGGAAGCAGTAAAATTCCTTACATCATATGCAGGAGATAATAGAATTGAATATCAAGGAATGGCCATAA
>Ga0208826_1002173_pt1 | contig 14978 bp, 10 predicted proteins | sample AD_UKC115_MetaG_FD_184451 | JGI IMG/M metagenome (GOLD analysis project Ga0208826, IMG submission 184451) | Active sludge microbial communities of municipal wastewater-treating anaerobic digesters from Hong Kong - AD_UKC115_MetaG (SPAdes)... | ecosystem: Engineered > Bioreactor > Anaerobic >...
GCGGTAGTCGAGCCAGAGTCTCCTGAGGATGCCGGGATCTTTGAGGAGGGCCGGAAGGGCCGCCAAGGCGAAAGAGAGCCTGCGCTCCTTCAACTCCGAGTGGAAAGAGGCGGGAGAGGCGTACCCTGCCGCGAAGCCGACAGTTTTCCCCTGTTCCAAGGCCACCACGAGGACACCTCCGGCGTTGTTCAAGATCAGGCGGTAGTACTCCCTCAAGAACCCTGCCCCCAATCGGCTGAGGAAGAAGCCGGTAAAGGAGCTCAGGTGCACCCGAACAACCCCCTCTAGGTCCCCTTCACAGGCGTCGCGGAATTTAAGATCCATGGGAGATTTCCTCCTTCAGAGAACCAGTTGGCCGCCGTTCAAGATGAAAACGCTTTCCCGTCATTTCACAGTATTTCCACCGACGCCGTTCCCCCTCCTGTAAACAATTGCTCATAGGCCTGAACGCATTTGCCGCGATCAAAATTTTGTTCGAAAAAAAACCGCCCCTCTCTTCCCATTTCCAATCGCAAGGTGGGATTGTTTGAAAGCTCCACGATGGCGTTGGCTAACGCAGAGGCGTCCTGGCTTTCAGTCACTATTCCGCATTTCGCCTTACCGATGATTTTCGCCGTGTCACTTGTCAGAGGCACCGAAGCGATTATCGGATGTGCCGCGGCCATATAACCAAGAACTTTCGAGGGCAGGGACGTCTGGCTGGCCTCTGGGAGTAGGGTAACCAGGCCGACATCAGCAGTCGCTTGAACCTGCTCAAGAAACTCGGCTGGCTGAAAGGGTAAGAAGCGAATATTCTTTAACCTATGTGCCTCCGTAAAGACCTCTAGTTTATTCTTGATAGGCCCCTCCCCAACGCAAAGGAAGAGAATATCCTTCCGTGACGAAAGGAGGCGGGCTGTCTCTATGAGCATCTCGGCGCCGCTTACGTATCCGATTGTTCCGGCGTACAAAACGACAAATAGCTCAGACCCGATTTTCTGTTCTCTCCGCCATGGATTCTCACGGTTACCGGGTTTCACCTTCTTTCCGTCAAGCCAGAAGGGCACTACCGCGATCTTTTCCGCTGGTATTCCCCGTGCCATGATTTCGGTTTTTAACCCCTCCCCTAGAGTCACAACAGAATCGCTCCGTTTGCAGAGCCAGGAATCCAAGGAACGAAGAAAACGATACAACGGCCCCCGCTTCACAAGGCCAACATTGGCGGCGCTCTCAGGGTGGAGATCAAAAATTCCGTAAACGAACCGAGCCCGCTTGACTTTCGCTAGAACCCAGGCAGTCCAACACCCAAAAACCGGGGTGGACAAGCTAAAAACCGTATCGAAATGACCCGCCCGCATACCGATCAAAAGAGTGGTTACCGCAAAGGTCAGATAGTACCATAGACGCCAAAACAACCCTCCCCGAGGGTGTAGGGAGTGCCGACAGCGGATAAGTGTTAACCTTTCCCCGATCCTCTCTACTGACTGCCAGCACATTCTCCAACCCGGGTAGAGAACTCCTTCCGGATGGTTTGGCCAGCCGGTCAGAACCGTCACTCCATGTCCCTTGGCCGTCAGGTTCTCTGCTAACTCCGAAACCATCACACCCGCTGGAGCATGTTCCGGTGGATAGACATGGCAAATCAGCGCGATGTTCATGAGTTGTAACGAAACGCTCTCATCTATTCGCCAAGTACCACGCCACCATCCTCTTCAACCCCTCTTCAAATCCCATCTGAGCCTTGAAACCGAACTCCTTCTCGGCTCGGCTTACATCAAGGCGACGGCGGGGCTGTCCGTTGGGTTGGGAGGTATCCCAGCGAATCTCGCCTTTAAACCCCACGTGACGGGCGATGGTCGTGGTCAGGTCCTTTATGCTGATTTCCATCCCTGACCCCAGATTCACCGGATCGGGCTTGTCGTACCTCTCCGCGGCCAGGAGAATACCCTCGGCCGCGTCGTCCACGTAGAGAAACTCCCGGGTGGGAGAACCATCCCCCCAAGCGACCACATGGTCCACCCCACTCTCCTTGGCCTCGACAAACTTCTTGATCAGCGCTGGAATGACATGACTGTTCTCGGGATTAAAATTATCGTTGGGACCGTACAAGTTCACCGGCAACAAGTAGATCGAATTCCAACCGTACTGTTGGCGGTAAGCTTGGCCCTGGACCAACAACATCTTCTTGGCCAGCCCATAGGGAGCGTTGGTCTCCTCGGGGTAACCGTTCCACAGCTCTTCCTCACGGAAGGGGACAGGGGTGAACTTGGGGTAGGCGCAAATTGTACCGATGGCCACAAATTTCTCCACTTTTGCTTGCCAGCTGGCATGCATCAACAGCGCCCCCATCATCAGATTCTGATAGAAAAACTCGGCGGGATGCGCCCGGTTGGCTCCGATGCCGCCGACGACGGCGGCCAGGTGGATCACCAGGTCCGGTTTAAATTGCAGGTGCCGCGAAATGACCGAAGGGTCTGTCAGGTCGCCCTGCTCAGTGCCTGTCGCTAACACAGCCTGGCAACCCCGTTCCTTAAGCTTTTTGGCGACAACGCTACCTAAAAAACCGGTTCCCCCCGTTACCCATACACGTCGTTCTGACCAATTCCTCATTGTGGACACCTCCCTCTTCTGGAGACCACGATCATGGCTACGCCGTACGCAAGAGCTTGTTTCACGACCTCTCCTTGAAAGACCAGATACTTCGTGAAAACCTTTAATACAACTTCTATCCGAATAATAAGCCAACACAGGCTCTTGTTCAAGCCCTCTCAGCACACGCAATTCCTTTAATTAACAGCTCAAATCATTTAATTAACGGCATTATAAGCCAATACCGTCTATAATTTACCGGTTTACATTTTTCTTAAACCATACTAGTCTTTGCTATTCATTTATAAGTCTTTTAATGTTTCCAGAATCGAAGGCCATCACAGATTAAGCGCCTTCTTTTAAAGACATCTTTAACGATTTGCTCATCTCCGGTTCAGGAGTCCACGAAGATGTTCAGAGAGGGTCTTACCGATATTCCCCCAATCGTACCGACTTCGCGCCAAACTCCTTGCGGCCTCTCCAATCTCCAGCCGCCGCTCACGGTTTTCTGCGAGGGAGCGAATGGCCATGACGAAAGCCTCATCGCTGGTCGCTTCAACAAAGTGATGCCCATCGGTACCCTCAATCCCTGCAAGAGCTAATGAGGTCCCGACAACAGGGAGTCCGCAGGCCATTGCTTCAATAACTTTCAGCTTCGTTCCCGCACCCATGGTTATCGGACAGACGAACAGGTCGAGGGCCTTCAAGAAGGGTACGACATCGGCAACCTCGCCGACGATTTCGACGTTTTTGGAAGTTCTTGCCCATCGAAAGACCTCGTTGGCAGGGCTCTTCCCGATGATCTTCAGCCGAAACCTCTCCCCCCCTGGCCCAGAGACAACCCTAGGCCAGATGTCATGAATCAGTCGGCGGACAGCCGAGAGGTTCATCTCCATGTCGAGACTTCCCAGATAACCGATCAAAATTTCCGACTTGGCTTTAGAAATCTGAGGAGAGAACCTATCAGTGTCCACCCCATTGGGAATGACCCAGAACTCCCGCGAGTCAGAACGGGCATAAGAGCGGGTGATCTCTCTGTCTTCCTCGGAGACAGACACGTACGCTCTCACTTTCTCCAGGTTCCTGTTCTCAAAAGCGATGGTTCGTGCAAGGTTCCAGCGGACTATACCCTTTCGAACGAATTTTGTATGTTCCAGCTTGTTGGCCCAGTAGACCCTATCAACATTATGTTGATCAACCACAGCGGGAATTTCCGTCTCGCAAAGATATACGAGAGGGTAGAGAAAATGAGAGTATACGAGGTCGTATCGCCCGGTTATCAGTAAATCGCGTACCGCTTTTTGAGTTTGCCTTGAATGATAAAGGTTGACATGGTAGGGTCTCCGTCCATCACATAGTGACCGAACTTTGCTTAAGATCCTTCTTTCCTTATGTTCTTGGAGATACCGCCCATGAAAGAGGCTCGGTACCGTTTCGGCGTTTCGAGCCGACCCTACAATGTCCACCTCGAAAGATTTGGCGATTTCCAACGATATCTTCAGGATGCGTATATCACCACCGTTTCTCGGCTGGAAATCCCAACTCGGAGCGAGTATCAATATTCGCGGCAATTAACTCTCCTCCAAAGATCTCTCCCTTATTAAAGCATGGTCCCGTGTACTGAAGACCTTCTCGACAGAAATCGCGTAGAAGGCAATCAAGAAAATGAGGCCGGTCTTCATACTCATGGACATGAGGGTTTCTGTCATAGTGACAAGGAAAAGGTAGTCCCCGGCAGAAGATAGAGAAGGTTAATGCCGATACGCATTTCTCTCACAACTGTTGAATTGCATCATATAACTGTTCATATCGCTTTTGCCATGAATGCTCATTAGCAATTTGTATTCGTTTCGCTTGTAGATTTTCCTGAGAACTATTCAATATTTTCTTTTCAATACACTTCACAAACTCCTTTTTATCTTTGGCAACATCTATTAATCCTTTAAACCTGTTTACTGCTGGCATCTTTACCGACACAATTGGTTTCCCCGTCGCAAGATATTCATACATTTTTAATGGATCTACACTGTCAGACAATTCATCAACAACGAACGGATTTATACATACATCAAAAGCCTTGATATATTTTGGCAAATCATTGTATGCTTTTCTTCCCAACAGATAAATATTCTTTTGTTGGCGAATTTTATCAATCTTAACCCTATTTAATATAGGTCCGATCATTATTATCGACCAATCCGGGCGGTTAATTGCAATATAATGCAATAAATCATAATCTATCCATTTGGCAACACTCCCTATAAAACCGATTTTAGGGCCTATAATCCTTTTCATTTCTTCTGGAATATCACCGTCATTAATTTTAGATAGATCAAAATGATTTGCCTCAACTCCATTTGGAATTAAAGCAACTCTGTCGGTACACATATTTGCTTTTCTTCGCAACTCTTCATGGGTTACAACAACCAGATCCGCTCTTCTAAACAAATCGTTCATATATTTTTCCATAGTTTGCTTAGATACTAACCCGCTAAATCTTGACCAATCATCTACGCAATCGAATATAAGTTTTTCATATTTCAAACGATCAATTAAATCGATCGAATCCGGTGGATAAACCCACAAGTAATAATTTTTAATATTAAGTTTTTTTAATAATTTATTGATCTGGTATATCATAAAAAGCTTATTAATTCTATTAATTATCTTACTCATCGTTTGCCCAGGAAATACTAGAGGGGGAGTAGCTACAAAAATATTTTTCTTTATTTCCTTTGGGCTATTTGTAAATTTAAATATTCTTTTAAATTTTCTTAACTCTTTGTTCAACATAAAACCAGCCCAATGCAATTGAGCTTCTACGTACAATATTCTGTACCCTTTTTCAGACAAATAAAGTGCAAATCTCTGCTTTCTTGTCCAAACATCGTCCCAATCTTGCGTAGATATCCATACTATATCTTTACAGTTTTCCATTTTGCACCGCCATTCTCGGGCCTATTTTTTTGAAATCTATCATAAACAATGTTGATTACGCAGATAGAAACCCAAAAGATTTGTCCAACCCCTGGATATGTGCCTATTGGGAACGTTAACATGATCAGCAATAGAATAGCATATGTCTTAATCGCGCACATTGAAATATTATTGGTTTTGTCAGGTAAATACTTCCTGTTGGATTTTATTCTTTTGGCTTTGATTGCAGTTATTACAAATAGCGTTAAATATAGAAACAATCGTATCACCCCCCCTGTCAAATACAGTTCTTTATAACCATTGTGGGGCTTAATACCGGAAGGATTATAATCTGTTCCTGCGAAGACTTTATTATAGGCGGTACCAAAGAGGATCTTTTCGAAGGTATCATTCGTATTAAGATAGGAAAACAACCTAAAATCTAAATCTTTAAGCATTCTATTGCTGTGGGGCAGTATCCCCGGGGCATCAATCAAGGAATCCGATTCATCCTCGTAATTATTAGCTCTCGTGTATAGCTTGATTGCAGCAAAAACCTTACTCCCGTCTACAAATTCTGAATACTCAGAACTCGTTTGAATTATTATAACACTAAATATGAGAAAAACACACAAGACTATAATAAAAGTTTTTTTCCTTTTGACAGTAACAAACAGTGAAAGCATGTAACTAATAAATCCAGTAAATGATTGCGCCATAAACAATACAATTAAACCTATAAAGAACAACATTATTTTTGTCTTCCAGAATTTTCTTGAAATTGTCGAAATAAAAATAGGCGATAAACCGCCAATGATTCCTCCTATGTTGGGATCTCCTAGTATTGAGCAAAACCTTCTCACGCCTCCTCTCGCATTAGTGAGGCTCCAACCCTCAGATGGGTATAGCTGAGCAATCTCTCCAGTCACCGCTTGTAGTGGGCCTGTTAAAGTCAACAATAAATTGCTGAAAATTACAAACAAAAAAATCTTATTTAAATCAGATTCCTTGTAGATATATTTTGGAACTAATAATAGTAAAACAAGAGGCACTATCAATTTCAAAAACAATTTGAACCGAAAAGCAACGTCTAAAGTTTCTGAAAACATTGATAAAGCAAAAGTATCTATTACAATCAGCAACAGTACAGCAATATATACAGGATCTCGAATTGTACTTTTTTGCCCAAAAAGTAATCCAACTATAAAAATTAAAACTGTAAGAATCTCTCTTAAATACAATTGTTTATAAAAAGGGAATAGAATTGTTAACGCCGAAAGATTAATAAGCAACAACCATGCTATTATTAATACAATATGAAGGTTTATTTTTTTCATCACTTTAACGTATAAGTTCCAGAAAGATCATCGATCACCTAAGAGGGATTTTACTGAATTCTGCATCGCCACACAACCTGTTTGGCCAGAGAAGATCGAAAGAGAAGGACCCGGCCGGGTCTTCTCCTCCCATAGCCGTCGGAGAGCCACCCACCCTCTTCGCCGAAGGACCACCCATTGGCAAACCAATCCAGTTGAACGATCTTTTCGCCATCTGCGTCTAACAGGAGAATCCGGCCAGGAGCTATCTCCTTAGCGCCTATGCCCGTCCCCAGATGGAAGCGAAGCAGATACCGGACCGGTCTCTCCCCGTTTAGCTCATCTTGAATCTCGAAGGAAGATTCTTCCTTGTTGAAGCGGATCTCCCGGAGGTGGCTGAATTCCGGCTCCACCCGCTCGAGACGAAGAAGATCGGTTTTGCTGTCGCTTGTCCACTCCCGCTCGCGGCTGGTTCTCCTAATGTTCAGACGGAAGAGCTCCATTGGAGCCGTGTTTCCTGTAGACTCTTTCTCAACCTCCACAGTGTTGTGAGAACGGATCGATCGAAAGAGCTCCCGGGCTTGCCAATCGGAGGTATAAACGTAAGCGCCGGGATCGGCGAAAAGAATATGGCCGTTCATCCAGAGTTCAAGGCCTAAAGGGTTGTCGTGGTTGTGGACCCCAAGGCCTCCGGTCCCAATTTTTCCAGCCTCCACCAGCATGTGCGCTTTCCTGTTCCGTAAAACGTAGATACCGGAATCGGGGAATCGGCGCGAACCAGGTGGATCGGCGCTCTCTTCCTTGAGGTTTGTAGGCGGATCTCCGAGAATCCAGGCCGCTTCCCAGCCGCTTTCGCCGGCGGCCCCGCTGAAGTCCGCACGTCCGAAAAGGGCCCCTCCCAAGGCCAAAAGGGAACGGTGATCGTTCCACTCTTTTTCGGGATCTTCCCAAACCCCCAGACGAAGCAGTCGGCCGTTGTCTTCGTCTCCCATCTTCGGCACCGACCCATCGGGGCGGGTATAGACGAGAACAAACTCCACCATCTTCTCAAGGCGCGCCAACACATCTGCAGGGACCTCAACCTCTGCCTCCCGACAGAGGAGCGCCGTCACCAAGAGCATCTCCAGAGCGAGCCGGTGGTAAGCCACGGAGGCTTCGAAGGATACCCCGTCGGGACAGACCTGAACAAGGGCCTCCTTCCACAACTCTTGGAGGGCGAAATCCCGCCATCGCTTGACCTCTTTAAACCCCGGACAGAGAACCCCGAGGTGGACGAGCCCGACCAGATCGGTCAAGTAGTGGTTGTTGCGAAGGCCCCCCTTGTTTTCCAAGTTCCTGAAAATATGTCGCCCCTGCGTCGAAAGGCTGGTAAAGAAACAGGTCTTGAACCCTGGGGAAAGGCTCTGAGAACCTTCAAAGAAACGGTAGGCCCAGAGCCAGTTCACGGCGCGGATGGCCACATCCATGGAACAGGCCCAGTTCACGCCCCAAGGCCAGGGGTTCTGTTCGATCCAGTCCGTCGCCTGGGCGACAAACTCGCGGGCATACTTCTCGTCACCGGTGAGCAGGTAGGCCTGCCCGAGGCGGGGAAAGTGCTGGCAACGGCTCAGCTCCCAGGGGACCTTGATGTCATACCCCCCCGGATAGGGTGCATACCGGATGCGTTTATAGTAGGTCTTCGGGTTCCAACGGTGTCCGCTCTTGAAGTCAACGTGCCAGTCAATCCTCTCCCCCAGGGGGGTGGGGCCGGAACCGAGAAGGTCGAACACGTGTTTACAGAAACGGTCTGCCTCGGCGACTATCATGCCGTCGGCATGGGGTAGAGCTTCTCTGAACGCTTTCAACAATGCCGCTTTACGTTCTGGCGCGACAAAGGAGCTACAGCCTTTTCCCCATTCCAAGGGTCTCTCCAGATCCACGCCAGGAATCAACGAGTCTGAAGAGTAGGCGCCGGCATGGACCATACCGAGACGGTAGTAAAACTCTTCAACCATAGCCCTGGCACGTTGTGGTACACCTAAGAACAAACGGCGTATGTTCTTTTGAACGAAGCGGCCTATTGAGTCAAACACAGCTTCCCTCATCGGACCGCATGCTTTTTAAAAATAAAATAATACACCGCCAGTTGGCGAGCAGCCAAGCTCACAAACATAGAGACTGTTGTTGCCCAAGCGGCGCCCATGATACCCCATCTGGGTATGAAAGTCAGGTTCAAGACAATTGTACAGATCGCCGCGAACAAGGCGGACACAAAGGTTATATCTGTTCGGCCAAGCGCATCCAGGTAAGTATTATCGAGTATATAAAGACTTCGTGCAATGAACCCTAACATTAGTATCCGAAAAGGAGAAACAGATTGGTTGAATTCCTGCCCGAAAAGAGCGAAAAATATTGGTGATAAAAACCACATGAGGCTAGAAACGACAATCGCCAGAACGCCAATCTTTCGAAACAACTCCCAGTACCGCTCTTTCAAACCCTTAGGATTATCCCGATTCTGGGCGACAACGGGAAAGGCCACCGTCAAAATCGCTCCAGGCACCACCAGCATTTGTTGCGCCGCCAAAGCGGCCGTATTATAAACACCCGTAACCTGTGGGCTAAGCATATTGCCAACCGACAAAGTATCAAATTGCAGAACCAATGTTCCGAGAAGCTGAGCCAAAAAAGCATAACTCCCAATTGTTGCAATCTTCTTCGCCACAACACCATTCCACTTCATACTCAGGATTTTCCTGAGATTCCATGCCAAAAGCCCACAGCCCAAGACAATCACAAGGACCTGGTTCACGAACCAGCCTCTGAGAAGCCATATACTGGCCATGGGTACTACGACAAAAATAGAGATGACAGACAAAGCTATATCCAGCTTTGCAACGGTCTGCATACGCCGCTGTCCCATAAGCGCATTCCGAAAAACCTCTGAATAGATCATCAGTGGCAGGAAAACAATCAGTATGCGTAGCAGGGAATTCGCTACTGGATCCTTCAACCACGTAGTACTGCTTAGCACAAACCATGACGCAACGGCAATCAACAGAGTCGTTACCAAGTTGATCCAAAGAGCTGTTCCTACCACCTCTTTCTGGGCCCGAATATCGTCAGTATTTTCGGCAACAAGTTTATTAACAACTGTAAAGGTACCCACCCCGGCAGGCAAACGAATCAAACTCAGTGTAGCGGTAACAATGGCGATATGCCCAATATTCTCTGCGCCAAGAATGCGGGCAAGCAAGACACGTTGCGCAAGGAGAGTAGCACGGCTGAAAAAGTTCGAGACGGCAACGTGAAAGACACCCGCGTTCCAGATACGACGAGCATCATGACGAAGAACTGTCAACAACCTCGCTACAAGGGAAGAGCTAATAAGCATCATGAGTTTCAACGCAACGATGGGACGTTTTTCTGACGGAAGCAGTATCTAGAAGAGACAAGAATATGCGGCCGTGAAGAGGAGTGAAAAAAAAACAAATTATCTGGATAACGCCCTCCAGGGATTTTCTCAGAGATTCTGATCTAAAAGCTCTCCAGGTCGGGGAAAAGACTCTCATCAAGAAGGGTTCTTCCCCAGCCCTAACATTCACTAAGGGGATTTCTGCCAGTCCTCGGCAACAGGATATCCTGACCCACAGGGAGGATTGGTAGTACTCTTCAGGAAACTTATCGTTGAAGAGAGGCTCTCTTCTACAAATCTCTTTGCCCCGGCAAAGGTTTCTATAAGTCTGGCTTTTTTTGTAAAGTAAATATGCGCATGCGACAGAAGGAAGTCCTTTGCGGGAGGAGTATCTCTCCCACTCCAATTCACACGCCAATGTTTCCCCCCACGCTGCTAGCGGAGTGATTCTGAAGCGTCGTTACGAATCTCTCCTCACCGATCATCCGTCTCTATCCATTTAAAAGCTCTGAAAAGCAACCTCTCAAAACGGAACTCTTCTGTCAGACCTTTCTCCTCGGTCATGAGCTACAGGCTCCGCTCCTGAACTAACGGTGACTCTTGGACACTCGCTTTCGTAAAACAGTAGCATAGAGCCATTTCCAGTGTCAACTCAGAGGAGAGCCACACTCGACCTCTGCACCATCATGATCACGTTACCGAAGCGGGTCAGGGCTGAGGCTCTGTTTTCCAACAGTCGATGCCATACTCGAAAATACTCGCTGTTATGTGGAATGACGTTGCGTTGTATTCGACAAGGCCGCTGGGGGGGCTTTTTATCTCTCCTCATTGTTCAGCGTTTTCATGATCTTGTCGGCACGGGAGAGGCCGTTAAAGAGAAGGAAGAAGAGAGAAGAGAGAACCCTTTTCGACACAAGCCACCGTGCCAACATAAGCCATTGAGATCCACCATACTTTGCCAGCCGCGGAAGCCAGCCGTACTTTATGTTGTCCCTCAAATAATTTTTCGATACATGGCATTCGTAGGCGACACGGTAGAGTGCTCTGCTGTAGGACTCCGATTGGGGGATTAATCCATCCAGTTGGTTGATCAGGTCTTTCACAGTCTCCGACTTCTCCGGTTCCGGCATAAACGCGGGATCCAGGCGAACAGGAATCAGTCGATGTTCCATTCGAGCTCTGTTGTCAACCTCCACCTCCAACATGAGCCCCGTCCGTTCCATCCTTCTCGGCTCACCTGTACAGTGAAGCATGTTCAAATTCCCAAGAGAGAAGGCGCAGAGGCACTCATTCGCAGACAACCTCCCTTGGGGTGTGTGGGAGTGGTGACCGACCACGAGGTTGACCCCTCGATGGAACCATCTGTGGGCGGCGTCGATCTGCTCCACCGAGGGCATCAGAACATTTTCCAACCCCCAATGAACGCACAAGATATTGACACAGTCCTCTCGATAGTCGTTTCTGAAAGAGAGGATCTTTCGAGAGTAGTCGTTGAGGATCCCTTGGTATACGGCATCAAGGCGCACACGCACAGATGCCTTTTCAAGGTAGTAAGGCGAATCGCCGGAGACGAAGCGGAACCCGTTGTCCCGTAAAAAATTTTGAGTATCCTGATACCCCGCTTCTCCACAATCATAAACGTGGTTGTTCGCAAGGGTGAAAACAAATTTCTCTTTATATTTGGACAGCCAGGAGAGTTCATCGGCGTATGACTTGATGGTGACGCTTTTCTGTTGAAATGTGTAATCCTTCTCCCTGAAGACGATGGAGGTCTCAAGGTTGATCACGACGAAATCGTAGCCTTGAAAAAGCTCCTCAATCTGGCAGAAGGGGTCCCCGCCGCCCTTGCTTCTCAGAATTGTATCGCCCAAAAACAGCAATTTCACGAGTGAACCCTCTCTTTCACAGCACAATCAAGATCTGAACACCACATTGTCTTTTCTCCACAGGCCCTCTTACAATCCTCAAGGAGAGACCCTACCTCTTAGCTCCGGCAACTTCAAATTCTGTACGAGGAAGAGGTGTTTTCCCCTGGAAGTCCGAGGGAGAGAATCTACCAAGAGGATTCGGACCCGCAATTTCCCTCCGCAAGCGGAGACCATTTTCTTTTCGATTTCTTGCCCGTCTTTTTCTGTAAAGCCTTTTGAAGGAACTACGCGAACAAGAACATCCCCGATCTCATCCTGTTGAAGCTGTATGCTTTTCAGCCTGGAAAAAGCTTCGAAGTGTTGAGCGAAGATCAAACCGGTCAGGGAAACCAACCCTCCATCGGCTACCACCACATAGTCCTGTTTCCGGCCATCAACGCGTTGAATCATCAGAAAGTTTCTGCCGCAATCGGGACAGCGGTCCGCCCCCCTCACGGCTAAATCCTCTGTTCTGTAGCGGATAAACGGCGTCGCTTCGCTCCAAAAAGATGTTCCAACCAGCTCGCCGATGGAATCTTCGTCCACCCCTAGGCCCTGTTCATCGACAACTTCAGTTAAACCGTAAAATGGCCATGCGTGGTATTGATCGGAGCCTTCGCAAGCAGGAGCCATAACAACCTGCTCTGTGTGTCCATACCAGCTAAAGATTCTGGCTCCCGGAAAGGCCGTCTGCAATTTTTCTCTTTGCGAAGGGAAGACGTTTTCAGATCCGAGAAGAAGTGTTTTGAAATGAAAGAGCGATTCATCTCTATTTTCTAAAACCAGATCCGCGAGGAGAGTCGCCGTTGAGGGATAGGCATGAAGATGCAAAGGCGAATACTGGAGAAGCATCGCTCGGTAATGCGGATAGGTTGAGGGGTTAAGGCGATAGAGCGACAAATGTAGCTGTTGCCGTATCCTATCGATCTGACAGGTCTCGTCTCTGTTCCCCGAGAAGGATCCCCTTAAGACCGCGGTTCGCTCTTGGGGCTTCCACCCTGCCCACCGCCAACCGCAGTGCATAAAAGCGCTTTCCATCCAAGAGTTGATACTGGAATGGTAGAAGCCAAAAGGAGTTCCGGAAGATCCCCCGGTAGTCACGTGTTTCCGTTGCCAGGGGGGAACGTCACGAGCGGTAAAATCTTTCAGATTATCGCGTAACAACTCCTTGGTCGTGAATGGGAGTTTGTTGATATCTCTCAGAGAACGGATATCTTCAGGCTTCACCCCCGCTTCTCGGTAGAGCAAGCCATACCCAGGAACCTTTTCGTAGGCTCGGCGCAGAGTTTTCTGGAGCCTTTTCAACTGCCAGGCTTCGATCTTCTCTCTCTCCCACCATTGAGCTTCCCAAAGGAAAGATTCTAGTTCCCCGCATTTTCCGTTCTTTTCTTTTCTCAGCGAGAGATAGCCAGAGAGTTCTTTTAAAGGTTTTTGAAGAATCTCAGGTAGCAGCTTTTTTGACAGAGATCTAATCATGAGCAACTCGTAAAAGGCAAAACCAAGTCAATAGCCAGTATTCGAGGCAAACGCTATCTCCATTGCTTGTATTTGTTGCCACAGGGGGTTTGGACAAGAGCTTTCCCCTTTCACAGCCATGGCAAACAAACACAGTTCTTCTTTAAGGCCTTTCTCCATGATTCTTGTCTTAACCCTTTTCTCTCCTGTTCCGACGATTTCAACGGTTTTAAAGTCTTCCATTGCGATGACTTTACCATCCGTAAAAACCTCCATCTTTTCTTTGGGATAATCCTTAGACCCTAGGGCGGTGTAGGTGAGAGTCGCTACCGAACCTTCCTCAAAGCTAACGGTGCAAACAAAGTTATCTTGTGAGCTAAAGTATTCAGTTTGTGGCTGAATCCTCTTGGTGATGACCTGAGCGTACTTGGCATTGGTAAGAAAAGTGAATAAATCGTAAATATGACAAGCTTCACCGATGTTTCTCCCTCCACCCTCAGGACCCTGTACCCAGTGGTCCAAGGGTATGTACCCTGCGTTCATTCGGTAGTTAATGATCATTGGATTTTTGCGCCTGTCCACAATCTCTTTGATTCGCTGTATATGCGGGGAAAACCTTCGGTTGAATCCGGTTAGCAAAACAAGACCGGGGTTGCGGGAAGAACAATCCTGGATTTCAGCCAGTTCCTCTTGGTTTATAGCCAACGGTTTTTCAACGAGCACATGCTTACCGGCCTCAAGCGCTTTAAGGACCATTGGGGCGTGTATGTTATGACGGTTACAGATCAGCACGGCTTCCACATCTGGATCTCGCAACACCTCCTGAAAGTCTGTACTCGCGTAGTCGGCGCCAAACCTTTCCGCCGTTGACTTGGCATTGCTACCCGTAGAACTCACAACTGCCCGAAGGTGGTAGAGCTCAGAGAGCTTTTTGAGATTTTCGAGGTGAACCGCCTTAGCGAAGTTTCCAGCCCCAACGAGGGCAATTCTGACCTTACCGTTGTTCACCTTGTGTCCGAGAACAACTTTAGTCAACCTTTTTTTCTCCCTCTCCTCCTCCGCTAGAACAGGGTACTTCAGCAGAACCCCTAAAGGCTTGTCTTTTGAACCGCTCAGCTCAGCATAGGCCTGCTCTGCCCTGTCTAAGTCATACTCACGCTCGAGAATCGCCGATAGCTCAACGGAACCTTCGCTGACGAGCCGAAGGTACTCCTGCATGTTCCTGTTCTCTGTCCACCGAACATAAGAGTAAGGGTAATCCAGGCCCTGTTCCTCGTAGGCCAAATCATAACGTCCTGGACCGTAGGAGCAGGAGATCAAAAAGTCGATCTCCTTCTCATAGAATGGCGAACGCTTTAACCCCAGACCCACGGCACCGACAACGACTACGCGCCCTTTCTTACGGGTGATCTCCATGGCCTG
>Ga0208826_1002180_pt1 | contig 14897 bp, 13 predicted proteins | sample AD_UKC115_MetaG_FD_184451 | JGI IMG/M metagenome (GOLD analysis project Ga0208826, IMG submission 184451) | Active sludge microbial communities of municipal wastewater-treating anaerobic digesters from Hong Kong - AD_UKC115_MetaG (SPAdes)... | ecosystem: Engineered > Bioreactor > Anaerobic >...
CGCGTGATGCGATAGCGCCGCTCGATCGGCTGATACGGATCGGTGTTCGCACCGAGATTGATCGGCGAGCAGACGTAGCCCGGTTTCGCCAGTTCGCGGTGCAACAGCTCGGCGGCATTGGTCTTGGCGAACAGCTTCGTCTCGAAATCGATGCCCGGCGAGAGATTGAGATAGCTGTGCGAGGGGCGCGCGTAACAATAGATGCAGCCATGCTCGCAGCCGCGATAGGCGTTGATCGATTGGCTGAAATGGATGTCGGGCGATTCGTTGTGGCTGATGATCGTGCGCGCACGCTCTTCGGTCACCGTCGTGTCGGGACGCGATTCGGGTTCCGTTGCCTGCTCCCAGCCATCGTCCTCGCGCGTGCTCGTGCGCGACTCGAAGCGGCCTTCGGGATTCGACGGCGCACCGCGGCCCTTGATCCGTGCCGGCACATCGAGGCGATCCGAGTAGTCGGGCGTGCGTTCGCGGCGCATGGCGCGAGTATGCGCCGCGCCCGTCTCAGGAGTTGCGAAACCGGATCGCGTTCGCTCAGCCATCCAGCGACGCGCGGAAGGAAAACCGCCGCGTCAGCGTTTGCCCCGGCGCGAGCACGGTCATGCCGTGCGCCACCGCGCCGCCCGCAAGATTCACCGCGTCGGCCGCGTGGTCGACCGGCTCGAAGCAGAAGAAGTCGCGCTGCGCCGGCACGTAGACGATGTAGCGATCGGCATCGGCGTCGATGTGCAGACGCAGCCCGCGCCGCGGCCAGCGGATCGCGGCGCGGCCGTTCCAGCCGTCGAAAAAATTGTCCAACCCATCGGGCAGCGCCGCTTCGCCGGCGAAGTCCCACGCCGCCGGCACGGCGATGCGCTCGACCGGCAGCGGCGTGCGTCCGTCGTTGCGCCAGACGCCCTGCGCCGGCGCATGCAGGCTGACCGCGCCGTGGCGCGGAAAGAACGGATGCAGGCCGAGGCCGAACGGCAGGGCGAGGGCGCCGGTGTTGGTCGCGCTCAAGGTCACGGCGAGCGTGCCGTCGTCGAGCGCGTAGCGCAGCACGGCGCGATAGCAGTAGCCCGTCGGCGCGGTTTCTTCGAGCGTCAGCGCCACCTCGGTGGCCGACGCCTCAGCCACCTGCCATGCGCGCTGCCAGCCACTGCCGTGGATCGGCCACGGCTCGTCCGCGCGATTGCGCGCCAACTCGACGCGGCGGCCGTCGATGGCAAAGCCGCCGCCCGACACGCGACCCGACCACGGAATCAGCGGATAGCAGGCAAGGCGGTTCGGGTCGGGCGCGGTCGACGGCGGCGCTACGCGATCGAACGCGCGCATCAGCGGCAGCGCCGCGCCGTGCGCGATCCAGTCGAAACGGACGAGCCCTCCGCCCCATGCGGGTTCGATCTCGAGCCGCAGCGAATCGCTCGCCAGAATCATTCGCCCGCTCCGCCGCGGATCACAACGCGCGGATGCGATACATCGCACTTGCGTGCGGCGCGAGCCTGACCCGGATCGCGCCGTCGCCTTGCGCATCGGCGTGTTCCCACAGGTCGCGCACGGTATACGTTTTCTCCTTGTCGAGGCCGAGCTCGTCTGCGGCGACCTTCACCTCTTTCGCAGAGCGGCCTTCGTTGAACACGACGACTGCGCGACTGCCGTCGTGCAAGGGTTTGACGATGACATGCACCCCGTCGCGCACGCGGATGCGCTTGCCCTGCACGCCGAGTGCGTCCTGATCGACCGCGATCACTTCCTTGTTGGTGAGGATGTGCAATGCTTCTGGCGTGACTTTGCGCAAGTCGGTGCCGATCAGCAACGGCGCGGCCATGATCGCCCACAGGCTGAAGTGGCTGCGGTACTCGACATCGCTCATGCCACCGTTGCCGACTTCGAGCATGTCCGGATCGTTCCAGTGTCCCGGCCTGGCGTACGCGTCGAGCACGACGTTCTGCTTGAACAGTTTCAGCATCGAGGCGTACGTGTCTTCGATGTCGCCGGTCGTACGCCAGGAATTGCCGTCGACCGGCGGCGCGCTCGCCCACAGCCAGGCCTTGTTCTCGCCCCATTCGCACAGACTGTAGAAGATCGGCTTGCCGGTTGCGCGCAGCGCTTCGCCCATCGCGCCGTAGCGCTGCTTCGCATCGATCTTCTCGTTGTTGCAGTTGTCGTACTTCAGATAGTCCACGCCCCACGCGGCGTAGAGCGCGGCGTCCTGCTTCTCGTGGCCGAGACCGCCGGGGAAGCCGTGGTTCTCCTTCTTCGGCTCGCAGGTCCAGCTGCCGGCGCTCGAGTACAGGCCGAACTTCAGACCCTTGGCGTGGATGTAGTCGGCCAGTGCCTTGATCCCGCTCGGGAAGCGCGCGGGATTCGGCTTGAGGTTGCCGTTCGCATCGCGCTTCCAGTCGGCCCAGCAGTCGTCGATGTTGACGTAGGTGTAGCCGGCGTCCTTCAGGCCCAGTTCGATGAATTTGTCGGCGATACCGCGGATCATGGCCTCGTCGAATTCGGCGCGGCAGTGGGTGGAGTTCCAGTTGTTGAAACCCATCTGCGGCGTCGGCGCGATCTCGGCCGCGGTCTGCGCGGCATCGGCATGAGACGAGGTGGCGACGACGCCGAGGACGAGCGCCAGCGACCACAGGATTTTGCGTGCAACGTTGTTCATCGGGATTCTCTGCGGGGAAAGGACGGGCGTTACCAAAACACCGTGTAGAGCACGACCAGGATCGCGACCACGCCGATCGCGCCGAGATTGAAGCCGTTCGAGGTGCGGAAGCTCACGTCGTCGGTGCGGATGCGGTTCTTCGCCGCCACCGCCGGCGTCGCCAACGAGACGACGACGGCGAGCAGCAGCGCCAGCACGAAGACGAGGCCGACGCGGTTCATGAACGGCATCGCGGGCAGGCCGAAGCGGATCGCGATCGACAGCACGACCGAACCGATCGCCGCGGCGAGCGCGCCGGCTTCGTTGGTGCGCGGCCAGAACAGGCCGAGCAGAAAGATCACGCAGATGCCGGGCGTGAAGTAGCCGGTGAAATCCTGGATGTACTGGAACGCCTGGTCGAAGCTGCCGAGCAGCGGCTTGGCCGCGAGCACGCCGATGACCACCGCGACGATCGCGGCGAGGCGGCCGACATTGACCAGATGCGTCTCGTCGCGCCGGTCGCGCAGGCGCGCGTAGAAATCCAGCGTGAAGATCGTCGCGATCGAATTGATCTTGGAGGCGAGCGAGGCCATGATCGCGGCGACCAGTGCGGCGAAGACGAGGCCGAGCACACCGCTCGGCAACAGGCCCATCATCGTCGGATAGGCCTGGTCGGGACGCGCGAGACCCGGTGCGAGCGCGACCGCGGCGATACCCGGCACGACCACGATCAGCGGGATCAGCAGCTTGATGAACGCCGCCAGCAACACGCCTTTCTGTGCCTCGCCGATGTCCTTCGCCGCGAGCCCGCGCTGGATGATGTACTGGTTGAAGCCCCAGTAGCTCAGGTTCATCACCCACAGGCCGCCGACGAGCACGGCGATGCCGGGCAGGTCCTTGTAGAACGGGCTGTCGGGCGGCAGGATCATGTGGAAGTGGTCGGGGTGCAGTTCGAGCAGCTTGTGAAAGCCGGCGAGCACGCCGCCGTCGCCGCCGATCTGGCCGAGCGTGATCGCGGCGACGAGCAGGCCGCCGATGACGAGCAGCGAGACCTGGACGAAGTCGGTCAGCGCCACCGCCTTGAGGCCGCCGTAGAGCTGATAGGCCAGCGAGAACAGGCCGAGCAGGACGAGCGCGGCGAACTGATCCATGCCGGTGACCTGCGCGACCGCGATCGAGCCGAGCCAGAGGATCGAGGTCAAATTGACGAACACGTAGAGGATCAGCCAGAACACCGCCATCACCGTGCGGATGCGCGTGCCGTAGCGCTCCTCGAGGAACTGCGGCATGGTGTTGATGCCGTTGCGCAGGAACACCGGCAGGAACCAGCGGCCGACGATCAGCAATGTCGCCGCGGCCATCCATTCGTAGGAGGCGATCGCGAGGCCCAGCGCATAGCCCGAACCCGACATGCCGATGATCTGCTCGGCGGAGATGTTGGCCGCGATCAGCGAGGTGCCGATCGCCCACCACGGCAGCGCCTTGCCGGCGAGGAAGTAGTCCTTCGCATCCTTGCGATGACTGCCTTTCTCGCGCGACACCCACTGCGCGAGCGCGAAGATGCCGACGAGATAGGCCAGCACGATGACGATGTCGAGCCACGCAAGTTTCATTTGTTCCCTCCTCTTTTTTCCTCGCCCGCGACCGTTCTGCCGCCGTTGAGGATTTTTCTGTGTTGAAAATGCCGACTTCTACGCAAGCAACCCGGCTTGCCGCGCCAGCGCGTGGCAGCCGTGGGCGGACGCGAGTTCCGAATGCGCCTGCGCCGCATGTCCGCGCAAGGCGAGCGCCGCCGTGTACGCCGCGAGCAGCGACGCTGCGCCGACGAGATGCACGCGGCCCGCGTCCGCCGGCAGATCGTTCAGTTCATGGCCGATCAGCAGGCCGGAGAGAAACGGACGCAGTTGCTCCGGTCGCAGCGCGTCGAACAGGCCGAGTGTGCGCACCGCGAACAGGTGCTGGAGCAGATCGCCCGCGCGCGCGGCGTGGGCAACGCCCTGCGCGAACGCATCGGCATCGTGTTCGCCCGGCCGCATCAGGCGCCCAAGCACGCTGTGCGAGCAAAGCAGCTCGAACAGCTCGCCGGTCATCGCCGTGGCGAAGCGTTCGATGCGACCGTCCGCCAGGGTGACGCGCTTGCTGTGCGTGCCGGGCAGGCACACGGTCTGGCGTTGCGGTGCGAGTTCGCCGAGCAGGCCGCAGAGCTGCGTTTCCTCGCCGCGCATGACATCGCAGGCGCCGCCGTCGTCGCGGCTGCGCAGGCCCGGCACGATCCAGACCTCGCGTCCGGCGAAGGCGTCCGCGGGCAGGCGTTGCAGCGCCGAGGCGATCCCGGCGAGACCCACCGGGCAATCGACGTAGGGCACTTCGACCCAGCCCTGGCGGCTGCCGACCATGCCGGCCATGACGATGAGCGGGTCGTCCCAGCCGTCGATCTCTGCGCGCAACACGTCGGCGAAGCGGCCTTCGGCGGCGTGGATGCCACGCGCCGAGCGGCGTTGCTCGCGCACGTGCCCGCTCGCGTCGAGGCGGAAGACGCGCAGGCTCGTGCTGCCCCAGTCGACGGCGATCACAGGCCGGCGAACCGTGCTTCGGCCAGACCGACCACGCCCGCGATCCGCGCCTGGAACACGCCGCCGGCCTGCGGCTCGCGTTCGAGCTGCGCCGCGCTCAGTCCTTCGCGCGCCGAGGTGAGGTAGAGCGTATCGAGATCGGCGCCGCCAAACGCGGGACAACTCGGCTGGCTCGCGGATACAACGACTTCGTGCTCGATCGCGCCGTCGCGGCCGTAGCCGACGACGCGGCCCGCGCCCCAGTGCGCGCTCCACAGGCGGCCATCGCGATCGACCGTCGCGCCGTCGGGGCCGGCCGGCGCGGCGACGCGCGCGAACACGTGCGGCGTGCCGGTGCGTGCGAGTCCGGCGTCGTAGTCGCAAACCATGATTTCGCCGCGACGCGTGTCGCAGTAATACAGCGACGCACCGTCGGGCGCGAACGCGATGCTGTTCGGGATCGCCACGCCACCCAAGTCGAGCGGGCGCAGTCCGTGCCGCGCGGAATATTGGTAGAAGCGGCCGATCGCACGCTTCGGCACGCCTTCGTCGAGCGTGCCGAAGACGAAGTTGCCGTGGCGGTCGCTGCGGCCGTCGTTGAGGCGCAGGGTCGCGTGTTCGTCGATCGCGATGAGTCGTTGCGCGGCGAGACACTCATCCGCTTCGTTGCCGCGCAGGTCGGCGAGGTACAGACCCTTGGCGAGGCCGAGCAGCAGGCGGCCGGATTCGCACAGCGCGAACGAGCCCAGCCGGTCGGGCAGCCGCCAGCTTCGCGTCGCACCGCTGTCGGGATGATGCCGCCACAGGCGCGCGCCGTGGATGTCGGTCCACAGCAGCGCCTGCGCACGCTCGTCCCAGAGAATGCCTTCGCCCAACTCGCAGCGGCTGTCCACCGCGAGCCGCGCTTCGACGCGGGTCGTTGCCAGCGAGGCGGTCGGCGCGGCGCTCATCTCACCACTCCGCCACGCTGCCGTCGCGATGGCGCCAGACCGGATTGTGCCAGTCCGGCGCGGTGCGGCTGCGCTCGATGACGACGGCTTCGTCGATCTCCACGCCGAGGCCGGGTTTCGTGAACGGTTTGACCGAACCTTGCTCCATCGCGAACGCGTCCTTGTTGACCACGTAGTCGAGCACCTCGCCATCGGCGTTGTAGTGGATGCCGATGCTCTGTTCCTGCAGCATGGCGTTCCAGTTGGTGAAGTCCACATGCAGGCAGGCGGCGAGCGCGATCGGGCCGAGCGGGCAATGCGGGGCGAGGGCGACATCGTAGGCTTCGGCCATGGCCGCGATCTTCATGCACTCGCTGATGCCGCCGGCGTGCGAGAGGTCCGGTTGCAGGATGGCGATGCCGCCGCGCTCGAACACGTGCTTGAATTCGTAGCGCGAATACATGCGCTCGCCCGCGGCGAGCGGGATCGCGGTGTGCGCGGCGAGGCGCGGATAGTGTTCGGCCTGCTCGGCGAGCACGGGCTCCTCGATGAACAGCGGCCGGTACGGTTCGAGTTCACGGATCAGGATCTTCGCCATCGGCGCGCCGACGCGGCCGTGGAAGTCGAGGCCGAACTCGATCGTGTTGCCGAACGCCGCGCGGATCTCGGCGACTTTGGCGACCGCGGTGTCGATCGCGCGGCTCGAGTCGATCAGCGCCAGTTCCTCGCAGGCATTGAGCTTGAACGTGTCGAAGCCGTGCGCCATGCGCAGACGGATCTGCGCGATGATGTCGGCCGGGCGATCGCCGCCGACCCAGCAATAGGTTTTCATGCGCTCGCGCACGAGACCGCCAAGCAGCTGATACACCGGTACGCCGAGCGCCTTGCCCTTGATGTCCCACAGCGCCTGGTCGATGCCCGCGATCGCGCTCATGAACACCGCGCCGCCGCGGTAGAACGCGCCGCGATACATGGTCTGCCAGTGATCGTTGATGCGTGCGGGGTCCGTGCCGATCAGCTGTTCGCCGATCTCTGCGACAGCCGCCTCGACGCTGCGCGCACGGCCCTCGACGACGGGCTCGCCCCAGCCGACGAGGCCTTCGTCGGTTTCCATTTTCAGAAACATCCAGCGCGGCGCGACGCGGTAGGTGGTCAGCTTGGTGATTTTCACTCAGGGTTTCATCCGCAAAGATCGAACAAAGGTCTCGGCGCGACTACGCGTCGCGTTGGAGAGTTGGCCCGGCCGGTACAGATCGCTGCCGAGTCCCGCGCCGGAACAGCCCGCGCCGAGGAAATCGTGAAGGTTGTCGGGCGTGACGCCGCCGACCGCGAACAGCGGCATCGTCGCCGGCAACACGGCCTTGAGCGCGCGGATGTAGCCCGCGCCGAGATTCGCCGCCGGGAACAGCTTGAGAATCTGCGCGCCGGCCTGGATCGCGGCGAAGGCTTCGCTCGGGGTCATGAAGCCGGCGGCCACGGTCAGGCCCGCGGCAACGGCGTGACGGATCAGCGCCGGATCGGTGTTCGGCGTCACCATCAGTTTCGCGCCGGTCGCGGCCAGCGCATCGGCATCGGCGGCGTTGAGCACGGTGCCCGCGCCGATGATCGCGCGTCCGCGTGCCTGCGCCTGCGCGCGCGTGACGCTGTGCAGCCAGTTCGGCGAATTGGTCGGAATCTCGATCAGGGTGATGCCGGCATCGGTCAGCGCGTCGACGTGCGCCTCGACCTCGTCGGGCGTGATCCCGCGCAGGATCGCGATCAGCGGCAGATGCGTCGTCCAGTCCATGTTCGTCTTCACTCGTGATACAGCTGCGAGCGGCCGCCGTCGATCAGGATATCGGTGGCGTTGATAAAGCGCGCCTCGTCGCTGGCGAGGAACAACGCGGTGTAGGCCACTTCCTCGGGCGTGCCGATGCGCCTGCACGGCAGCAGCGCGGTCTGGCGCGCGCGCGCGCCGGGCTCGCGCTCGAACCAGCGCTCGATGCGTTCGACCAGAATCAGCCCCGGCGAAATCGAATTGCAGCGGACGCCCTGCGCCGCATACTGGATGCCGAGCGCGCGGGTCATGCCGATCAGGCCGTGCTTGGCGACCGGATACGGAAACGCGCCCGGAATGATCTTGTGGCCGTGCACCGAGGCGATGTTGACGATCGAGCCTGCGCCCGCATCGAGCATGCCCGGCAGCACCGCGCGGCTGAAGTTCCAGGCACCGCGCAGGTTGGTGTCGAGGTTGCGCTGCCAGTCGGCGTCGCTCAACGCCAGCGGCTCGGCGAACACGTCGGCGCCGGCGTTGTTGACGAGCACGTCGATCGCGCCGAGGCGGGCGCGCGCCTGCGCGACGAAACGCGAGACCGCCTCGCCGTCGGCGATATCGCCCTGGGCGAAATACTCGCAGACGTCCGCGCCACCTTGCGTCGGCGCGGCGCGGTCGTAACCGGCGACACGCGCGCCGTGCGCGGCGAACAGCCGGACAATCGCCGCACCGATGCCGCCCGCCGCGCCGGTGACGATCGCGCGCTTGCCGTTCAAACGCCGAGCGGAAGTCGGATTGGAGTCCACGCGGTGCTCCCCATCTTGAATCATGTCAATGCGCCGATGCGGCCGATGGCGCATCGAGCACCGGCGTATCGCGCAGCGTCGCCTGGGCATGAGCGACGCCATCGCGATCGAAAACGATCAGCTCGTTGGCGTCGGGTTTCAACCATGCACCGGGGACATACAGCGTGCGTTGCGGGCCGATGTTCCAATGCCGGCCAAGCGGGTTGCCGTTGAGCCAGACGAAACCTTTGTTCCAGCCCTGCATATCCAGAAACGTATCGGCTGCTGCATCGCCCGATTTCGCCGCGTCGAAGTGGCCGCGATAAAAACACGGCGCTGCCGTACACGGCTCCTTCGTGTAGTGAAAATTCGCTGCGTCGTCGAGCGGCAACGTGTGGATTTTCCAGTCGTGCAACGCGACGCCGTCGAGGGTGACGCGGCCCACGATGCCCTTGCGCTCCTCGCGTATCGCCTTGGTGAAATTGATGCGACCCATGTTTTCCACGAGGATGTCGAGCACGCTACCCGCCCGTGCCGCAATTGTCAGATGTGCCGATTTGAGGCGGCGATCGAGCGTACCAACCGTTTTGCCGTCGACATAGATGCTGGCGTAATCGTGCAGTCCGTCGATGGCCAGATCGCCGCCGCCTGTGAGCGTGGTGCGATACAGAATGTAACCGTGGGACTGATCGAGGCCTTCCATCGTTTTCAGGTCGTGCGAGAGCACGGGTGCGGGCAGGTTGTTCCACAGCGAGGCGGATTCGGGCAACGCCACCGCGCCGAGGGATTGTGGCGGCGGTATGGCCGGCACCGGCGGCGGCGACGTGCCGGTTGCTTTCGCGATCGTGTCGCGGAACAGAAAATATTTGGCTGTGGGACGACCGCTTTCGTCGAGACCGACGTCGTAATCGTAGCTCGTCACTGTGGGTTCGTAGCCGTTGCCGCCCGAATTGGCGCCGCTCATCCAGCCAAAGCTCGTGCCGCCATGAAACATGTACAGACTCAGCGAATAGCCTTGGCCGATCATCCAGGCAATGTCTGCGGCTTCCTTTTTCGCATCGCTGACATGATGGCGTTCACCCCAGTGATCGAACCAGCCATCCCAGTATTCGCCGCTCATGTAGGGCCCCTGCGGACGCAGACGGCGCACCTTGGCGAATTCCTCTTGCGCATCGCCCGTACCGAGATTGACGGCGGCAGGCAGTTCGGGCAGCGAGCCCTTTTTCATGTTGTCGGCACTGTCCGCCGTGTACAGCAGGCTTTGGCCGAAGCCTGCATCGACGAGCGCGCGATGGATGTCTTCCATGTAGGCGCGATCGGAGTCGAAGCTGCCGTATTCGTTTTCGACTTGCACGGCGACGATCGGGCCGCCGTTGGCGTATTGCAGCGGCGCCAACTCCTCGCCAAGACGATGCAGCCAACGCGTGGCCGGCGTGAGGAATTTCGGATCGCGGCTGCGCAGCATCGCGGTGCGATCTTTCAGCAGCCAGGCGGGCAGGCCGCCCAGATCCCACTCCGCGCAGACGTAGGGGCCGGGGCGCAGGATGACGTACAAACCTTCAGCCTGGGCCGTGCGCACGAATTCAGCGACGTCGTTCTGGCCGGAAAAATCGTAGTGACCCGGCGCGGGCTCATGCACGTTCCAGAACACGTAGGCGGTGATGGCGTTGAGCCCCATCGCCTTGGCCATCTTCAAGCGCGCGTGCCAGTAGGCGCGCGGGATACGCGGATAGTGCATCTCGCCGGAGATGAGCAAGGTCGGTTTGCCGTCGAGGATGAAGCGCCCTTGCTCTACGGTCAGTGGGCGTCGGGCGGGCGCCGAGGGGGTGGCCAGCGCCGAAGTCGCGGCGAGGGCCAATGCGCCGATCCAGGCAAACATCTTGAGCCAGGTTGTTGTCGTCATCGTGGGTGCCTCAAAAATGCAATGTGCCCTCGCCGCGATTGTGGACAAACGACAGCGACGGAGTCATGCCGCTTGACAACGCATCGACGTGGCGAGTGATTTCATTTTATCTTATAAATAGTATTTTTTTGCAACAAGCCCTCGTTGCCATGCCGATTTGCGGCCGCGTCGCGCGCCCCGTCGCCCACGCACGATCGTTGATCGCGTTGCCTCGGGTGGCGTCGCTTGTTAGGCTGCGACGATGCGCAGGATGAAAGAATTTGAGCAGGGCCGCCGTGAAGGTCAACGCACGCTGACCGGTCAATTGCTGCAATCGTTGGGTCAAGCGATCGTCGCCGGCGAATTCGATGGCGGCGGATTTCCGACCGAAGCGGAGATCGCCGAGCATTATCGCGTCAGCCGCAGCGTTACTCGCGAGGCGGTGAAGATGCTCACCGCGAAAGGCATTCTGGCGGCGCGCCCGCGCAGCGGCATTTCCACTCAGCCGCAATCGCACTGGAGTCTGCTCGACCCTGACGTGTTGCGCTGGATGCTCGAACGCAAGTTCTCGTATGAACTGCTGCGTCACTTCACCGAAATGCGGTTGGGTCTGGAGCCCGCCGCCGCCGCACTGGCATCGAAAAACGCCAGTGCGGAAGCGCGGCTGCGGATCGCGCACGGGCTCGAGCGCATGGTTGCGGCCGAACGCGGCGACGACGATGCGCTCGCCGCCGACATCGCGTTTCACGTCGCCATTCTCGATGCGACCGCCAATCCCTTTTTCATGCAGCTCGACGAGCTGATCGCGACCGCCTTGACGATCTCGATTCGCATGACCAATCGGATCAAGGGCCATACGGCGAGCATACCTGCGCATCGCCGGGTTCTCGATGCGATCGAGGCGCGGAATCCGACCCGAGCCGCCACCGCCATGACGGCGATACTCGGCGAGGTCGCGAACCTCATCGCGACCGGGCGGGACGCCGACGTCAAGGCATCTGCAAGCCCAAGCCGCCCGCGCCGCAGCCGCAAACCTCGCTGAACGCCGCGGCGTGTATCAATGCGCCGCGTACAGCGCCATCACGTCGCGGCGCAGCGCCTGCTGGCTTTCGCCGCGGCTGTAGAACATGTGGCCGCCCGGATATTCCTTCACCTGCACGCGTGACGCGTCGCCCATCGGCGGCATCTGGTCGACGATGAGTTGCGAGGCCATGAACGGGCACGACAGATCGCCCCAGCCATGCACGATCAGCACGCGCAGTTTGGAATCGATCGCCACGGACTGACGCAACTCCTGCACCGAGCCGCGCGGCTCGTCCTTGCGATCCCAGGCGCGATTCACTTCATAGCTCAGGGCGTTGTAGCGGCCGACGTAATTCCAGCCGACCGTGCGCGTGACGAAGTCGACCATGGCGGTCGTGGTCGGCGCGATGATCGCGTCGAGCAGCGGATCGTTGGTGCGTTGCTCGGGCGAAAACGGGAAGGGATCCCATTCGGTGACGTTGGCGTCGTAGCGACTGCCGAGCTTGCCTTCGTTGCGGAACACTTCGCGCAAAAAGGCTTGCGTCTCCAGACGACCGCCCGAGCGGCGCACGAAGGCCGGATCCAGCCCCGACAGTTCGGTGACGCGTTTGACGATGCGCTCCACCGCCTGCGGATCGGAGCGGCCCCGGAGCAGGTCGACCATGTAATCGCTGCGTGTGTAGTCGATGACCTTGGCCATCGCCGCCTCGCTCAATTTGCCTTGCCGTTCGAGATTCGACGCTGCGATCGTCGGCAAGGTCAGCATCCATGGCAACGGCGATACGTCGCCGTTGTCGTTCTGCACGCCCGGATCGAGATAGGGCGAGACGAGCACGTTGCCGTTCATCGCGACGCCCAGCCGCGTTTGCAGGTAGTGCGTCATGCGTGGGCCACGAAAACCGCCATAGCTCTCGCCGACGAGATATTTGCGCGACATGAGGCGGTGATTCTTGACCAGCCAGTCGTAGACGATGCGAGAGAGGTATTCGATATCGGCCTGGGTCGTGTAGAAATGTTTTTTCGCTTCTTCCTCGCTCACGCGCGAACGCGAAAAGCCCGTACCGACCGGATCGATGAATACAAGGTCGGTGAAGTCGAGCCAGGTGCCCGGATTGTCGATGAGCGTGGCAGGATCCGAAGGCGCATTGCCTTCGGCGCCGAACGCGACACGCTTTGGCCCCAACGCCCCCATGTTGAGATAGACGCTCGACGCGCCCGGCCCGCCATTGAGCGCGAACGTGATGGGTCGATCCTTGCCCGGCACGGTGTAGGCGATGAACATGACATCGGCCATGGTCTTGCCCTTGTCGTCGAGCACGGGCAGCGAGCCGACCGTCGCATCATAGGCGATCGTTTTGCCGGCGATCGTCGTCGTCTGCTTTACCGCCTTGTCGGCAGGGAAAGGCGGTAGTTTGCCTTCGTCGACCTTGGTGGTCGCGTCCTTTGTCGGTCCCGGTGCGCGATCATCCGCCCAGATCGGCGTGGAGATCAGGGTGGCGATTGCCGTGGCGGCGACAAGAAATTTCGACAGGCGTATCGACATGGCAGTACCTTGGTGGGATCGGCGGATGAGCTGCCCAAGCATAGCAAGTGACAGGGTCTTGCCATGTGCCGAAAGCAAGGGCCTCAGGCGGAAGGTGGGCGCGATGGCCGCATCGGTTCGGCAGCACCGATCAGCCGGCGCCAGACGCGCGCGAGGTAGCGAAAGGCCTTCGGCAACAGCCACACGCTCAGTGCAATGAAAACGACCAGCAGGACGAGAAAGGCCGCCGGATGCGCGAACACGAGCCAGAGGCCGCCGAGCAGGAGACCGTCTTCACTCGCGCTTGCCGTCCAGTTGGTGAACGGTTCGGGCGAGGTGTTGATCGCCGCGCGCGCGCCAGACTTGGCCAAATGCGTGCCGCCCGCGATCGCGCCGCCGAGGATGCCGGCTGCCATCTGCAATGCCGGGCCTTGGTCGCCCATGGCGCCCCATGCGAGCATCGCTCCGATCGGAATGCGAATGAAGGTGTGGATCGCGTCCCAGATCGAGTCGAAGCCGGGAACCTTGTCGACGAGGAATTCGGCAATCAGCATGACACCCGAGGCGCCGAGCACCCAATTGTGTTCGAGCAGCGCGAGATCGCTGGGCAGATGAACATAGCCGAGCCGACCGAGCATGCCGACGATGAAAATCGCTGCATACAGGCGAATGCCGCTGGCCCAGGCCAGGCCGCCCGCCAGCGCGATCTGTTGAAGATGTTCCATGCTCGCCTCCGCGCATCTGTACGCTGATTGGATCATTGTAGAGCCGATCAATCGATCTGCATGATCGCAGCGAAACACGCGCCCGCGCCGCCCGGGCCCGTTGTTGTGGCGAGCCCTCGCTTCCATGGTGGGCGACGTGGCAAGATACGCATTCAGGTGGAGAATTGGATGCGTTGGATTCTGCTCATTGCTGCGATTGTCGGTTTCGCCGTTGCATTCACCACGCGCTCACCCGGTTTGATGGGGCTGGGGCTGCTGCTGGGTTGCGGCGGTTTGCTTTGCTTCGGCTTTGCCCTCGCCGCATCGCGCGTCGCCATGACGGCGCAGTCAGAAACCACCTTGAATATCGACCCGGAAATTCGCGCGTTGCAGGCCAAGGCCGCTGCGGCCAAGAGCGCCACCACCCATCCGGCAAAGGCCGGAAGCATCGACTCATCGAACAGCGCGTAAGCGCACCACAAGCCAATTTGATCGCCTGTTGCCGAGGGGCTTGACGGATCGCGGTTTGGTTGTACTATTCGCGGCCCTCTTCATGACGCACGAGTTTGTGCGGGTGCCGCGGGGTCGATTTTCGAAGCGCAAAAACCCGAAGCGAAAAATTGCAACGAGGTAGTTGACGAATCGAAAATCGGGTGTAAGATTCGCCCCCCTTCGATGGCCACCGCAGGCTGAAACGAGGGGCGGGAATCCGGAAAAACTTTTCGAAAAACTTTTCAAAAAGGTGTTGACGGATTCAAAAATGGTTGTATAGTATGCGGCTCCCTCGGACGAAATGTTCGGCGGGTGTGGAAGGCAAAACCTTCCGCACGAATTCGATCTTTGACAGTGTGCGCAGGTGACTTGTGTGGGCGCCTTGGGGTGGACAACACGTCCATCGAATCAAGAGCGTCTTCAAGCCTCGATCGAGTCAAATCGATCAAATTTGAGTAATCAAAGCAGCTTGGTTTCACTCTCTAAAGTAATTTGTCAACAGCAATGTTGGCTGCAATTTCAACTGAAGAGTTTGATCCTGGCTCAGAGTGAACGCTGGCGGCATGCCTAACACATGCAAGTCGAACGGCAGCACAGCAGTAGCAATACTGTGGGTGGCGAGTGGCGGACGGGTGAGG
>Ga0208826_1002182_pt1 | contig 14895 bp, 21 predicted proteins | sample AD_UKC115_MetaG_FD_184451 | JGI IMG/M metagenome (GOLD analysis project Ga0208826, IMG submission 184451) | Active sludge microbial communities of municipal wastewater-treating anaerobic digesters from Hong Kong - AD_UKC115_MetaG (SPAdes)... | ecosystem: Engineered > Bioreactor > Anaerobic >...
ATCGGTCGAGGTTGATGATAGTCCACCTGTAGATCCTTGGGTACAAGCGGTGCGGAATTTAGGCCATAAATTTAGCCTAAATCGACTTGAAGATATGATCGAGTGCAACGGTCAACGACTAGATGAAATCACTCTATCAAAAATCTATCTCCACATGCGCCGGTATAAGGCTGCTAAAACCTATGTCGATGATTGCATCAACCTGCTGGCTGCTGAAAACACCTATCACCCCATACAGGACTATTTGAACAGCCTACAGTGGGATGGGAAAGATCATCTTGGTAAATTCTTGACGCATATCAACAACGGGGAAGGCGACAAATATATCTATGATGGCAAAGAATACCTGCTGTACGGTGCCATCCTTATGCGCTGGCTGCTGGGCTGTGTGGCTCGTGGTCTGGATGGTGACAAACCTACAGCCTTTAAGCACCAGACGCCAATGCTGGTATTGATTGGTCCACAAGGCATGGGTAAATCTTCCCTCATTCGCTGGCTTGTGTCTGGTGTAGGGATTGAGTATCACCGCGAAGGGATGCTGGACCCACACAACGCCGATCATATCCGCAGCGCTGTAAACAAATGGATTTGGGAGATCTCCGAGCTGGGTGCAAGCCTACGCAAAGGTGACCGCGATGCCCTAAAGAGCTTTATCACCCAGGAGTGGCACACTTACCGCAAGCCTTGGGGCAAGGGGAATATTACAAAGCCCCTACTCTGTAACTTTGTTGGCACTGTCAATCCTGAAATAGGCTTTTTGGATGACCCAACGGGCAACCGGCGCTTTCTACCAGTCAACATCACGGCAATCAACCACGATTATAAAGAAAAAATTGACGTTAACCAGCTCTGGGCGCAACTGGTACACAATTACAGAAACGGCTATTCACCAGAGCTCTTGCCAGAGGAAAAGGCAGCCCTACAGGAAACATACAAGGACCATGAGGTCGAAAACCCTCTACAGACCTATTTGCAAATGTACTTCACCATTGATGCCGGCAATGAGGATTTGAAGTGTTTTACAGCAGACATCATTACTCGCCTGCAAGCTTTCGGCGTGGCCATTGCCAACAATCCAAAGGTTGCCGGCAGAGAGATCAATGATGCCCTGGCACCGTTAAAAGCCAAGCGGAAATTTCTAAGCATTGACGGTGTAAAAGGCTGGGGTTGGATTGGTATTGCTCCAAACAACCGCAGAACTCCATATGAGGACCAGCAGGAAAAAGCGGCACGCACGCCACGCCAGCACGCTGTAGCGGTATCATCAACTGCTTACGCAAAATCGGTTGGTTTTGAGTAGCAGTATCATCAATGTCCTGTAGCGGTATCATCAGTATCATCAAAGTATCAAATAAAAATGATTGATGATACCGCTATTATAGGTGTAAAAACATATAAGTATCATCAATGATGATACTTTATAGCAATAGTTACATATAAGGTATATCAGGTTGATATGCAACAAAATCAACAAAATAAAACTTATAGAAAATTGATGATACTGATGATACTGATGATACCGCTGCTGCGTGCGGCTGTGGCTGTTACGGAGTAAAAACAGGAATGAGCACAAAACCATTACCAGACATTCACGGCTGCTACAGTTTGCTTGGGGCTGTTGTCCGGCAGGCCCGTGCTGATGCCAAGCAAGACCCATCAGCAGTGGAGTTTTTGAGAATCATCAATGCGCCGGTAAATGTCGAGAGTCGGCGCCGCCGTGTTATTTCTAAAGAGAGAAAGAAGCTGAAAGCATGACATTTCGGGGTGTGATGCATCAAGCGATGGGCGATCTCTTGCTCAAAACAACATTTAGCAAAATTGCGCGCCGGTTGGACATTGATGATTCAGATGCAGAACTGACAGAGCAACAGGCGAAACAGCTACAAGAGTATTTACACCAGCGCATTGCGCGCTGGCATTGGACACTAGTTAAGGAGTTAAACCGATGACGACAGGTAAACAAATCATTGCTCAATTCATTTCTGAGCGGTCTGGCTTGACATTGCAGGCAGTCAACAACGCCTTAGCAGATGACCACACCGGCGATGATGAGCTACCACCGGCAATTGAGGCCGCCTTACGGCAACAACTCGCCACCAGCAACATTGATGTTATGGGCGGAATCCTCAAGGGTATTGAACAGGCTGGAGAGCAGTACCGTAATCGTAAGCGGCTTCTAAAGAAAAACCGAAGCCGAGGGAGGGGGAAAAATGCCAATTCGCATAGCTGACATTTTCGCTAATCTTTCAGTACGCACCGCAGACTATGACCGCGGACTACAACAGGCCCAGCAAAAAGCTGGTGTTTTCAGCAACTTCATTCAAGGCATTTTCCAAGGTGCCGGGCAGCGTGCCTTTGGTTTGCTGACCGAAGGGATCGAATCCCTGATCAGTCGCATGGGGGACGCGGTTAACAAATCCAGCGATTTGAATGAGAGCATAAATAAGACAGGGGTGGTATTTGGCAATGCCGCTGCCGGTGTAGTCGAGTGGTCGCAAACTTCAGACCGTGCACTAGGGCTGAGCCAGCAAAAAGCCCTGGAAGCTGCCAGCAGTTTTGGGGCGTTGTTTGTGCAGATGGGGCAAGGGCGCAGCAAAGCGGCTGAAATGAGTGAAGGGCTGCTCCAGATTGCCGCTGACTTAGCCAGTATCAACAACAAAGATCCTGCTGCTGTCTTTGCCAAAATCAAATCTGGTTTGGCTGGTGAATCCGAGCCATTGAAGGATTTAAACATCTTTCTAAATGAAAACGTTGTAGCTCAAAAGGCGGTGCAGCTAGGACTAGCGCAAAGCAAAGATGCTGTTACTGAGCAAGCCAAGGTAATGGCCCGCTATGCCTTGATTGTGGAGCAATCCGCCTATGCACAGGGCGACCAGGCGCGAACAGCCAGAGAGCTGGCTAATGCTCAGCGCACCCTGGCTGCTGAGGTAGAAACCGGCACAGCCAAACTAGGTGATAGTTTCAGGCCGGCAGTGACAGCCATCACCAACATTCTGGCCGACTTAGCCCCACAAATGTTCCAGTATGCGCAGGCAGCGATGGATCAATTTGCCAACGGCTTAGCCGCTGGTATTCGTGCAATCATCCCAGCTATTACCGTAGTTCGTCAATTGCTTGCCTACTGGTTTGCACCAGGCTCACCCCCAAGAGTGGCACCCGACATTGATAAATGGGGTACCGCTGCCATGCAACAGTTTATAGGCGGCTTTACAGCGGTTGATGTAAAGGGTGCCATGAGCAGCATTGGCAGCGCCCTTGAGCAGATTTTACGCTCTGATGTGTCTGCTGGCAAGGCTGATGAGGGTGGCTTAGTCAGTAGAGTAATAGGCAGTCGAAATGCCATTGCTGCTGCTGTGGCTGAGTTTAAACAAATTGGCAGCGTGGCGCAATCGACCATCGATAGGATTGCGCGCAGTGCCGGCAGCTCTGGTGGTGCAGTGGCTTCACTGGTTAAATCCTATTTTGACCTACAGAAAGCCACAGATGCAGTAAATCGAGCACAGAGCCAGCTTAATGACATCACTGCCCGCTACGATGCGATTATTAGCCCACTGCAAAGCCAGCTCGATGGGGTGAGAGCAGAGCAGCAAAAGCTGGCTGATCAACAAAGGCTGATTGCCGCTAAGAACACCTTGGCAAGCTTCGATTCTAGTGCTGCTGATAAGCGCGCTGCCCAGCTTGAGATTGAACAAATCAGCCTGGAAGCACAGATAAATTCAGCCGAGCAAAAGAAGAAAGCGGAGACAGATGCAGCCCAAGCCGGTATTGATGCTGCCAAGCAACAGCAGGATGCTGAGCAGAAAAAACTAGACATTGCCCAGGCGACGATTGATCAGCAAGTTCAGATTAATAACCTCTTAGGTGAGCAAAAGCAGCTTGAAGAACGCCTCGCCCAGCAACGGGAAGCCGATGCCAAGCGCCAAGAGGCTGAAGCAGAGCAAGCTGCCAACAAGGCCAAACAGCAGGCAGAGCAGGCTCAACGCTTAGCTGACCAGTTGCATGATGCCCAGCTTCGCTACAATTTAGAAATCAGTGACACCCCCGGCAAAATCAAGCTGATGGAGGCTGAACTCGCCAAGACCACTGTAGGCAGCGCTGAGTATTACGGCATTCTCACGCAGATCCATCAACTGCAAGAGCAATACAATAAAGAGCTGGAACGTGCAGCAAAGCAAGCTGGTGATTTGGCTAATGGCGATATTGGCACCGGCATTGGTGGCAATATCACCGAGCCATTGGGTAAAGCCAGCGCTGCCGGCGAGAACTTAGCTAAGGCATTGCAAGAAGCTTTTGCACCTTTGCCGGAAGCTACCGAAAAAACAAAAGCACTGGCTGATAAGCTTGGTTTGCTGGTTGATAAATTAGCGGCTTTGTTCGGTATCGACTTCTCTGTATTCACCAACAAGAACAAAGAATCGCTCCAGCTTTCCGGTGATGAGTGGGATCACTATGAAGAGCGGGTGAAGATTGCCAACGATGGCGCAACCAGCAGCTTTGGCGATTTTATTGATAGCGTCTCTCGGAACCTAGATGATTTAAATAACCTCTTTGCCCTGTTCAAATCGCTTTCGGTTGGCGACTGGTCCGCAGCATGGGACGCCATCAAAGCCATTGCTGAAAACAATTTCAAACTGACTGGTGGCGGGATCATTGGCTTTTTGATGAATGCTACTGCTAACTTTAATCAGTGGTTTACTGAGAACACTGCCGGTTGGGGCAAGTGGTTTGCAGACACATCCAAGGCAATGGGGCAATGGTTAACCGATACAGCTAACCAGATCAGCAGCTTTGGCTCAACCTTGTACCAGTCGGGTCAAGCGCTCCTTGGTGGTTTCTGGGATGGCTTAAAAGATAAGTGGGGCGAAATCTCAAGTTGGTTTACTGATAAACTCGCATCCTTGCGCGCTCAACTTCCGTTTTCTGAGCCTAAAGATGCATCGAGTCCTCTGCGCGGTTTATCGAAATCCGGCGCCGCAATGGTGAATATGATTCAAGCCGGTATCAATTCAACACAATTGGACATTTCAGGTGCACTGCCTGAAGGTGGTTTGTTAGCAGGTGCTACCACCAACAACACAACCACCAACGGCTATAGTTTTGGACCATTCCATATCACTGTCAATGGGAATGCGACAAAAGAAGATGTGCAAACCGGCGTACAAGACGCCATTTTATCAGCCCTACGGGCAAAAGGATTATAAAGAACATGACTACAAATGAAGCACAGAGCCAGCTAGACACACTCAAGGCAGAGGCAGCAGCCTTGCCACAGCAAATCAAAGATGCAGTCAACAGCATGCGCGCTGGTGAGGTCCGACGCTTAAAAGCCAGAGAGGATGAGCTGGCTGATCTCATCATTGGGGCTGAAATGGATCTCATCACTGCCCAGCTTGCAGCCTTGCCCTCTGCTCAGGAAATGGCGCGGCGTGGCCGGCAGGCTCAGGCAGAACTTGAGGCAGCAGAGCAGGCCCACAAAGCAGCCGTTGAAAAACTGATTGCTGTCAAAACTCTTTACAATGCAGACATGGTATCATCGCTGGCCATAGGTCAGCAGCGGGATCGACTGATGCGCGCCCGGCAAGAATTGGAGGTGCGCTTTGCTGTTGCTGCCGGTGAAGTGGTTCTCTGTGATGGCATGGGTAATCCTGTGCCTAGCACATCAGACAAAACACCAGAGCCAAGCAAGGGTGAGACACCAGTTAGCCCTTTTGCTGGCCACAGTGAGATTGGCCGGAAGCAACCAGCAATTCAGGATCACCGATTAAAGCGTTAGCAGTTATGCTGCGTTGTAACAGCTAAAAATTAGCAGTTACACGAGAAACAGCTAATTTTAGCGGCGATACTGCAAAATAGACATCACCAGTACTCTCCTGTAAAACCAGGGTAGTGATTGACTCCACTGCCCTGGCATGCTATCATTGAAGTGCAAAATTTCAGCGGTATGATTTTACAAAACCTTTCCAAATTCTTTTTTGTTGCAGAAACAGCCGGTAGACACGCATCCTGCCGGCTGTTTCGCATCTATCTGCCAGAAAACCGCACCAAACCCACGCAGAGCCTTTTAAATCATTCAAGATATATAAATGTACCCTCAGCCAAAAATAACGCCTAAAATCGCTTTGTAGCGGTTTTTTTGTAATTGGCGCTTTATCTAGCTTGCCAAAAACGGCGCAAAAATTTAAGGATGCAAAACGGCAGAGTTGTGCTATAATTGAGTTATGCTAATACAAATTAGCAAAAGTCATAACCCTAATTTTTGGGCTAGATGCTCACCCGCAAAAGTAGTCATCTAGCCCAGCAACACAAGAAAGGTTCTTTCTCATGTTAGCTATGAATGTTACCACAGCAACCGCCAAAGTTCCAGTAGTGCGCAACACCAAGGGCCAGTTTGTTCCTGGTTATGTCGGCACCATGATCCGGCACACAGAAGCACAGCAACGCCAGCGGGCGCAAGTGGCCAGTGACATTGACCACCAAGTCTGGCTGGCCGAGCATGGCTTAGATGGCATTTCACCTGATGAGATTTTTGCAGCATAAGTAAGGCAGCAGAGCAGGTGTACTAAAGTAGTACACCTGCTCTGCTCCTGAAAAGGTGAAATGACCATGAAAACTCAAATTGTGTACTTGTATCATTTTGCGGATAAGTTTGGCCATGCGCAGCATTACTTAGGCAGTTGCAGCAACCTAAAAGTGCGTGATGAGCTGCACCAGGCAGGGCAGGGTGCCAAGCTCCTCAAGGCAGTGAGAGCAGCCGGTATCAAATTCTGGATTGTCAAAACCTGGCGCGGTGGCAGACAGTTGGAGCGCAAGCTAAAGAACCGGCACAATGGTGCTAAGCTTTGCCCCATCTGCCAAGCTAAGCAAGCCAAAAACCAGATCCCTGCTGATGTGGATTTTTATGGGATGCTAGATGATTTGCGTAGTGGCAAGGTGCAGCCACTTGCACCACTGAGCAGAGTGATTGAGGATGAGGCAATAGGGCAGGATTACAGCGAGCGGCCCTATTTGTACTGAGTGAGTGAGTGTAGGGGTGTAACTGTCTGTTACACCCTTTTTTCGATAGGAGGAAACCATAATGTATGACGACTTAGACGATTGGAAAGAACCAAAAGATCCAGCAGAATTAAAAACCCTACGTGCTGAAGAAAGAAAACAAGAGCGAGAAAATAAAAAGCGTTGGCAAGCTGAGGTGGATGCTTTCATTGATGCTTTCAGCCAGGCAGATATAGTTTGGTGTTGTCCTCCAGTTGAGGATATGCCAGCCCTCTATTTTTTAACTAAAGCAGAGGCAGTGATCCGTGAGATTAGAGATGAGGCTGACTTTTATCAAACTAAGCGCCCTGCTATGGATACCGTAATATATGATGGTGGATGCATGGCAAATCTAAATATGGCGACTGTACCAGATCCGTTATTATCAGTGCCTGCTGTAATGCAACCAGCAGAGCTGGCCACAGTTACACCAAACTTTCAGCCCATTATTGATATGGTGCTCAACACTGTATCAGAGCGCAGCCAGCGCGATTACGGCAGAGCCTTAAAGGATTTTATGACCTGGTATCAAGCCACCGGCCAGCAGGAATTTACAAAAGCTGCCATCAATGCCCACATTGCCGCGCTTAAGGCTGCTGGGGTGACTGATTCAAGTATTAATCAGCGCTTGGCTGCTATCCGCAAGCTGGCCAGAGAAGCGGCTGATAATGGGTTAATTTCAGAGAGTGCAGCTCAGCCCATTGCCCGGATAGCTAATATCAAACGCCAAGGCAAAAAGCTGGGCAACTGGCTCACCAGAGAGCAGGCAAGGGCCATGCTTGCGGCGCCGGACACTACCACTGTCAAGGGCTTGCGTGATCGGGCAATCCTGGCTGTGATGCTGGGCTGTGGTTTGCGTAGGGAAGAAATTGTCAAGTTGGAAGCAAAACACCTCCAGCAGCGGGAAGGGCGCTGGGTGATTCTGGATCTGCAAGGCAAGCATAACAGGACGCGCACTGTACCAATGGCGAGCTGGGTAAAGGCCCTGATTGACCAGTACGCACAAGCTGCTAACATTGCAGAGGGTGTGTTATTTCATCGCATGTTGAAAGGTGCCAAGGTTTTAGACAAGGGCCAAGGCATGAGCAGCCAAGCTGTCTGGGACATCGTACAGGAATACGCGCCGGTGCCTAATTTAGCCCCGCATGATTTACGGCGCACCTTTGCCAAGCTGGCAGCCGGTAAAGGTGCCCCACTGGTGCAGATTCAAAAGACTTTAGGTCATGCCAGCATTCAGACAACGGAGAATTACATAGGAGCTGATCAGGATTTGAAGAAAGCACCGAGCGATTACATTGATGATTTGGTTTAGTTACAAAGGAAACAACCATGACACAGCAGTTAGATCCTAATCCTAGAAATGAGTTAGGCAAAGGCATCTTAGACCCTGCTCAGGAAAAGCAACTACTTGAGCAGGGCTATATTTATGCCCGTAGAATCTTTTTGCCCAATGGCAAATCTCATCTCCGCTTGTCTAAATCACCCATCAAAGACGTTGCCAATCGCATTGCTCTGGATGCATTGAAATTCCAACTAAATAATACTATCGTTTTTGATGAGCCAGGCCGGTAGTAAGGCTCATCACCGGCTATAGATACTAATTAGATAAACCAAGATGAAAAACAGTAAGCATGCAGCGCAGAAGCCAAGGGCAAACATGGCTAGCCCATGTTGTGCCACATTGGTTTTGTGATTAGTCTCTATTGCCTCTATTCGCTTTTGTAGGGATTCTAATACCATAACAGGCAATTGTGAGGCTTCTGGCCCTTCCTGTGCTGCTGGCACTGGTGCAACGCTCACAGGCACTGTAACAGCCGTGTTAGCCGGTACGTTAGCCTCTGTTAGCTTGGCGTTAATGGCTTCTACAGATAAGCCACTATCACGCAGCGCTTTGATTTGGCGCATTGTCTCTACATCTGCCCAGGTAAAGCGGCGTGATTGCCCAGCAGTAGGATTCGCACCATCGCTTAGGTGCTCAGCGTGATACTCTGCCCATCTGCGGATAGTCATCACACTAACATCAAACATGCCGGCCAAATCATGGGGCGCAAAGGTGTGTAAGGGATTGTGATCGGGCATGGTAGACTTTCTGTTAGGCTTTGTTAGGATGTAAGCACATTGGCTAACAGTAACACAGACCTAACAGTTAGTACAAGTGACCAAATCACTATGCGTATTGCAACCCTGTATAGGGTGTGATATAATGTCGTTAGAGTTTTACGAGTCTAATGATTTTGGAGGACTATGACCACACTAACGCTAAAAAGCGACGAGGCTAGACAACAATGGCGTGATATATTGGACAAGGCACGGATGGGAGCTAGAGTAGTGATTGAACGCTATGCTCGCCCTGATGCTGTGATTGTCGGATATGAGCAATTCAATGCTTTACTACAACGCATTCAAGAGCTGGAAGCCTGGCAGGAAGCCCAACGCATCAAACAGAACATTGATTCAGGTAGTGAACAAGTCGTAACATTTGAACAGCACAAAGCACGCATGGGAAACCTTTATGACTTGGACACTAGAATACAGCCAGGAAGCTGATAATTATCTAGTCGGCAATCGTCCTTATTCAAATGATGTAGCTCTAGCGATTTACAGGATCAGCCTTAGCGATTCAGGGATACCAGATACAGGGGCGCATCAACTTGAATCAGGTATCCTTATGTGTACGCTAGAGCAACATACTGTTGTTTACGAAAGGATTCCTGAGCGGCAAACGCTTAGAATACTGGTTATCAAGCCAAGAGAAGAAGTAATTTAGTTATGAACGTCTATGGGCAGTGCTTACGACACTAGCCCATAGACTAACCATATAATCCGTAGACATCACCTACGGGCTACAGGCTAACGCCATTATAGCCCATCTACGGACATTTTATCTATCCGTGATGGGCTTTTTTGTTGCCCATCCTATAATCAGCCTCAGGAGGGCAAAATGTCTCAAATCATCCTCAATGAATTGAATGTTGGCACCTATGCCAGCAAGCGCGAAGCAGAAGTCTTGATCGCCTATCTGCAAGGCCGAGGCTATAGCGTTGTCTACGGCGCCTATGATCCCCAGGCCGCACAATCAATCAAGCCAAAGCATTGGAATGCAGCACAGCGCGCTGCCTGCAAAGCAGTAGCAGAGCAGCCTGCTACACGTGACTTTGATACTCTCACCCTGGCACAGCAGGCCGCAGCGCTGGCCGAAATCAACAGTTTTTTGGCCGAGCTGTTATGCAAAAAGTTGGCTGATGCAATGCCGGCACCAGTTGAAGATCAATTTCTGGCCGAAGCCTTAGCCCAGGCAGAGGAGCTGCTGTCATGAAACTAGATGCACGCATCAAAGAGCTGCTAGACCTGGCAGAGGCCGAAGGAATCACGTTACCCTATGACCCTGAAACAATCATCCGGCAAGAGGATTTAGGGAACGTAGTAGACTTGCTCACGGGCGCAATCATTTTAGGCGAGGCCGATACCGTCTACTCGTGGGCATTGACACCCGAAGGTGAGGAGCTGGCCCGTATCCTGAAAGGTGAGGTATAGCTGTGGCAAGTGTTTATGATCGCCGCATGGCAGAGATTGCAGAGCAGAGGGCAATAGAGCGCGGTGAGCTGCACCGCATTGAAGAAAGCACACAGACCATTGAGGATGGCATGAGCAGCCCTGTAAATTGGTTGCTCATTCTTGGGGCATTTGTGGGGATTCCTTTCACAAGTGGCTTATCTCTAGGGCTGGGGGTGCTAGCCTTGCTCAGAATGACCAAAGGTGGCAAGGCTAACGTGCAGGCTATGCAGCCAACTGTGGCCGATGTTGCCAGCCCTGGTCTAGGGTGCGTGCGTATATTTGGTGCGCTGGGGGTGCTGGTTGGGCTGCTGGTGCTGCTGGCGCTATTCCTGGCTGTAGTGGCCTATAACATGGGGGTGAAACCGTGAAAGAGAGACAAAATAACATTGTCACGATTGACGAACAGGAAGCAATGGGGCTGCGACGCCCACGGCGTGAGATGGTGCAGCCAGAACCGCAGCAACAGGCCATTGTGCGCCGGATGCCACCGGCAGAAATCAACCAGACATCACACGTAATCGACGTACAGCCCAGCGCGCAGCACATTGTCACGATGAAGACCAGCGCACGCGACCGCGCCGAGGGGTTCTTAATCGCCACCGTGCCATTGTTCGCTGGCCTAGGTCTTGGCATGGTGCTTATCTCTGTTTTCTTCTTTGGCGTCCCGTTTATGTCGCTGACGGCGCTTGTGATCTTCTGGCTCTCTTTCGTCGCCGCCTGGCTCATTGCCTACATTTACACCTTGGCTGTCAGTGCTGAAGGCATTGCCATGTTTGAGGCTCGCCAAAAGTGGAATGTGATCAAGCGTGAGCAGGAAGAACGCTGGGATTATTACAAAAAGTTGAACGGTGGTGAGTGATGGAACTGTTGCAAGTGGTTGATCGAAAGAATGAGATCAGAAGCATGGCAAATCCTGGCGCTATCAAGCAACGCATAGCCCAAGCTGCCCAGGATTTGAACCGCGCCGGTAGCATGGCTCTGCATGTAGAGCTGGCCAACGAGGCCCTAACCAAGTTCACCCTGATGCTCTATCAAAGGGATCAGGATGGTGGCTGGGCCAACATTGATGGTAGAACATACCGGCTATTGGTGCCTGCACCGTGGGGATCTGCTGGCTGGCGCGTGTGGGGTTTGCGCAATTGGGAGAGCAGGATTCTTCGCAGCATCATGCTTGAGCGGGTGCAGGATACGCGCCGCCCATGCCTGTTTGACTACAATGGAGAGGCTAGAATCTGGCATTTAAACGTGCTGGACTATGGGGTTATTGAGGCTGCGCAACACTATTTGCAGCGCAGCCCCATCACCTTGGCTGAGTGGCGCAAGCATGACAACGCCTATCGCCAACGTGTTCAGCATGTAGGCACAGGGTAAGCACAGGGTGCGCACAACGTGTTCACACCCTGCGCAATGGCTATGAATTAGCCATTGCGCAGGGTGTGACAAGGTAGGATATACCAGAGGTAGGAATTAATCAGGCGATAGAACAAAATATTATCGGCTGATAACAATAAAGGCATTAGCTTCAGAAAAGCTAAATTTACTGAAGCTAACTTTAGGACTAAACAAAGGGAGCATTATTACCTTGAATTCTCAGATCATGGGTGCTGTGGTAAAATTGAGGATAATAGAAAATAAAAGAGCGCTCTGCCAGGTGTCCAGCCATTCAGAGCGCTCTCTTGCATGCTTCATGCAATTGTGCTGCTATTGTACGCCATCCAGATTGGCGTGTCAAGCGGCATGATTGCACGCATGAGGAGAGCGCTCACCTACTGGCCACAGACGCCGGCAGTGTGGGCGTTTTATTTTTTCATGAAGAGAGATTAATCAGATGGCATTACCACCATTGGCAGAACTTACTGCACTTGACATTCTTGGGTTTTATCAAAATCCAGATGTGATCGAGCTATTTCTGAAACAACATAGACTTGAGGAGAACTTACCACCCAATGAATACACCCCAGGTGATTTGGCGTGGCATAGCTATATCCTGGTGGAAGGAACGCACCTAGCTAAAGCACTCAGCGAGCTTTCTTCTGAAGATGTTATTAAATTCTGGGAGAAAAAAACAGGCAAGCGTAAACGTCCAGGACCAAAATTTGAGCCAGTTCATGTACATGCTTTCAGGTATATCTATGTGAGCAAAAAAACACGCACTCAAGCATATGAGGAAATTGTTCGACCCTATTTGGTTAAGACAAACCGGCTTCACCTAACACCAGAGGGTGATCCAGACCCTGGGCAAGATTTAGATGCACGAGAAAGATTCGAAAAAATAATAGATCGTCTTACTGCCAAAATCAGACCAAAAACATAGTTACCCCCGCCAATCCCTCATTTTTTGGCCCAATTGCGGGGGCATTGAAACACGGCATAGCCATGCTATGATGCTCAGTATGGAGGTGAAAATGACAAAAACAATCAAGATTGCACTAACTGAAACTGAAATGCAAGTGCTGGCAAAATCAGCAGCACTTGATTGTCGTAGAGTTGAAGAACAAGCACGGTTTTTACTACGCACGGTTTTTGCCAGAGAACTGGCTGAAGCTGCAAAAGCAAACAGCGACACCACCCGGCAAGGTCAAAGTGTCGCTGTTCGTGTGTAACTATTCATCCTTAGCGAAAGGATATTTCTATGACCATTTTACAGCAAAAATCCCGCCAGCGCAAGAGCCTACCGGCATCACACCGCATGCAGTTGCCAGCCGAGCCACTGCCCACCTCGCCCAATCAGATTTTTGACAATGAGTTTCGTGCCCAGCACATGGGACACTTACTACTCAATGCCTTGCGCAGCGAGCGATTTACGGTGCCCTGTGCTGGATGTGGTAACCATGTGAATATTCCATTTAACTCCCTAAAAGTACGGACATACTGGCATAGTGGCAAGCCGATGCACGCCTATGCCATTTGCGAAAAATGCTTGGGTGCAGCAAAAACTCATGAGGATTTTGAACGGCTTGAGGCTGCTATTCATGCCTCCCAAGGGCCAAAGGTGGTGCGATGAGAAAGACACCTGACATGAAACAAGCTGCAATGCAACTTGTTGAAAAAACAGGATGGTACATTCATCCACTTCACACACCGCTCTTTGTTAACGGTCGTGTTGGGTGCACCTGTGAACAGTACAAGCGAAGCGTTAAGTACAAGCGCTGGCTTGATGAGCAACACGCCATTGGGAAACATAGGGACAAAGAGTATGATCCTCAGTTCGAGTGTGACACACCTGGCAAACATCCTCGTTTTACGGCGTGGGAGGATGTAGCCAGCAATGATCTTACACAAATTTGCGAATGGTGGGAACGCTGGCCAGCCGCCAATATCGGCGTTGCAGCAGGTAAATCAGGACTACTAGATGTTGATGCAGATGCATACAAAGAGAATTATGCTGGTGCTGAGTTGCTGACATTTGAAGAACAGGAAACCACTACTAATTTAACCGGCAATGGCGGATCTCATCTTGTCTATTTGATGCCAGCAGGCAAAACCTACGGAAACAAAACCGGCGATTTACCAGATGGTATTGACATTCGGGGCTGTGGTGGTCAATTCGTTGCGCCGCCATCATTACACCCAAGTGGGCAACGGTATCAATGGGAGGATGGCTTTGCACCGTGGGAAACCACTCCGCAGCCATTACCAAAGAAACTGATTGCTATTCTAGACAAGGCCCAGAGTGCAGCCAGCACACCAGCCTCATTTTCTGGTGAAATCACAGAGAGGCCGGATTTATCACGTTGGAATCTATCTGAGGAAATCAGAGAAAAAATAGAGCATCCAGCACCGAACCGAGATCGCAGCAGTGAGGACCAAAGCGTAATCACCAGGCTTGTTTCAGTCGGTGCAACTGATGATGAGATTCTATCCGTTTTCCAGCATTACCCGATTGGTACGGATGGGAAATTCTCTGAGTCTGGTGAGCGCTATTTGGCTATTAGCATTGGAAATGCCCGTAAATATGTAGCAGAGCATCCCAGCCAACAGTCTGCCACCGGCAAGAAGATAATTAGTGCTGCTGAATACAAACAGCGGGTTGATCTGGATGATGATGAACCATTGCACGATGGTTTACATGTTATTGTCAACGGACAGAAACTCAAGATTACAGCCTGCGAAGGCATGATTGACGGTGTGATCAACTATCTGGTAGAGGGTAAAAGCGAACCTCTGCCAGAAACAAAACTATCGGTCGAGGTTGATGATAGTCCACCTGTAGATCCTTGGGTACAAGCGGTGCGGAATTTAGGCCATAAATTTAGCCTAAATCGACTTGAAGATATGATCGAGTGCAACGGTCAACGACTAGATGAA